>Ga0079224_100007921_pt1 | contig 14316 bp, 11 predicted proteins | sample Stecom2015_FD_80414 | JGI IMG/M metagenome (GOLD analysis project Ga0079224, IMG submission 80414) | Agricultural soil microbial communities from Utah to study Nitrogen management - Steer compost 2015 | ecosystem: Environmental > Terrestrial > Soil > Agricultural land | place: USA: Utah...
CGCCTACTACCTCATCGGCGCGTTCATGGTCGTTTACACGACCCGGGCCTGGCAGGGCAGCTCCGGCTACAACGCCTGCGCCCGCAGCCCGCACGAGGCCCGCATGGCCGGCATCCTCGCCAACTGGCGCGCGGTCGCGCAGAACCTCGCCCTGCTGCTGATTCCGCTGTGCGTGTTCGCCGTGCTGCACAACCCGAAGTTTGCCGAACAGGCCGCGCAGATCACCGCGCTGGTCGCTGACATCGCCGATCCCGCCGCCCGCGCGCAGGTGACGGTGTCGGCCGGACTCTCGGTGCTGCTGCCGGCCGGGTTCCTCGGCCTGTTCGCCACCGTGCTCGTGGCCGCCGCCATCAGCACCGACAACACCTACCTGCACTCGTGGGGCAGCATCTTCATCCAGGACGTGGTGCTGCCGCTGCGCGGGGGAAAACCGCTGCCGGCCGCCCGGCACGTGCGCTGGCTGCGCGGCTCCTCGCTGGGCGTGGCGATGTTCGCCTTCGGCTTCAGCATGCTTTTCCCGCTGAAGGACTACGTCTTCATGTTCTTCGACATCACCGGCGCCATCTTCCTGGGCGGCGCCGGCGCGGCCATCATCGGCGGCCTCTACTGGCGGCGCGGCAGCACCGCCGGGGCGTGGGCGGCCATGATCACCGGCGGCGGGCTGGCCGTATCCGGGCTTTCCATACAGCAGGCCTGGGCCGGGCATCTGGCGCCGTGGCTGGGCGGACTCCTGCCCGGCAACGTCTGGCTGGCCGAGCACGCCGCGCGTTTTCCCTACAACGGACGCGAGATCATGTTCGCGGCCATGCTCTGCGCGCTCGCCGTCTATGTGGTCGTGTCGCTTCTCGGAAAAACCCGCTTCGACCTGGAGGCCATGCTCGGCCACGAGGCGGAGACCGTCCACGACGGCAAGGCCGCGCCGCGCTTCGGCTGGCGCGAACGCCTCGGCGAGATGATCGGCAACGGCAGGGAATACACCCGGGGCGACCGCCTGATCTGCCGCGCCACCCTTGGCTGGACGCTGTTCTGGTGGCTGGTGTTCGTCATCGGCACGGTCTGGAACCTCGTGACGGACGTGCCCGAATCGAGCTGGGCGACATTCTGGCAATGGAACGTCGGCGTCTCCGTCGCCCTCGGCGCGTTTGTCACCGTCTGGTTCCTGATCGGCGGCATGCGCGACTTCCGGCGGATGCTGCGCGACCTGCGCGCCCGCGACTGAGTTTTGCCAACCATGTCCTTTCTTCGCGTTCTGTTCCTCGGATTGTTGCCGGCGTTCGGCGCGTCGGCCGCCGTCGCCGCCCTGTATTCGGTCGCCCCGCATGGCGACGACGCGAATCCCGGCGACGAGGCCGCCCCGTGGCGCACGCTGGCCCGCGCCGCGGCCGTCGCCGACGCGGGCGACATCGTGGAGCTGCGCGCCGGCGTCTATGTCGAGCGGGTCGCCTTCACCCGGTCGGGCGAGGCCGGGGCGCCCATCGTCTTTCGCGCCCGACCGGGCGAGACGCCCGTGATCGACGGCTCCTCGCTCGTCGTCGGCTCCGGCTGGTTCCCGCTGCTCTGGTTGCAGGGCGTCAGCCACGTCACCATCGAGGGGATTGAGCTCACCGGGCTGCGCACCACGCAAAAGAACCGCGTGCCGATCGGCATCCTCGTCACCGGCTCCGGCTCGGGCGTGCGTCTGCTCGACAACCACATCCACCACCTTGGCACCAGCTACGCCGGCGCGAACGGCGGCGACGCCCACGGCATCGCGATCTACGGCGACGCCGCCGGCTCCGTATCCGATCTTGTGATACGCTGCAACCGGCTCCACGACCTCGCCCTCGGCTCCAGCGAGGCGCTCGTGCTCAACGGTAACGTCGAGCGCTTCCTCGTCGAGGCCAACACCATCGCCGACTGCAACAACATCGGCATCGACGCCATCGGCCACGAAGGCACCGCGCCCTCGCCGGACCTCGACGCCGCGCGCGACGGGATCATCCGCGCCAACATCGTCTCCGGCATCAATTCCCGCGGCAATCCCGCCTACGGCGACCACCACTCGGCCGGCGGCATCTACATCGACGGCGGCCGCGACATCCTCGTCGAGCGCAACACCGTGTTCGATTGCGACATCGGCATCGAGCTGGCCAGCGAGCACGCCGGCAAGTCCACCTCGGGCATTCGCGTCCGCAACAACGTCGTTTACCGCAACCGCATCGGCGGTCTCTTCATGGGCGGCTACGACCGCCTCCGCGGCGCCACCGCGAACTGCGAGGTCCGCCACAACACCTTTTGGCAAAACGACACCCTGCGCTACGGCAACGGCGAGATCCACCTCCAGTTCGACGTCCGCGACACCGACATCCGCGACAACATCATCGTCGCCAATTCCCAGAATCTCGTCGTCGGCAATCCCTACGTCGAGAACACCGGCAACACCCTCGACCACAATCTGGTCCACGCGCCCGGCACGCCGCGCTGGCAATGGAAGAAAACCACCCACGCCGGCCTCGCCGCCTGGCGGACCGCCTCGGGACAGGACGCCGCCTCGCTCTTCGCCGATCCGTTGCTGCTCGCGCCCGACTCGGGCGACTTTCGCCTGCGTCCGCGGTCGCCGGCCATCGACGCGGGTGATCCGTCGCTCGTCCCCGCCGCCGGCGAACTCGACCACGCGGGTGGCTCCCGCCTGCGTGGCGCGCGGACTGATGTCGGCGCGCATGAATTCGATCTGCTTGAATTCGCGACCGGAGACGACGACGCACCGGCCGCGTCGCGTCTTGAAGTCACCGACGGCGAGGCCCGGCTGACGGTTCGCCGCCGCGCCGATTGGGCCGGACACGGGCTCGTGTTTCAAATCGAGACCAGCGCCACGCTGGCGCCGGATTCGTGGAGCGTCGTTCCCGACGCGACCGAGACGCCGGCCGGACCGGACGGCGACGCCGAACGGGTGGTGTTCGCCTTCGCCTCGCCGGCCTCGTCGCGCTGGTTTGCGCGGGTCCGGATTTCCGTGACGCCGTGACGCCGCCTACGTCGTCGCGCCGAGGTGCAGGGTGAGGGAGAACACCACCTCGCCCCATCGGAGCATGGGGTCCATTGGGTGGGGTCCGGCCGTAAAACGGCAATTTTCGAAATTCCGGAATTTGTGGTGCTGAAAAACGTGACTTAATTGACGTTTTACGGCCCGACCCCGTCGGCTCGACCGTGGGCGCGGTGGAGGAGCAGCGACTCCGCGATGAGCTGACGGACTACGTGCGCGACGTGGTGAAGACCCTGCCGCCGCTTTATCGCGAGGCGATCTTGCTGACGGAATACGAGGGCATGACGCAGGTCGAACTGGCCCGGCACCTCGGCCTCGGTTTGTCCGCCGCGAAGTCGCGCGTGCAACGGGCGCGGGCGCTGGTCCGCGAGCGCGTGGAGAAATGCTGCCACGTCGAATTCGACGCCTACGGCACGTTGGTGGAGTGCCGACGCCGATCCCCGGCGAACTGTGCGTGCGGTTGATGTTTCACGCGCGTGCGGAATCGCCATCTCGCAAATCCGCGTTTATCCGGTTTTGAGTCTGGTTACCAAACCGCTCAAAATTCCAAGCAAGTTTCAGCTACGGAGCATGGCCGACGCCGGCCAGCCGGAGCGTGTTTGCTTTGGGAGCCGAAAGCCTACCGCCCTTGTTCGCGCGCTTTTTATGTGGAGGACGGCGTGACACGGAGGAGGCGGAGTGAATTTGCGACGACCAGCAGAGTCGCGCCGGTGTCGGCGACGATGGCGAGCCAGAGGCTCGTGTGACCGGCCAAGGCAAGGCCGAGGAAGAGCGCCTTCAGGCCGAGCGAGAACGTGATGTTGACGCGGATCGTGCGCAGCGTGCGTTGCCCGTGACGGATGGCCTCGGCGATCTGACCAAGGTCGTCTTGCATGAGCGCCACGTCGGCGGTCTCGATGGCGGCGTCGGTGCCGGCCGCGCCCATCGCGATGCCGAGGTTGGCCGTCGCCATCGCGGGGGCGTCGTTCACGCCGTCGCCGACCATCGCGACGAAGCGGTGTTGCTCGCGCAGTTGCGTGACGGCCGCGACTTTGTCGTCGGGGAGCAGGTCGCCGCGCGCCTCGTCGATGCCGACCGCACGCGCGATGTGATCCACGGTGCGCTGATTGTCGCCGCTCAACATGATGACCTTGGCAACGCCGACCGCGTGGAGCGCGGCGATGGCGTCTTTGGCCTTGGGGCGCACCGCGTCGCCCACCGCCATGACGCCCAAAACGCCGCCGCTTTCGCCCGCGTGCGGGCGGTGTCCCACGATGACGACGGATTGGCCGCTCTTCTCGATTTCGGCCAAGCGTCTTTCCAACTCGGGAGTGCAGACTCCCAGCTCGTGGGCGAAGCGGTGGTTGCCGACGAAACAGGGTCGCCCGTCGATGGTGGCGTCGGCTCCCCGGCCGAGTTGCGACTGGTAGTTGTCGGCTTTGGCCGGGCGGATCTTTTGCTCCTCGGCGTAGGCGACGACCGCCTGCGCCAAGGGATGAGAGGAATTTTCGTCGATGGCGGTGGCGATGCGCACGACTTCGTCGGCGGTTGCGGGCGCGAACGCGGTGACATCGGTGACGCGGGGTTTGCCCTCCGTGATGGTGCCGGTTTTGTCCACGGCGAGCGCGCGGAGTTTCGCTAGCGTTTCGAGGTGGGCACCGCCTTTGACGAGCACGCCGCGCCGGGTGAGCGCGGTGAGTCCGGCGACGATGCTCACGGGGGTCGAGATGACCAGCGCGCAGGGACAGGCGATGATGAGCAGGACGCAGGCGCGGTAGAGCCATACGTTCCATTCGCCGCCGAGAAAGAGGGGCGGCACCAAAAAGATGAGCAGGGCCGCGAGGGTGACGAGGGGCGTGTAGTAGCGGGCAAACGTATCGACGAAACGCTGAGTCGGGGCCTTCTGCGCCTGGGCCTGCTCGACCAGGCGGATGATCTTGGCGAGGGTGGTGTCGCCGGCGGCTTTGGTGACTTCGATTTCGAGGGAGCCTTGCCCGTTGATGGTGCCGGCAAAGACGGTCGCGCCGGGGGCTTTCTCGACCGGCACGGATTCACCGGTGATGGGGGCTTGGTTCACGGCGGATTCGCCGCGTGTGACGACGCCATCCAGCGGAATGCGCTGGCCGGATTGCACGGAGACAATCGCGCCGAGCGCGACCTCGCCGACACGGCGTTCGGAAAAGCGGCCGTCTTCCTCGCGGACTCGCGCGGTGTCGGGCGCGAGTTCGAGGAGGGCGCGCGTGGCCCGGTCGGCGCGTCGGTCGGCCCAGCCCTCCAGCCATTCGGCGATGCCGAAGAGAAACACCACCGTGGCGGCTTCGGCCCACTCGCCGATGAGGGCGGCTCCGATGACGGCGATGACCATCAAGAGCGCGATGTTGGGCCGGAGTTGTCGCAAGGCGCGCCATGCGCCGGGAAGCAGAAACCAGCCTCCCGCCACGATGGCGGCGGCGAACAACGCGGTTTGAAACGCGGGCGGGCCGAAGGCCGCCCAGCGGACGATGAAACCAGCGCCAATAAGAAGGCCGGAGAGCGCGAGGCTGCGGTTTTCCCAGCGTTGGTCGCCGCCATGATCGCAACCGCACGAACCATGATCGCAAGACGCGGCGGTCTCTTGATCGCAGGAGTGTTCGTTTGAGTCGTTCATGGCGGCGGCAATCCTATCCCAGATTCGCGCTCAGTCGTCGCATACGCAGGCGTATTCCGCCTTATTACAGCCGCCGCAATTGGCGAGATTCAGATCGACGCGGAAGTTCTTGGGCTTGGCGTCGGCGCTTGCACGGGCCTGCACGACGACGCGATACGGCTCGCCCGCCGGCAGGGCGGTCTTGGAGATGAAACCGGTGGCGGTCTTCTCCATCTCAAGCTTGGCTTTGCCGCTGGCCGGCTCGGCGATGACGGTGACGGTCTGCGCGCCAGGGTCGGTGGGCTTGAGGGCCGCGTCGTAGAACGTGACTTCGACTTTGCGGTCTGCGGTGACGAAGAACTCGGCCTTGAGCGGTTCGGCATCGAGGAGTCGTCCGCCCTTGGGACCGGCGACGATGGTTTCGGCATGGAGGGAAACGGCGGCGCAAAGCGCGGCCACGGCGAGGATGATTCTCTTGATTTTCATAGGTTGGATTTTGATGGGTTGAACTAACGAGAGGGATTTTCGCGCCGACGCTCCATCCAGTCATAGAGCACGGGAAGGAGGATGAGCGTGAGAAAGGTCGAGGTGATGACGCCGCCGATGACGACGGTCGCCAGCGGGCGTTGCACCTCGGCCCCGGCACCGGTGGAAATCGCCATCGGCACAAAGCCGAGAGACGCCACGAGAGCGGTCATCAGTTTCGGGCGCAGTCGTGTCAGGGTGCCGTCGATCACCGCCTGGCGCACATCGCTGCCGCCAGCGCGGAGCTGGTTGATAAAGCTGATCAGCATGATGCCGTTGAGCACGGCGATGCCGGACAGCGCGATGAAACCTACTGCTGCGGAAATGGTGAAGGGCATGCCCCGCAACCAAAGCGCGACGACACCGCCGGTGGCGGCCAGCGGCACGCAGAGGAAGATCAGCGTCGCCTGGCGGGCGCTGCCGAAGCTCGCGTAGATGAGGCCGAAGATCAGCAGCAGCGCGGCGGGGACGACGATCATGAGGCGGGCACGCGCGGCCTGAAGGTTCTCGAATTGGCCGCCGAACTCGAAGTAGTAGCCCGGCGGAAACTTCACCCGTTCGTTGAGCGCGGCCTGCGCTTCGAGCACGAAGCTTTCGGTGTCGCGTCCGCGCACGTTGATGAGGATGGCGACGCGGCGTTGCGTGTCCTCGCGGTTGATCGTGCCGACGCGGTCGGCAACGGCGATGTCGGCAACGCGCTCAAGCGGCACGTGCGCGCCTTCGCCGCCGATGACCGGAAGTTGTCGCAAACCCGCGAGGTTGAGTCGCTCCGATTCCGGCAGACGCACCACGACATCGTAGCGTTTGCTGCCGTCGATCAACGCGCCGGCCTCTTCGCCGCCGAGGGCGGTGCCGACCACGGCGTTAATTTCGTCGGCGTGCAGGTTGAGCCGTTGCAAGGCTTCGCGCTTCGGGGTGATTTCGAGCATCGGCACGCGGCCGAGCGCCTCGAACTCAACGTCGCCTCCGCCCGGCACGCCGCGCAGCAAGTCGCGGGCTTCGGTCGCGAGGCGCTCCAGCTCGGCGTAGTCGTCGCCGTAGATTTTCAACGACAGGTCGGCGCGCGCGCCGGCCATGATTTCGTTGAACCGCATCTGGATCGGCTGGGTGAAGAGATACGTTTGGCCCGGTGCGGCGGCCACGAGTTCCTGGCGCATGAGCTCGATCAGCTCGGGTTTGGTGATTTTGCGGCCGTCCACCTCGCGCCATTTGTCCAACGGCGTGAAGAAGAGGTAGGTGTCGGAGACGTTTGGCCCCATCGGGTCGGTCGCGATTTCCGCCGTGCCGATGCGGGAGAAGATATGGCTGACCTCGGGAAACTTCTCCATGAGGAGCTTTTCGGACGCTCGCTGTAGCTCGACCGAATCGCCGAGGGCGACGCTGTTGCCGCGGATCATCTGGATGGACATCGAGCCTTCGTCGAGCTGCGGGATGAATTCGGCACCGAGTTTGGTGAAGATCCAGCCCGAGACGGCAAAGAGCGCGAGGGCGGCGGCCACGACCACCCACCGCATACGCAGCGCCCACGCGAGCAAGGGAGTGTAGAGCGCCTTGGCGCCGCGCACGATCCAGTTGTCTTTTTCGCTGATGTTGCCGCGCAGAAACCACGAGCAGAGGGCGGGCATGAGCGTGAGTGCGAGCACGAGCGCACCGACGAGAGCGAACATCACCGCGACGGCCATGGGCCGGAACATTTTCCCTTCGATGCCGGTGAGCGCGAGAATCGGCACGTAAACGAGCGTGATGATGAGCACGCCGAAGAACATGGGCCGGGCCACTTCGCGTGCGGAGAGACGCACCTCGGTCAACCGCTCGGCGGGCGTGAGCTTCCGCCCCAGCGCGTGCTGTTTCTCCGCGATGTGGCGGAGGATGTTTTCCACCATCACAATCGCTCCGTCCACGATGAGGCCGAAGTCGATGGCTCCGAGGCTCATCAAATTGGCGGTGATTTTCGCCTCCACCATGCCGGTGAGCATGAAGAGAAACGACAGCGGAATCGCCAGCGAGATGATCAAGGCCGCGCGCCAGTTGCCGAGGAAGCCGAAGAGGATGACGGCCACCAGCACCGCACCCTCGAAAAGGTTTTTTTCCACGGTGTGGATGGTGGCGTTGACCAGATCGGAGCGGTCATAGACGACCCGAATCTCAATGCCTTGGGGGAGCTTTTCCTGGATGTGCTTGAGCTTTTCGACGACCGCTTGCGCGACCAGTCGGGCGTTTTCGCCCGCCAGCATGATCGCCGCTCCGGTGACGGTCTCCTCGCCGTCTTCGGTCGAAGCGCCGGTGCGCACCGCCGAGCCGATGGTTACCTCCGCCAGATCCCGGATGAGGAGCGGCCGGGACGCGCCGGCAAACTTGACGGGTAAACCGCCCAGGTCTTCCGCTGTTTTCGCGCGCGTATCGGCGCGCACCACGACGGCTTCTCCGCCCATTTCGAGGACGCCGCCGCCGGCGTTGTCCGTGCTGTTGCGCACGACCTCTACGAGTTGTTCAAAGCTCACGCCGGCCTGCGCCAGCTTGGCGGGATCGGGCGCGATGACGATTTGCTTCTCGTAACCGCCGATGGCGTTCACCTCGGCCAATCCCGGTGTGGAACGCAGGAGCGGCTTGAGCGTGTAGTCGTGAAGCAGGCGAAGCTGGCGGAGTTGCTCCGCGCGGTCGGTGGGCGCGCCTGGTGCGCCGGGCTTGTAGCGCAGCGTGTAGTAAACGATTTCGCCGAGGCCGGTGCTGATGGGGGCCAGCGCGGGCGTCACGTCGGGCGGCAGTCGATCACGGGCGCGGTTCAGCCGCTCGGTGACGAGTTGGCGGAGACGGTAGATGTCCACGTCGTCCTTGAACGTCATCGTGATCTGCGAGAGGCCGAATTTCGACAGGGACCGGAGTTCGGTCATGTCGGGAAGGCCGGCCATCTCCATCTCCACCGGCACCGTCACCAAGGTCTCGATCTCCTCGGGGGCGAGCGCGGCCACCTCGGTGTTGATCTGGATCTGCGGGTTGGTGATGTCCGGCACGGCATCGACGCCGAGGCGCGTGGCCGACCACAGGCCCACGCCCAGAAGGATGAGCGCGCTGCAAACGATCAGCCCGCGTTTGCGGAGAGAAAAATCAATGAGCCATTCAAGCATCAGTGTCCGTCGGCGCAGCCGACGCCTCCATTTAGAGCCTGAATTTCAGCGAGGGAGAGGCCGCGCACGCCTTTGACGACGATGGTGTCGCCTTCGTAGAGGCCGTCCTTGATTTCGATGTGGGTGGCGTCCGCGCCGCCGACGGTCACGGGGGTGCGAAGGAACCACTCGCCGTTGGCGACATAGACGAAGTCACCTTTGACGGTGCGCAAGAGTGCTTCGGCCGGGATCGCGGGCACCTCGTCCGCGCCCGCGAACGCGTGCGAACCGACTTCGCCGGTTTGCAGGCCGACGAATTTGCGGCCGGTCCCGGTGAGCTGCACGCCGTGGCCGGCCTTGTAGGTCGAGGCGGGCGTCGGCTCGACGTGCGGTGCGGAGGCGGCTTGAGAGTCGCCGCAGCCGCTGAGAACAAACGAGAGGGAGGAGATGACGAGAAGGGTGAGGAAGGTTTTCATGGTTGGGAAATTTGCACGGGGTTGATGTCGAGGCCGGTGAGCTGTTGGAGTTTCAAGCCGGCGGAGAGTGCTTCGCTCTGGGTGTCGAGCAGGGCTTCGAGCGCATCGAGATAGCTGTTCTGCAACTCGACGTAGGTGGCGATGGGCACCGCGCCGAGGCGGTAGTGGCGGTCGGCGAGTTCGGCGGCTTCGCGGAATTTGTTCGCCGCGTCGGGCGACCAACGGCGGGACTCGGCGAGTTTGGTTTTGAAGGCGAGCGCGGCGGTCAGGATTTCGCGATCCAGCTCACGCTGGGCGATGAAGACGGCGGTTTCGGCCTGGCGGCGACGGGCCTCGGCCACGTCAACCGCGCCGCGTGTGCTGCCGGTGATGGGAATCGGCAGACTAAAGCCGACGCCGACGGTGGTTTCGCGGTCGCCGGCTTTTTCCTGCGATACGAACGGGCTGACGCTGATGGCCGGGTAACGGTCGTTGCGCGCGAGACGCACGGCGTAGCCTTGCTGTTCCAGTTCCACGCGGCGCAGGCGGAACTCGAAGTTGTTTTCACGGGCGGCGGCGACCAGAGCGGCGTTGTCCGGCACCTCGTTGAAGGTAAACGCGGGAGCGGCCACTTTTAACGCGGCGTCAGGTGCGGCTCCGCGCAACTGGTTCAGCTCGATCAGGGCTTCCTGGACGGCGAGTTCCGCCTCGGTGGCGCGGCGTTGCAGAGCCAGCTCGGCGGCCTCGATCACGCGAGTCTCCAGCAAGGGAGTGATGCCGGCGGGCTCGCGGGCGAGGAAGGTTTCCTTGAGCGCGGTGAAGCGTTCGGCGACCTCGCGCACGGCTGCGGCCTTCGCGTTGCTCGCGTGCAGGCCATAGGCGAGCGAGCGGGCGCGGGCGGCGAGGGCGTTTTCAAACCGGGCGAGTCCGAGTTCGGCCAATTCGACATCACGGTTGGCGATGGCCTTGCGCAAGGCGAGGCGGCCCGGCCACTCGAAGGTTTGGGTGACGGAAACCGACCACGCGTTGCCTTCGCCGACGAGGCTGCCGGAGGCGTCTTTGACGCGCTTGCGACCGAGGTCAAAGGACAGTTCCGGGTCGGACCACGTGGCGGAGTAGCGCTGCCCGGCTTTGGCGGCGGTGATCTCGTCTTGGTAGAACTGGCGTTCCGGGTTCTTGGCGGTGATTTCACCAACCAAGGCCGGCAACGAAATGGCCGGCGCGGGTTCCGTTGGTGGCGTGGTTTGGGCCGAAAGCGCGGCGGCTCCGGCGATAAAAAGCATGCCGACCGGTGGGCGGATGAAATGACGGAGAGAGGACAAGGGATGCATGAAAAATGAAACAGATGGAATGAGACTGGGATGAACGGTGGGGAATCCCGGTGCGGGCACGCGCAGGTGCGCCGACGGGAAGCGAACAGGGGAGATCAGTCCGCGCAGGGACTGATTAAACCAAGATGGCCGGCGCGCGGGGAAGCGGCGCGGCGCGGCGAGCAAAATGCCAAGTGGGCACCCAACCCATGGGCTGGTCGGTGGCGACTACCGAAATAACCGTTTCTGTGCCCAACTCGCGATTAATGAGCTGGACGCAAAGAAAACACGCACAGGCGACAAAATCGGGTGCCGGAACCTGCAACGAATTGTTGGAGGTTTTGGGGGTAAATTGCTCTACGACATGGCAGCTATCGTAGGCGCAGGGAGTTGTGGGCGACTCGCAACAAGTGGCGCGCTCTTCCGCAGTATCGGCGGTGATAAGTCCAGCCGCTTCCAGTCCGCAGTGCTGTGTAGCTGGCATCCATAGGGCCAGCAGCACGAAGGCTACGATTTGACTGAAAAGACGCACGGCCAACGCAGGACAATAAAATCGAAGGATGTCAAATTCTGCGTGAGCGGACGTTTGCCCAGGCCGCTGTGATCAGAGGTGTGAGCACGTCCTATTAAACCTGCGGCGAAAATCGCCGGGAAAAAGCGCGTCGGTCGTGCCGGCGCGCTAGTCGCGATCAAAGCCACCTGTGTTTCAAGGAGCGGCCGTTGCCGAATAGGACATCGTCGAGTTTCGGGTGCCCACCCTCCGCGAAGCGACACGACGTCGTGAAGATTCGCCAAACTTAAAGCAGTGGGACATAACCTTCCCTATAGGGAAGGTTATGTCCCACTGCTGTGTTATGTCCCACTGTCCGTTTGTCCTTCCGTCACGCATTTGCCGCCATGTCCTCGTAAACCGCCTTCACTGCCGCCTCTGCATCGAAGGGCTCAGGTTCTTCCCGCGCCAGCACGAACTGTGACAAGTATCCGGCTTCGCTCCATCGCATTGTTAGGCTCGGTTTTCATTTTTATATCGTAGAAACCGCACTCCATGTCTGGCGACAGCCCGCTATATTCAGTAGGAGCAGGACTAGCAGAATCGAAAAAATTATGGTCTTGGTCCGTCTCCTATCCGCAAGAATCGTCGCTACGGTAATCGCCAAGTAATTCAGCCACAGAATCGCTATCATCGGAAAGGTGACATCTATCTTGGGCTTGAATAACAGGAGTATCCCAATGGGAAACAAAGGCAGCGTCTTAACGCCTTCAAAACTCAAGCTCGGCGTCGAAACCGCGAGGGCCAGGAGCCACGCTACGAAGACGTGCCATGGTTTGATTTCGTATCTTGTTTCGTCCGCGTGCATTTCTTCTGCCTAACGCTTTAGATCAGACATTTCGTGCGGTGGCACACAAAGCGGCTCCGCCGCGACTGTGACACTGCACGAAATTGTCTGTAACGACTGGTTCGGCTCTGTTTTCATTTAAAAGCCACTCATTAAAAATGCTATAACCACGGCGAACAGGAACCATGCGAGAAGTGGCAATATGGCCAGAATGGAGAATACGATACCGATAGCCCACCATCCGGATCTTTCTTTCCGTGCTTTCGAATGGCTTCGTTTGTCATACAAATATAATGGGACAAAAGCGATTAGCGATAAAAAGCCTGTCCACGTAAGGACGATAAAAGCGGATTCCATTTTGCCGAACGTCAAAACTGAGACACGGAGTTCGATGGCGCGGCGGCTGCGCAAGCAGCCGACGTGACAGCGAGCGGAGTTGTCTCGAGTGCCTGGTTCGGCTCCGTCTTCATTTTGAAATGACTGAATGATTCCGCATGGCTGATAAAGCGCATATCGCTCCTATGAAAGGCAAAATCCAAACCACTAAAATCCACAGCGGCGCGGAAGCGCCATTTTTGCTTTTTAGAACTATTTTTGTAGAACGGACGTTCAATAGCAGAAGGAGGCCCAGCAGAAGCAACGATAGGCATTGCATCGCTATATATTCTGGTGTGGTCCCGAAGCTATGGGTGAGGTCGGTATTCATATTTTTCATTTATGCCGAACGCTCAAACTGAGCGAGCCGGTTGGCTGGCGCGATCAGTGCCCTCGCGTAGCGAGGAAATAGCACTGATCGTGACAGACAATCGGCTTCGCTCCAGTGCTTCGTTAGGCTCATTTTTCATTTCTGTGTTAAGCTCGACGGCATGTCTAAACTGACTCGAAGCGAGTCCAGGTCCTCGAACTTCACTGTATCAATATTTTCCAGCGGCGGAATCAACGAGTCGAGCGTCGTCAATGCGGTCTTCGCGTCCTTAATAGATCCGAAGGTCTTAAACCTCTCATATATCTGCCGCAAAATCTCGTGCCTCTGTCTCGTCTCCCAGCGCATTCCGTAGCCGGGAGCGCGTTCCTTCAGGATAGTCCTCTCCCAGTCTGGTCGCCCGATATGCCAATGCTCGCTAGCTGGCGGCTGGTGAAATATGGCTTTGTATTCTGAAACGAAACCGGCCTCATGATGCGTCGTCGACCTGAATACTGGGACTCCAAACAAGGTGGCCTGACGATATCGAAACGCCTCTAAAGTGTAGCAGTGCCTCTTGCCGAACGCTTCTTGCTTGAAGCTAAATACGCACGCAGCCACGGCGAGAACAGCTAGTGCAGCATATGTGGTTCGTTTCATGTCTTTCTGCCTAACGTTCCGGGTCAGACACGACCCGCACAGAATTCCAATAAATAATAATAACCTGAAATCATTAAATTACTGGAAGCTGCGGGTCGTTGTCTGTAGCCGCTGGTTGGGCTCAGTTTCCGGTTCCGGCTGGTTTGATTTCAATCATTTCAACCTTGAGCTTAAACTTCTTTACGCCCTCTGGGCTCCGGATGAGAGCCTCATCGAATACTCCATCACCATCGGTATCCTTATAAAACACAGAAGAACCTTCTCGCTGTATCCAAATCACAGTCTCTGGCGTCTTACCTTTCTCCTTCGTGATACTATAGGAGGGGGTCTTCTCGTTCTTGCCATACAGCGCTACGGCTACTGCTTCCGGCGATGCCTCGAAATGGAGCATATAATCTCCCAAATCTGCCTTCCCTTTGCTTGGGTCGGATGCGAGAGCAACGCCGCTGCTCATCCATAGAATTGCGAGGAGTCGTTTCATAATTTTGATTTGCCCAACGTTCAAAGTCAGACATGACCTTCGCTGGCGCGGTCTGTGCGGCTCGGAGCACAGAACGTGACAGCGAAGGTCATTGTCTGTAGTGCCTGGTTCGGCTCAGTTTTTCTTTCGTAAATCATC
>Ga0079224_100007922_pt1 | contig 14316 bp, 7 predicted proteins | sample Stecom2015_FD_80414 | JGI IMG/M metagenome (GOLD analysis project Ga0079224, IMG submission 80414) | Agricultural soil microbial communities from Utah to study Nitrogen management - Steer compost 2015 | ecosystem: Environmental > Terrestrial > Soil > Agricultural land | place: USA: Utah...
GTCAATATCCAACGTCGTCCGATACCAAGCCGGCCCTTGGTAATAGTTGACGTCCGGAGCGACGGCATCTACCGCATTATAACAATGCGGTAACGTGACAGCCTCCCAAATAGGCAGTGTTTCCGGACTGCCTGGTTTGTGGGGCCGTACCGCCTCCCATACCCCTCCCAAGTCTTGTCGCACAAACTCCCAATTGTCGATAAGACGTCGCTTTTGCTGAGCTACGGAAATGGTCGCTATCAATAGCGGTAACAGGAAAATGATGAATCGAATACTTTTCACGATGGACTAATGATTTTTATATGTATGTTGGGTATAATAACTGCGGGTAAATCGATGTGTTATCCTGCATCCAAGGCTCCCGTTTTCATTTCCTTGCCCTGCTGGGGTACCCGTTGATTGGCAACTTCCCCCCGTACAACAAGTTTGATCACCGTCGCATCAAGATCCGGTGCTTGCCGGGGGGTGAAAATATGGATGCCATTGGCGGTCTGTTCATAACGTATAGCACGCGTATTCCCCAGGAGCTCGGCTATTACCACCGGGTTGGTTAATCCTGGCAATGTGAGGCATTGATTGGCTGGCCAATCAAAAACGTGGAGATAGAGGATCGTATGTTCACCGTCCTTTCTTAGCGTACATCGGCCCCAATCCATTGGGTGAAATGGACTCATTTGGGTGCCGTAAATAGCCTCTCCATTTACATCCATCCAATTGCCGATCTGGCGGAGTCGTTCGATACTTTCAGCAGGAAATGTTCCGTCTTCTTTTGGTCCGATATTTAATAAGTAATTTCCACCTTTGGAAGCAATGTCGATCAGGTTTCGGATAAGGGTTCGTGCAGATTTCCAATTTTGATCCCAGCTCTTGTACCCCCAAGAACCATTCATCGTCATACAGGTCTCCCAGTCACGGCCATCCAATTCATCCGGGTCGGGTATTTTTTGCTCAGGCGTACCGGTATCACCCCGGAAATTGGGACGCTTCAATCGATCATTCGTAATAATGTTTGGCTGTAGTTCCAACAATCGTTGGTATTTGAACGCCTGTTCATCAGTAATACCCATGGGGGTATCCCACCACAGCACCGAAATATCGCCGTAGTTTGTCAACAATTCCCTTACCTGTGGCAACCCGACATCATGCACATACTGATCAAATGTTTTGGTTTGCTGCCTGGGATCCCAATGCCCATGATTGGCTTTGGTGTATGCATCGATTGCCGTGCTATCCGGATTGGGCCACCCTTCTGCCATTACTTTACGAGCCGCAGCCCCACCCGGATTATTCCAATCCTGCGATTGCGAATAATAAAAGCCTAACTTTATACCGTATTTCTTGCAAGCAGCAGCAAGCGGCGCCAAAAGATCCTTCCCATATATTGTGGCATCCACGATATTCCAAGGACTTGCCTCTGTATCAAATAAGGCAAATCCATCGTGGTGTTTGGCGGTGATAATTAGGTATTTCATTCCCGCCGCTTTTGCAAGCTGTACCCAATAATCCGGATCATATTGAGTTGGATTAAAACTTTTTGCGCGTTCCTGATATTCAAGTACTGGAATTTTGCTCCGGTTCATAATCCATTCGGCACCCCCTCGTGCTTGGCGGTGCCCCTTATATATGCCACCCCATTGGGAGTAAACACCCCAATGGATAAACATGCCGAATCGGGCTTCTCTCCACCATGCCATGCGTTCATCTGCAGACCGGTCACCGGTTTGTCCTAGGGCTATGTTTGTCAATAACATCACTAATAGCAAGCCCTTGATTTTATATTTCGTTTTCATATTTAGAATGTAAGCGTTACCGTTTCACCTGCTTTTAATTGGACATCGTATTCCCAAACGGGCTCAAGAGGCAGGTGTGGCAGTTGTGACTCATCATGTATCACCGCATTTATCGGCTGTCCATCTGCCAGGAATGAGTTTGATTGCGCATCCAATACCTCCTTAAAAACTGCATCCATACCATCGATAGGCTGTTTGGTACGGATACGGCACGATGTCTCATGCCGACTGCTAACGGTCGCGTGGGTTAACTTACCCTTACTCCACGCCATATCAACCTCAAATCCACCCCGCGCTTTCAATCCACTGATCGTGCCCTCAGCCCAGGCGTCGGGTAAAGCCGGCAAGAGATAAACCGTGCCATCGTGGCTTTGAAGTAACATCTCAGCAATACCTGCTGTGACTCCAAAATTTCCGTCGATTTGAAAAGGAGGGTGGGCGTCCAGTAAATTCAGATAAGACCCTCCTGACTTCTCATCGACGCTGATTCCCGTTTCGGTCGTCAGAAATAATTGCTTGTTCAATATCTCATAGGCGTGATTACCGTCCTCCAATCGCGCCCACCAATTCACCTTCCATGCTTTCGACCAACCAGTCCCACCGTCTCCGCGCATCAATAAACTCCTCTTTGCTGCAGCAGCTAGTTTAGGCTGTGTGCGCGTGGAGATAAAACTTGCGGGATGTAATCCGTACAGGTGCGACAAATGCCGGTGCTTGTCGTCGGGGTCATCCCAGTCTTTGTACCACTCCTGCAACTGTCCAAATTGGCCAACCTGGAAGGGATGGAGATCCTTTAGCACGTGCTCCAACGAATCGGCAAAAGCATAATCTGCCTGAAGGATTCGCGCGCTGCGTACAGTGAAATCAAACAAGTCGTGAATGATGCTTAAATCCATTGTAGAAGCCACGCTTACCGAACCCACGCGCTTACCGTTTATCAGGAATGAGTTTTCCGGAGAGGTCGAAGGATTGGTCACCCATTTTCCTGCTCGATTCTTCACTAACCAATCAAGCATAAACGTGGCGGCTCCTTTCATAAGGGGATAAGCGGTGTCTCGTAAAAAGGAAACGTCACCGGAATACAAGTAGTGCTCCCATAGGTGGCGGCAGAACCATCCACCCGCCATTGGCCAGATCGCCCACCGCGGCTGCGCTGTCGGATCACCCCAATCTGCTCCTCCAGCGGGTGAGGTAATTGCCCAAATGTCTGTGTTGTGATGGACCGTCCAACCCCGGGCACCATAATTCACCCGAGCCGTCTCCGCACCATTCTTAGCTAGATTGCCAATAAAATCAATTAGCGGTTCAGCACATTCTGACAAATTGGTTACCTCTGCTGGCCAATAATTCATTTCGGTGTTAATATTCGTTGTATAATTGGAACCCCAAGGTGGCTGCATTTTGTCATTCCAGATACCCTGCAAATTCATTGCTGGCCCCCCTGGTCTTGATCCGGAAATAAGCAGGTATCTCCCATATTGAAATAGTAGCGTAGTTAACTGTGGGTCACGGTACCCACCGGCAGCCGTGTATTTCACTAATCGGGTGTCTGTAGGTAACAGGGCAGCCGAATCGGATCCCAACTGGAGTCGAACACGGCTAAACAACGCGTTATAATCCGTTACGTGACGCTTCAATAAATAATCGTATGGTTTTTCCTTGATGGCCGATAGGTACTTTTCAGCTTCTGTGGCTGGATTTTTACCATCTTTTCCAGGATGGCGGAACGGCCCGTTATAACTGGTTCCCACCGATATTAACAAAATCACTTCACTCGCGCTTTTGACTTCCATCCCTCGCGTATCAGTCGCCACGGCTCCTTCTTTTACAAGGGCCTTCACATGCAACTCATAGTTGATACCTTGTCCATTTTGATCCTGCGCATATTCGATTTGACGTTTGTCGAAGTGTCGATGTGCCACATATTCGGGACATTTTCCTTTCATTATCACATGATCGTTTGCCAAGGGTACAATTTGATGGGGCATGGGATTGTGGAATCGTGTATTGAACGATATTGAGTTCGGAGTGGAGGCCGTGAATCGAACGATAATCAGCTGGTCGGGATAGCTGCTAAAAACCTCCCGTGTAAAGGACGTTTCACCTGCCTTAAATTCCGTCCGGGCAACAGCGGTATTCAGATCAAGTTGCCGGTGATAGCGGGTAACTGCACCAGCTGGCAGGTCATGATCAAAGAGCATACTTCCTAAGGTGAGGTATCTCGCGCTATAGGGCCCCATCATCTTCTTTGCCAACGTGTCACCGCGGCGGTATGCTTCGTCGAATAACGCTTGACGTATATGAGGAAGTATTTCTAAGGCACCTGGATTATTCGTTTCCCGGGGGCCACCTGACCATAAGAATGCTTCATTCAGTTGCAATTCATCTAGTTGTGTACCTCCGTATACCATTGCACCGAGCCTCCCATTTCCGACGGGGAGCGCCTCGTTCCAGTTTCCGGCGGGTTGTTTATACCATAACCGCAGTAACGAATCGACAACCGGAGCAGGATGAATCGCCGTACTGCCCCCTAGTGCACAACCCTGATAAACCAGCATCACAAATAAAGAGATGGCCGTTAGCCTGTATGGCCAAGTCGATCGATTGATTATACGGCCTATACGGTTACAACTGGGGTGTTTATTTGCCTTCATGGTTGTGGGATTACTACTGTCCGGCTAAATTAGCGACATTTATAGCGTCTCTTGTCTTTCTAATTGGCACGCTATTACGTACTATTGGCTTACAACCGTGTTTGTAGCAGGAAAATCTCCTCAACGTCGATATTGACCTTCTCGATGTATCCGATTTTACGCAACAAGCGTGTATGTACCGGGAGATACTATCGTTCTACCGGATTTTCATTCGACAAACGTAATGCCAACTGGGCCTTGAATAACGAAGCGGGTTTGACGGCGTGTCCTTGCAATTGATTAATCCCCGCGTTTTCGAATGTCACACGTTTATCAGACTGAAAGCCAACCAAGACCGGATGTGCGATGGTATAGTTTCGCCTTCGCTCCATATCCCAGAAGTTATAATGCCTATCACGCGATGAGCGATGTCTAAAATTCCAGAATACAAGGTGTTTGCCGTGGTGTGGGAACCCGGGCTCCGGCCCGCCCAAGTTAGCAAATATACCTCCGTCGATGTCATCAAATAGGTTAGCATAAGGCTGTCCCGAATGGATATCAATATTTTGGTCCTCACCAAGTGTACAGCCGGTGATCACCGACGACACCGCCCCATATCCGACACCTGGCCCATGATGGTGTGCACCCTTGAAGTGACAGTCTTTTATCAGAACGCCGTAACCGCTGCGCGCAAGAATCGACGTGTGTCCTTTTTTTCCACTGAAAATGACGTTCTCAACGGTGACCGCAAAACCTGCTCGGATCTGAATACAATCATTCCAATCCCGAAATTCACAATTACGTACCCAACTATTCCGAATATTTTCCATGCCAAGCGCCATATAGCCGCTGTCGTGAATGGCATCCTTGTGGTGTACAAAATCTTCAGGATAATTTTGCCAATTGCTGGTAAACAGAATGTCCTCTACACCGCATTCGTTAATTGACTTGAACTCGTGTAACTCGAAAGATGAAACATCTACTAAGGTAAGATCAAATTGAATGGGATTTTTGAATCGTATGCGATTCCCTAGCACTTGTTCAACAACGTGTATTTCCTGAATTTGCATACCCCCTCTGGATCCGAATAATCTGGTCCACTGTGGTTTGAGTGCTAAACTTCCAAAATATTTCCGCGTAAACGTTTCGCTTCGGTGTCGAAGAACGACCTGTTGTCCGGGGTGTAAACTGCTTCCATCTTCTACATCCACCCAAAAGCTTCCTCGGGGAGCATCCCTTACCACCGTCGTTAATCGCCGGGATCGACTACTAGGGGGTTGGAAGAGGAATAATCTGCGGCCAACCCATATGTTCGCCTGGTAGATTTCGGTGCCCCCTGAACCGCTTCCGCTACCTTTCAGTACAATGTTACTGGACGCTACATGAAGTTGGCGGCGGCTGTTCGTATCGGCAGACACCAAGAATCTTCCAGGAGGAAAAAATACGACTCCACCTCCTGGGTGTGCCTGCGCTGCATCGATCGCTGCTTGAATACCCGCTTCATCGGGCTGGTCATCATCGGGCCTTGCACCGTAATCTGTCACATCAAAGTATTTCCGATCTGAAACATCCGGTATCGCTTTTTCCGAAAAGTGATAGCCAGCATAGGAGAAGTTGGGTAATACGGACACCCTATTGGTCTTTTGAGCCTGTACATATTCGTCCCATAAAGGAGCCTGTTGCTGAGCGTGATTTACTAGAATGGTTAACAAGAGATATCCAGCAGTAAAAAATACTTTTTTCATGATAAATTTTGTTGCTGCCACGTTTATAAATTCGGCCAATATCGTGGGCCAGTTTCATGTTCACATATTGTCCGCCCGGAGGATAGCTTCGAGGTAGTAATAATCTGCATAGATAAGCGGAACATCCACTTCACTATCTGCTGGCTTAGCGCCAGTACTATGCGCTAAAATAAACCCTCTATTGGTTCCTCGTCGGGAGGCGTAGCTCGATTCGATGTTTTGCATAATTCTATTTGCTTTCGCTCGATACCGCGCATTCTTTTCGCCAAACGTACTCAGTTCATAAAGCGCTGATGCGATGATTGCTGCGGCTGATACATCTCTGGGTTCTGAAGGGATTTCCGGAGCATCGAAATCCCAATAAGGGATCATGTCTTCTGGTAGGTTGGGATGATTGATGATAAAAGAAGCAATCCGCTCGGCCTGAAGGAGGTACCGTATGTCGTTCGTTTCTCGGTAACACATGGTATATCCATACAGCGCCCATGCCTGGCCCCGTGCCCATGCGGAGTGGTGAGCGTAACCTTGGTGAGTATGCCGGTGTACAACCGCCCCTGTTTCGGGCTCATAATCAATTACATGCCAACTGCTAAAATCGTCACGGAAGTGATTTTCCAGCGTCGTGTTCGCGTGTGCTACCGCGATATGGTAAAAAGAAGAATCGCCGGTAAGTTTTGTGGCTGCAAATAGCAGCTCTAAATTCATCATATTATCGATAATGACCGGGAAGTCCCATTTATCCCGATTATGGTCCCAGGAACGAATGGCACCGACTTTATCATTAAATCGCGTGGAAAGGGTTTTTGCGGCCTCAATCAAAACATCCCGATAACGCAGGTCGCCCGTGAGTCGGTAAGCATTTCCCACACTGCAATAAATCTTAAATCCCATGTCATGGGTACCCGCATTGAATTTTTCCCTTTCAATTTCATGGGTATAAACTAACGCATTTTTTTTCCAGATATCGGCTCCAGAAAGTTCATAGAGGTACCAAAGGCAGCCGGCAAAAAAGCCACTTGTCCAGTCACGAGAGGGCACCATTTTTAATTGCCCGTTCTCAATTGTACGTGGCGACACCAAGTCTGGCTGTAACCCGCCATCTTTTAAAACACTGATTTCTTGCAGCATTAAATGCGTTTGAAACTCGGCTTTATCAAGTCGCCCGGCTTTGGGAATATGCGCAGAACAACCGGTAAGAAAACAGCATACAACGGCAATACGCACGTGAAATTTTGGGTGTTTCATCATAAAATATAAAAATGTCAATTTAGCCAAATCAGTGGGTTTTTGATTGGTAGGTTACGAGTCACTTCGGCAACTTTTGGTCGGTGATCCAATTCAGCCCAGGTTGTAAACCATGCTTGGTTGTTAAACACACACGCTCCAAACAGTAAAAAAGGCTGAGCCACCGGCCAATCCTCCCAATACATTACGTCCCGGGAGAAAGGCCACTTACTCTTATCACTGATGAACGGAAACAAATAATCAATTCCTTTACGCATCGATTTACCATCTGGCGTGACGTATTCCCATAAATTGTCGGTTTCGGTTGAAAGTATCTGGCATATGGTTGCCATTGCGTCCAGATTGAATAGAGAGTACCCATAAGGTTTGGTACGGTTTATTTCGCGGGGAAAACTTCCATCAACCTCCATCTGATTGGGCAGCAGTATCTGCTTGAACCTTTCTTTGCAGAATGACAGCCGCTCACCGTCATTGGTCAATGTAGCGAAAGCCGCGACCTGCATCACGAAACATGTACCATGGTTGTTTTGTGCATTCATCTCCGTTTGGCCGTAAGGATGTGTCATCAGCCAATCCAAATACGCTTTAAACCACGCTTTAATGGCTGTTAATTGGGCTGCATCTATCGATGCCTCCATCACCAGGACCCCCTGTGCCACCTCCATAAGGTGTATGGTATCGATAATACCAACCGCACGCCCTGTAAACCGTCCCTTAATGGCTTGTGCATAACACAATGATGGGTTCATACGGGTTGCGGGATTTACAAACCAAGCCACTAAATGTGGGATGGCAGCACGTACGTATTTTGAGTCTCCGGTTAGCCGATACGCAGAAGCTAACGCACCGATTATTTCACTGAACCGAATCATTGCTAATCGGTGTTCCACAAAATTATCGGGATTGGTTAGTCCATCACGTCGGATATATGGACCTTCGAGGTCTTCCGGATTGGGCCACCAATAATCGCCCTCTGAATAAAAGTCATGTACACCGCCCGCACTCCTTGAAGCCTTGTAGGTGGTAACGGTTATAGGCTTTTTCCGCAGAGCAAGCCTCGCTTCACGCAGCGCTTGTTGCCGCAGCACCTGGGCCGCGTCATCGAAACAAGTATCCTTAGATTCCGTAACTTTATGACTATCCCCAGCCTGGGTACAATGACCTATCGTAAGGAATAATACGAGTATATATATTGATTGACTCATCCTGATTTATTTCGTCATTGCAATGAAATTAACAGATGCTATGGTATTCGGTTTACCTTTCTCCGGTGCGGTGATGCTGGCTTCCAAGCTGCCGTCGGGCCGTTTCGATGCACGTATTTCACGGAACGTATAGTTCCCGTTCTCATAGTCGAAAGTTTCTCCGTCATCATCATACAGCTTATAACTGCCGGGCTGATTACCATAATACCGAATCTCAAGATTGATTTTTTCAGTTGGCTTAGGTGCGTGCATCAATGCAGGGCCAAGCGGAATGATTCCCCCATCCTTTACATAAACCGGTATGCGATTTAACCCTGGAGTTGCCGTGATGACTTCGCCATTGCCTACGTATTCGCCCGTGTAGAAATCAAACCAGTTGCCTGTTGGTAAAATGACTGTGCGGCTGGTATCACCGGCGAACATGGGCGCGACCAACAAGTATTCACCAGCCATATACTGATCCTTTACTTCTTTCCGAACCGCTTCAGCGTAAGGGTTCTCTTCCAAATTTGTCGATCCTTGTTGTACAACCGGGTTGTCGCTAAAACCAGCTTCCAAGTTCATTGCTCGGAAAGGTGGGATTCCCTGGAAATGATATTTGGCAAACTCGCTGTACCAATAGGGCATCATCCGCATCCGCAATACTGCCATTTCCCTCACTTGGTCCGTTACCTCTGGGTATGACCAAGGTTTGGTACCGGTTGACCAAGCGTTTATCATTGCCATGGGTGAAAATACGACAGACTGCATGCGCCTCAACCATTCTTCTGCAGATTTCGAAGCACGGGCTTCGGGCGTCCACAGGACCCCTACGAATCCACTATTGATTAAGGCTGTTATAAAATCCTCGTGATTGTAATAATCGTTATAAATCACGTAGGGATAGGATACAGCACCTGCATTGGACCCCCTGATCAACCCAAAAGTCCGCTGATTTCGATTGCGGAACAGCTCCGTACTATACCGCTGAACGAGCAGCCCATAAGTTTGGCGTAGTTGTTCCGCACTTCGTCCAGACGGGAATGTGGCTACGTCGGGCCATAAGTAATGGTCGTAACCATCAACCTCGTCAAACTTGTACCCGCTAACGCCGATGGCCACTTGGCTTTTATTCAAGTGATTGAAGAACAGACTCCGAGCCTTTTCGATGGAGAGATCGGGAACGGCTCCCAACCATACAGTATGTGAGCCGCTATAAGGTAATATGGACGAATATATGGGCGACTGCGGAGCAACGTAGGGGTTTGTCCATAGGTTTACACGGACCCCCCTGGCAAGCAGATCGGCAACAAATCTACTGGGTTGTGGAAAGCGCGTGGTATCCCATTCAAATGTGCATGGATAAGCTTTGCTTTGCCAACCGGGCTCCAGCCCCACGAAATCCAACGGGAAACCCCTGTCGGCAAAAGCTCGGACCTCTTCCGTCACGTCTTCTGCGGTATAGCTTGTTCTGACCCGTTGGGTGAACCCCAGCCCCCACCTTGGCGGTAAGCAACCTCCGCCATTGAATAGATTAAAACGGCTCACCGCTTCGAGCGGTGATGGTCCTCCGAAAACATAGAATTCTACACCTGCGGCCGGCACCAGGATCTCCACGGCATCTGAATAGGGCCGAGCGGACCAACTTCGATCCGTATTCCGGTCTTTTACCTCGGGGAAGTTCTCGCTGTCTAGCCGCACAGCCGTGCCTGCGTATACTTTAATGTATCGTGCTGCATTAATAAACACGCCGTATCCTCTTGAAGAAACGTAAAAGGGAACCGGGGCATGTGTTCGGCCATTGTCTCTGCCACCATAATGGTCTACTTGCAGGTGCAACACTTTTCCGCGTTGGTGGACGCTTTGGAAATTCAGGCCGAAACCGTAAATCTGTTCTTCTTTTTCAAGTGGGAATCGTAAATAGGTTTCTCCGTCAACAACCATTGCCGTTACCCTGTCTTTGCTGATGGGTAGAGGCGTGTCGTCCATGGCGTTAATAGCAGCCTCACGGGGTTTAGCATTGGCCACCGTCAAGAGGTTGTATTCGTCAGGGGTCCCGATGCTTCCCTTCCAGACGCCTGGCATCACATGGCTCCAATTGATTTGCGCGGTTACCGTTATACTGGATAAAACCAAACAAATCAAAAAGCAGACGCTTTTGTATCGCACATACGGATTGCTTGGAGATGGATCAAATAGTGTTCGCATATTCTTTTTGGTAGGTGAGTGGGCTTCGGCCCGTGATATCCTTAAAACTTTTGTAGAAGCTCGTAAAATTATTGAATCCGCTACTGAAACAGACCTGTTTTACATTTAGTCGATTTTCTATAAGGAGTTTGCAAGCCTGCCCGACTTTAATTTCGGTTAAGAACTGGGAGTATGTCTTGTGGGTCCGCGATTTGAAAAACCGGCAGAACGAATTTGGACTTACATTAGCGACCTCGGCAATCTCGTCCAAGGGGATTCGTTTATGGAAATTGCGATAGGAGTATTCATAGACATCTTTCAGGCGATCCTCTTCCGTCTGATCAACCCTCGATTGGAATCCTCTCGAAGAGAGTAATTCAATTTCACCTTTTTTGGCTATTTCCAGCAATATCTGCGTCAAGATAATCAGTCGTTGAGCACCGTCTTCATGAAGCATGTCCGCCAGTAATGAAGCAATTACAGCGTTGCTTCCGCCATTAACTTTGATACCTCTTTTCGATTTTTCAAGGATGTCTTTTAGCAATTTATTCTCTGGGAGATTCAAAAAGCAACTCCCCCACAAATCTTCTCTGAAATGGGCCACTCGGACATCGACGCCGCTTTCGGGTTTTTCAAAGTAGAGGTCATCAAACCGCCAATAATGCGGAAGATACGGTCCGACCAGCAGGATGTCTCCTTTATCAAACCGACGCATACTGTCTCCGATGAACTGCATACCACTCCCGCTATTGAAATGGATCAATTCCAGTTCCTGGTGGTAGTGCCACCTATTATTAACAGACGGTTCAGAATCCTGCCTGACACTAAAGGATTGGGCAGGTCCAAATGATACTTTAAGTAATCGTGGTTTCATGGTAAACCTAATTTAGTGTTTAATATCGACTGCTCTGTATATTATATATAGTCTCGTATAATGGGCTACATACTGCGATAGCGTTTATTCTTGGCACGGCGAATTATACCGTCGATAACGGGTGTAAAATTGACTAGGATGTCCGAAAGGGAGGTGCATTTTCTGACAAAAAAGGGGGTGAAAAATGCTTTTTCTTGATTAAAACATAGGATAAGGGTATATGTTATCGAATAAAAAGGGTATTTTTATCGAGCGTTTGTGAAACCGATTATATATTTCCAATAATGTTTTTCAGGAGTTTGATTGTATGTTTTTTGGGAATAACCGTTGTGCCTTTGTTGACATCCGCACAATACCCCTTGATGAAGTCTGCGCATCTTGATGTGGTGGACGGGTTGTCGCAAAGCACGGTGTACGCTATACACCAAGATCATTTAGGATTGATGTGGATCGGCACACGTGATGGGCTGAATAAATACGATGCTAGCCGCTTTACCGTTTATAGAAACGCCCTCAACGATACCACATCATTAAGTGACAACTTCGTTCAAGCGATTTTTGAGGATACGTATCACCGACTTTGGATCGGGACAAACCATGGTCTCAATTTATACAACCGGGCATACGACTGTTTCACACGTATATCCCTGCCAACTTCCCGGCTATCCGTCGATGATGAGGAACCGTCATCGATATATGCGATCTTCAGTGATAAAAGCGCGAACGTCTGGGTGGCCACCAATAATGGGTTGTTCAGGATAGACAAAGGTGAGACGCCGAAAGCTACACTGGTTTTCAGTATGTATGAAAAGGTTATCGGCACAACTACCCACGTATTTTCTACTGTCAGGTGCCTCTATGAAAGCTCAGACGGCTTACTATGGTTAGGTACCGAAAGCGGCTTATTGGGAGGCGTAGTTGATGAAAAGGATCCGGATAAATTGGTGGTTAAGGTGTGCTATGTAAAAGGCGAAACAAATCAGTCGTTAAATGACAACTGGATTAATTCAATTGCAGAGGGCGAAAAAGGTAAACTATGGATTGGAACTAGACGTGGAGGTGTTAACGTTTTGGATCGACCCACAAACACTTTCACGTATTATCAACACATCCCCGGAAATAAACAAGCAATCCCCGATAACGACGTACGATCGATCTTAAAGGATCGTCAAGGAAACATCTGGCTTGGGACATTCAAGGGGCTTAGCCTGTTTCACAACGGTGATTTTTTTACATATTCCGACCAACAATCCAATGGAATCAGTAACAATTCAGTAAGGCCAATTTTTCAAGACAGCCGGGGCTCCATCTGGATTGGCACCTACTTTGGCGGCGTGAGTATTCTGGATCCTGACATTCCTAACTTCCATAATTTTTATCATCGTCCGAATATCAATAGTCTAAGTTATAATGTCGTAAGTTCGTTTGCACAAGAACGGGATGGGGGGCTATGGATAGGCACGGAGGGAGGAGGGCTAAACCACTATGACGCAAAGACCGGACGATTTACCAGTTTCCGGCATCGTCCTACAAACAACAACTGCCTCAGTCACGACAATGTGAAAGCACTTTTCTTGGATGACGAAGGCACGTTATGGATCGGTACCTTAGGTGGTTTGGACGGGCTTAAAAAGGGGCAGCAAACTTTTGTGAACTTTAAACACGATTCCCAAGATCCGACCTCGCTTTCGGATAACCGGATTTATGCCATAACCCAAGACAGGCGAGGCAACTTATATATCGGTACATATGGTGGCGGCTTGAATATAAAGCGTAAGTACAGCACGAATACGTTTGAAGTAGTTCGTCCCCCGCAGATCAGCTCAAACTATATCCGCACGCTTTTTGAAGATTCGAAGGGAAATCTTTGGGTGGGAACTCTGCATGGACTTAACCTTATGCGCGCAGAGGAGGACACGTTTAAAGTGTTCAAATCGGATCCGAAGGATAGCAATACCATTAGCGGTAACATAATTACTAGCATCATTGAAGATAGAAGAAACAACATTTGGATTGGCACATATAATGACGGACTGAACCGATACAACCCCTACGATAGTACCTTTACTCGTTACGACACCAAGAATGGATTGCCGGGCAACAATATCTTCGGCATCTTAGAAGACAATGTCGGAAATTTGTGGCTGAGCACCAATGCCGGCCTCTGTAGATTCAATCCACTATCTGGCATGATTAGGAACTACAATACAACCGATGGTCTCAATAGCGAAGAATTCAATTTCGGCGCTTTTGCGAAACTGAACGATGGGCACATGGTATTTGGTAGCACACGGGGCTTTACCCTTTTCACCCCTGACAGCATGAACGTGAATGCATTTGTCCCACAGGTTATCTTCGTGGACTTTAAGCTTTTCAATAAATCTGTCTTGCCAAATAGAGAAAAGGGGGCCCTGCTTAGCGAACACATCTCCGTAACAGAATCCATCACGCTGGCTCATAACCAAAATGTATTTTCGGTGGATTTTGCCGTTCTCAATTATATCTTGCCGAAAAAAAACGCGTACGCTTATAAACTTGAGGGCTTCGATAATGATTGGAATTATGTATCCGTCCCGACAGCCGGTTACACAAATCTGAACGCGGGCGACTACAAACTGTTGGTCAAAGGGGCAAACAATGATGGGACCTGGAACGATA
>Ga0079224_100007923_pt1 | contig 14315 bp, 17 predicted proteins | sample Stecom2015_FD_80414 | JGI IMG/M metagenome (GOLD analysis project Ga0079224, IMG submission 80414) | Agricultural soil microbial communities from Utah to study Nitrogen management - Steer compost 2015 | ecosystem: Environmental > Terrestrial > Soil > Agricultural land | place: USA: Utah...
CAAGTTGTCGTATTCCGCGGGTGCGATCTCGGGCACGCGCTTGCTGCCGTGGAGCTCGGCGATCATCGGCGCGATCTCCTCGCGGTCGACGACGAACAGCACGATCTCGCCCTTGTGCTTGCCCAGGATGTCTTCCATGAAATCCTCGGTGTCGTCGTAGACCGCGGGCAACACCTCGAGTCCGAGGCGCTCGGCAAGCGGCTCCGCGGTCTCCGTCGCGCGCCGGTAGGGTGACGCGTAAATCGCGTTCACGCCGCCGACGACGTCGAAATTCTCCATGAAACGTGCGAGCAGATCCGCGCGCGCCCGACCGACCGGGCTGAGCGGCGGGTCGTCGTCGAGCATCGATGGATCGGCGACGTCGGCGTGACGGACGAAGACGATCGTCGTCGTGGCCTGCGACTCGAAATACCACGCGACGACGAACGCGACGAGGATATAGGCGGCTGCCAGCACACGGCGCCGACGGCGTCTTCTACGCCGCTCCGCGGGCGTGAGTCGTCCGTCCCTCGTCGCCATCGTGCTCCCAACCCCCCGCATTGGCAATGGAAAAGTCAATTATGCCCCGATTCGGGGCCGGCCGCGCACGGCGAAACGCCGACACGGATCGTCGGCTGCTCAGTTCGCCGCGCGGCGCGCCGTCGACACGGCGCGCCACGGCAGGCGTTGCTCGCCGTTCGCGTCCCGCACGTCGACCTCCCCGCGGATCGCGTCGCCGTCGACCGTCCCCGAGAACGCATAGGTCCGGCCTGCCGATGCGGCGCGAAACGCGATGCGGTCGCCGCGTAAGCGCGCGGAACCGGCCTCGACGGCGGGAGCGTCCGCCCCGCCGGAAAACGCGTCGAGGCGCGCGTCGATCTCCTGGTAGCGCTGATCGACCGCGAGGACATAGGTCTCGGCGCCGTCGTCGATCTCGAGCCGCCAGTCGCCCGCGACGCGCGCCGGGATGACCCACAGCAGAATCCCGCCGCTCGACCTCGCCGACATGTCGTGAACGTCCGGGCGCCAGTCGCCCATATCGAAGCTGTTCGATACGACGCGCGTCCCGGGCTCGAGCTCCGCGAGAAGCTTCGGCCGAAGCGCAATGTTCACCTCCGGAAAGAGGTACAGCGTGACGACGGTCGCCTCCGAGATATCGGCCTCGAAGAGGGCGCCTTCGGCGAACGTCGCGCGATCCTCGACGCCCGCCTCGCGGGCGTTCCGCCGCGAAAGCTCGACGAGATCGGGCTCGATCTCGACACCGTGCGCGCGGGCGCCGCGGCGCGCGGCCGCGATCACGATTCGGCCGTCGCCGGAGCCGAGATCGATCACGTAGTCGCCGGGGCGAACCTCCGCGACGTCGAGCATCAGCTCGACGTCCTCCTCGACGGTCGGGACGTACGGCGCGGTCGGCTCGTAGTCGGCGAACGCGGGAACGGCAAGCGCGGAAGCCGCGGCGGCGACCGCGCCGGTGATGGACGGCGCATGCCAAGCGAGATGCTTGCGGTGGGTTCTCATGACGAAGCGCCTCCGTTCGACGAGCACGGCTCGCGGCCGAGATCCGCCCGCCCCGGGCGCTACGGCATCGCGACCGGCGCGACGGGCACGCCGATCAGATGCACGTGCAGCCACAGCGCGAACACGACATAGAGCGCGAGGCCTCCGACGATCGCGATCGCGTCGTTCTTCCACGACGGCGCCGCCGCCTGCGGTACCGGCTTCGGGGCACGCCAGCGGAACGACGCGCGATCGGCGACGGCCCACGTGAGAAAGCCGCCGAACAAGAGCACGTCGGCGAGCATTCCGTTCGCCAGAAGGTGCGCGAACGCCCAGAGCTTCACCGCCACGAGCATCGGATGCTTCAGCGTCGCCTGGATGCGGCCCGGAAAGTACGTCGCGATGAGCAGCGGGAAGACCGGCAGCATCAGGAGCGCCGTCGCGTGCCGTGTCCACGCGGGCGGCACGTAGAGCACGACCGGGTCCCAACGGGCCTTGCCGTAGCCGTAGATCAAGAGCACGAGCCCGATCGCCGTGACGAGCGAATAGATCGCCTTCCATCGCGCCTCGCCGAGCACGCGAATTTTCCGCTCCCGCCAATGCGGCGCGACAATCCCGACGGAGTGGACGCCGAAGAAAAGCACGAGACCGATGACGAGATAGAGCATGTTGCACCCAAAAGCATCGGACGACGACGCGTCCGCGCGCGTAGTCTAAACCCGCTCGTCGCTATCGGAACAGCGCGACGACGAGCGGCGGCACGATGAACCACAGCACGTAGGTCAACGACGCGATCATCGGAAGCATCGTGCGCCGCGGCGAATCGTCGTCGCCGCGCCTCGCTCGAACGAGAAGCCACGACAGCCAGATCGCGTGCGGCACGGCGCCGAGCGGCACGACGCCCTGCCCGTCCGGCATTCCGGCGAGACTCGGCCAGACGAGCGCCGCGGCGGCGGCCGCGAGCGTCGCGGCGAGCGCGAAGTCGATCGCGCCGCGACGGCCGAAGCGCGCCGCGATCGTGCGTTTGCCGACCTTCGCATCGGCGTGTCGGTCCGGCACGTTCGACAGCGTGATCGACGGCAGCGTCGCGAGCGCGATCGGCACGGAGGCGAGCCACGGTGCGATCTCGCCCGGCGCGCCGCCCGCGAACAGCCATCCGCAGAGGAGCACCGCCGGACCGTGCGTGATCGCGACGTCGGCCTCGCCGAGCGTCCGATAACAGAGCTCGAGCGGCGGGAGCGTGTAGCCGATTGCGACGACGGCGAGCACCGCGAGCGCCGGCAACGCCGGTACCGCGGGCACGTCGGTCGACGCGACGAGCGATAGCGCGGCGGCGACCGCGGCGCCGAAAGCCGCGACGGCGCCGTTGCGGAGCTCCGTCGCCGACAATCGACCGTCGATGATCACCCGCGAGCCGCCGTTGAACGGACCGTAGCGGCGGTTACCTCGATCCGCCGAGTAGTCGCAGACCTCGTTGACGAACACCGTCGACGCCTCGATGAAGAAGAGCGCCGCATAACCGATCCAGAACGCGCCGCTTGCGAGCGCGGCCGGTCCCGCAGCCATGACGGCGCCGAGCGCATAGACGAGCCACGTCGTCGGATAGAACTGCAGCCTGAGCGCGGCAAGCCACGAGGCGAGCTTGCGGAACAGCCGCTCGGCCGGTGTCGGCACGGCGCCGCGGAGCCTCCGCCCCTCGAGCCGAGCACGCTCGAGCCATCGCCGCCGCTCGGCGGCATCGGATTCGAGCACCGAGCCGAAAGGCGTGATGCGCACCGGCGAGATGCCGCAGAAGCGAAGCGTCGCGCGGCGCATCGCGTGATAGCCGGACGAGCGGTACACGAATCGATAGACGAGCGGCGGCGTGTCCATCGTCGTGATCACGTGCGCGCTTCGGCCCTTGAGCAGACCTTCGTAGCCCCATGCGTTCTCCGCGTGCCGAAACGCGAACCCGGGCGAAAGCACCCGGTCGAGAAAGCCCTTGAGCAGCGCGGGCATCGTGCCCCACCACGTCGGATAGACGAAAACGACGTGCTCCGCCCACGCGAGGAGCCGCCTCGCGCGCTCGATGTCGGGCTCCGTCTCCTGAAGTTGCATGATGCGGCGCTCGACGTCGCGCGAGAACGCGAGATCCCGAACGTCGAGCCGCTCGAGCCTCGCGCCCGCTTGGGCCGCGCCGCGGATGTACTGCTCCGCGAGCGCGTGACAGAGGCTGCCGGCGCGAGGATGACCGATGATGACGAGGACGTTCACGACGCCCGACGAAGCCGCGTGCTCATCGCTCCCCACTAGCCGCAGGCCGCCCGCGGCCGCAAGCGGGACGATTACGTAGCGCGCGTCGTTTGGAAGCTCGATGCGGAGACGACGGCCGCGCGGAGCGCTACGCTCGCCATATGGCCGCGCGGATCGGCATCTCGGGCTGGCGCTACGCGGGCTGGCGCGGCAAGTTCTACCCGAAAGGCTTACCGCAGCGACGGGAGCTCGCGTACGCCGCGGAGCGGTTCTCGACCATCGAGATCAACGGCAGCTTCTATTCGCTGCAAACGCCGGAACGCTACGCCGCGTGGGCCGCGGACGTCCCGGACGACTTCGTGTTCGCGATCAAGGGCTCGCGCTACATCACGCACATGCTGCGCCTCGAGGGCGCGGAGACGGCGCTCGCGAATTTCTTCGCATCGGGCCTGTTCGAGCTCGGCGAGAAGCTCGGCCCGATCCTCTGGCAGCTGCCGCCGACGCTGCGCTTCGAGCGCGAACGCCTCGAGCGCTTCTTCGCGTCGTTGCCGAGAACCGGAGAAGAGGCCTCGGCGCTCGCGCGGCGTCACGATGCGCGGGTCTCGGGCCGCGCGAGCCTCGACGCCGCGCCGAAGCTGAAGCTCCGCTACGCGCTCGAGGTTCGGCACGCGAGCTTCGCGTGCCCGCAGCTCGTCGACCTGCTGCGCAAGAACGGCATCGCGCTCGTCGTCGCGGATACGGCCGGCAAATGGCCGCTGCTAGAGGACGTGACCGCCGACTTCGTGTACGTGCGCCTGCACGGCGACGAGAAGATCTACGAGAGCGGCTATACCGATCGTGCGCTCGAGCATTGGGCGGAGCGGATCCTCGCTTGGCTCGACGGAGGCGAAGTCGCGGACGCGCGGAAGGCCTCGGAGAAGCGCCCGCCGCGCCGAAAGCACCGCGACGTGTACGTCTACTTCGACAACGACGTCAAAGTGCACGCGCCGTACGACGCAATGCGGCTCGCGGCGCTCGTCGAGCGCCGCTCGTCGGAGCGACGTGCAGCCGGCGGATAAGACGCGAGCGTCGGCCGCCCCCGCGTTGTGCCAGTGCCGCATGCTCGACCACGTCGGACGCGTGCGCGTGATACCCGTCTTGCCGGATCGTGCGCGCCAGGGAAGGCGCGCCCGACGCGTACAGGGAAGTATTCACCGCGATCCGGCAAGACGGGTATCACGCGCACACGCCGACCCCGATCGAAGGCCGGATGCAACGCCGAGGGCCGGCCGACGCTCGAGCGCTGATGCCCCGCTCGAGAGCCGCTTACGCCGCGTCGACGGCGAGCTGCCGCTCGGCGTGTCCCGCCGACTCCAGCGCCACGGCGACGCCGTGCATCACCGCGGCGATCCGCACGGCGCTTTGCACGCCTTCCGCGCCGATACCGCCCTGGCGAACGACCTTCTCGTGCGCCGCGACGCATGCGCCGCAGCCGTTGATCGCCGAGACCGCGAGCGAGTAGAGCTCGAAGTCGATCTTGTCGACGCCCGGATTGCCGATCACGTTCATGCGCAGCCTCGCCGGCATCTTCGCGTACTCGGGATTCCCGACGAGATGCGTGAAGCGGTAATAGACGTTGTTCATGCCCATGATCGCGGCTGCCGCGCGCGCCGCCTTCGCGTGCGCCTCGCCGATCTCGGGCACGACCGCCGCCTCGATCGCCTCGCGCAGCACCGGATTGCGCGACGCGATCGCCGACGCGAGCGCGGTGCCGAGAATCTGCTCGCGCGTGAGCCCGGGGGCGCCCTCGGGCGTCAGCACCGTCGACAGGTTCAGCTTCAGATCCCGAGCGTGCTCGGGGATGAGATCCTTGATTCGGGTCAGATCCATGACTACTCCTCGTCGAGCGGCCGCCCCGGCTCGCGCCTAGGCGGCCGCCGCAACTCCCAAACACGCCGGAGCGGATCGGGCCGTCCGGCCGACCTGGACTCAGGCGACCTTCAAGGTCTCCTGGCCCGGCTGCCAGTTGCACGGGCAAAGCTCATCCGTCTGCAGCGCGTCGAGCACGCGCAGGACCTCGTCGATGTTGCGGCCGACGTTCATGTCGGTGACCGAAACGAAGCGGATGATGCCCTGCGGATCGACGATGAAGGTCGCGCGCTTCGCGACGCCTTCCTCGTCGAGAATGCCGAGCGCGGAGCTCAAGTCCTTGCGAAGGTCGGACAACATGGGGAACGGAAGCCCCTTCAGATCCTGGTGATCCTTGCGCCACGCGAGGTGGACGTACTCGCTGTCCACGGACGCGCCGAGCACCTGCGCGTCTCGATCCGCGAAGTCGCCGTTCCGCCGTCCGAACTCGGCGATCTCGGTCGGACAGACGAACGTGAAGTCCTTGGGCCAGAAGAAGACCACGAGCCACTTGCCGGGGTAGCTCTCGTTCGTGATCGTCTCGAACGCGTTCGCGAGATCCTCGGATACCGTGGCCTTCAGGGAAAAAGCGGGAAACTTGTCACCGACGGTCAGCATTCTTTTCAACCTCCTGTTGTGCAAAGTCCTGGGGGTCAGCACCTTGCGATGGAGGCCATTCTAGAGACCGCCTGCCGATATATCTAACGGATTATTTCGATCTGAATGATCTATTCTATGGAACAATAGCTCGTCGCATCGCACAGCCCGAAACGGGGACTATTCGTCGAGCAGATCGCGGACGTCGAGCTCGAGCGCGCGGATGCGGTCGCGGATCGCCGGCCACTCCTCGCGCAGGAAGCGCTTGCGCTCGCGCTTCAGCAGAATGTCGCGCACCCCTTCCTTGACGACGAGGCCGATACCCCGCCGCGTCTCGGTGAATTCCTCGAGCTCGCGATAAGCCCGGGCCGCCGTGAGCGGATTGACGGCGTACGTGCTCGCGAGCTGACGCACCGACGGCAGCATCTCGCCCTCTCGATACGTGCGGTCGATGATCCGCGCGACGATTTCCTCCATGAGCTGCCGATAGATCGGACGATCCTCGTCCCAGGTGCGAACGTGTTGCGTCATGGCGGTTTCGCAAGCTTGTTGCGGAGCGCGAAGAGTCTGCTGCCCCGATCATGCGAGATGCCGTATTGTAGGCGCACGCTTACTGTGTTGACAACGCAATACACCATTGACCATTGCGCACGCCCCTCGAGGACGCCGAGCGATAACGACGCGGTGCGTCGTTTCCGAGCCGCCGAGACGGCGGCCCTGCTCGAGGGCGACCTAACGTAGCAATTGCCCGGAGTCCATCGCTCCCGCAGAATTGGCCGCCGGTTTGCCGGGGGGCGAGGCACGGTGCCGATCGCGCGACTCGATTCAACACGCTTGTACGCGGGGCTCAGGATCGTCGGGATCTTCGCGAGCCTGTATCTCTTCATCGTCGCGATCGGCGCGATGGCGCACGCGTTCAATCTGTTCGGACGCGAATTCGCCGAATCGGTGCTCGAGACGACGTCGAATCCGGTCGTCGGCCTCTTCCTCGGCGTGCTCGCGACGGCGATCGTGCAAAGCTCTTCGACGTCGACGTCGATCATCGTCGGCATGGTCGCCGGCGGGGCAATCTCGGTCGAAGGCGCGATCCCGCTCGTCATGGGCGCGAATATCGGCACGACCGTCACGAGCATGCTCGTCTCGCTCGGTCACTTCAAACGTCCGCACGAGCTGCAACGGGCGTTCGCCGGAGCCGCGGTTCACTGCACGTTCAACATGATCGGCGTGCTCGTGCTGCTGCCGCTCGAGATCGCAACTGGATTCCTGTCGCAGCTGTCCACGCTGCTCGGACATGCGTTCCAGGGCGTCGGCGGCATGAATCTCGCGAACCCCCTGCGGACGGCCACGGAGCCCGCGGTCGACGCGCTGGCATGGGCCGTGCGGCATCAACCGGTCGCGCTGCTGATCGCTTCGATCGCGCTGACGTACGGGATGCTGGTCGCGATCGTCAAGCTGCTTCGGAGCCTGATGCTGGCCCGCCTCGAGCAATTCTTCGACACGCATCTCTTCCGCAGCGCCGGGCGGGCGATGCTGCTCGGACTGCTCATCACGTTCGCCGTGCAGTCGAGCTCGATTCCGACGTCCTTGGCCATCCCGCTGACGGCGGCCGGCGTCCTCAAGCTCGGCCAGCTCTATCCCTTCGCGCTCGGCGCGAATCTCGGCACCACGTTGACCGCGATGTTGGCCGCGCTCGCGACGGCGAGCCCGGTCGCGGTGACGGTTGCGTTCTCCCACATGCTGTTCAACCTGCTCGGCATAGCTCTCGTATGGCCCATTCCGGCAATTCGCCGCATCCCGCTCCGCATCGCCGAGCGCATGGGAGAATGGGCGTTGCGACAGTCGTTCACGCCGGTCGCTTTCATGTCGCTGGTGTACTTCATCATTCCGGTGACCATCGTCGCCATCGTCGAGTGGATGGACTAGCCATGAGTTGGAAGAACGTCTTGTCGATCTTCACGAAGGACGACTTGTTCACCCAGGCCCTGCACGAGTCGCATCAGATGCTCGACATCGCGCTCGGCATGTTCGACGCGTCCGTCGAGTCCCTGCGCCGGCGGGACGACGGCTCGATCGACATCGATATCTACAAGCTCGACAAGGACGTGAACCGTTTCGAGCGCGACGTGCGCCGCAAAGTGATGACGCATCTCGCCGTGAGCGGGCCGGCCGATCTCGCATCCGGTCTCGTGCTCGTCAGCGTCGTGATCGACATCGAGCGGATCGGCGATTACGCCAAGAACATCTACGACCTCGCACGCTGGCATCCGCGCCGGCTGCACGGAGGTTCGCTCGAGCCCAAGGTCGCCGACATCGAAACGCGAGTCGGAGAGCTGTTCCGCGAGATGGTCACGGCCTTCAAGCAGAACGACGTCGACAAGGCGCGGCACATCATGGTGACGTACAAGGAACAGCTTTCGGCGGAATGCGAGGAGCTGGTCGAGCGGATCGTTTCAGGCGGGACGACGGATCTCGCGCCCGGCGATGCGGCTGCGCTCGCGCTGTACGTTCGCTACTTGAAGCGCATCGCCGCGCACTCGCGCAACCTCGTCAGCGGGCTCGTGAACCCGTTCCACCGCATCGGCTACCGGGAAAAGACCGAGTCGTCGTCGATGTGAGGCACCCGGCCGGGGTCTACCCACCGGCCGGGTGTCAGGGACGAGAACGCGGCTTTACGGTGCCGCTTACGGTCTGGAAGCCTGGCGGCTTACGGCCGTCTCGGCGAAGTAGTTCGTTACCCCATCCGGATCGGAGAGCCAGATCGTGCGCAGGTTGTAGCCCTGAAGCGGGCTCAACGGCCGGTCGATCTGCACGCCGTGGGCCTTCGCCAGCCCGTCGACCGGGTCGACGGCCGTGACGACGTACTGGATCCCGCCGACGCCGATCTCGCCCGGCAGATCGGCACCGAAGTGCCGGAGGCTGACGATCGTCGTGCCGTGCTTGTACGAGTACTTCTTCGTGCCGAAGCGCGGATCATCGGTCGGCTCGAGCTCCTCGAGCCCGACGAACTCGCGATAGAACTTCCGGCTGCGCTCGAGATCACCGACGGTCAGGCCCACCTCGATCGTGTCGTAGAGCTCGGCCGGCGCGTTCGGCGCGACGACGATCTCTACCGCGTGCCCTTGCGGATCGTTGACGATCGCCGAAAGCCAATTCGTTCCCGGCAAGGCCGTGAAATCGGGCTCGGGAAGACGATGGGCACGGAACCGCTCGACGACCGGCTCCCGCTCGGGATAGAAGAAGGTGAGCAGGCGAAGCCCGGTCGCCTTGTCGACGCCGCCCGGCAAGTATTCCCGGTTCAGATCACGCCGCAGCTTCAGCTCCGAGTTGCCCACGCGGAATCGATGGACCTGCCCGTCGGCGCCGACGTTGAACGTCTGTAGCTGCTCGAGGCCGAGCACGCCGCCGTAGAACTCGAACATCTGCTCCGGCTCGACGGAAAAGAGCCGGAACACGTTCATCGACGGTTGCCAAAGCAGCGGAGCCGCCGACTCGATCTCCGCCTCGTCGCCCGCTGCCGCCGGCGCGGCGGCTCCCGCGATCATCAGCGCTGCGAGACCTGCAAGGATGCGCGTGGAAACCATTGAAAACCTCCTGCGTTCTTTCGCGGGCCGTCCGGCCTGGACCTCCCCCGACATGCACGATTTTGCCGGAAACGGCGTTTCGCCGACTGCCGGCTCGCGTCCGCGCGTGATACGCCCAGGATAACCCAAAGCCCCTGCGAGCTTGACAGGTCATTGTGTTACAGCACTCGTGTATTGTGTCTGCAATACACCGCCAATGAGCATCTCGGAACGGAGCCGGCTTCGCAACCGCGAGCATTCCGGCGAGGCGGCGCTCTCGCCGATGGATCGGCCGCTCGTGATCTCGAGCTACGAGCACCTGCTTCGCTTCGACCGCATCGAGCTCCGGAACTGACAGGCACGCGAGGTACCGTGAGCATTGAAACCGCGCCATCGATGCAAGAGATCGGCCGCGAACCCGCGCGTGCGGCCGCTCCGCTGATCCGCCTCGAGGGCATCACGAAGCTTGCCGCGTGCCTGCTGATCGCGCTGCACATCCACGACGAGCTGTCCTACGACCGATTCCATGCGAATGCCGGGCGGATCTACCGGGTGCTGCGCGAGTTCGACGTCCCGACACTGAATGCGACGATCCCCGCGACGCCGGCGGCGCTCGCCGAAGCCCTCGACGGGGTGCCCGGCATCGAGAAAGCCGTCCGCGTCCGTGACGTCACGAACGGAGTGCGGGTGCGGCCATGCATCGCTGGCTCGAAGGTTTCGCGTACCGCGTCCAGCTCGACGCCGGACCGTTCGTCATTGCAGGAGTGCTCGGCGCGATCGCGACGCTCATCGCGGTCTGCACGCAAGTGCTGCGCGCGGCCGCGGCGCATCCCGCCGACGCGCTGCGCCACGAATGATGCTCGTCCACTACCTCGTCGTCGTCGCGCCGGTCGCCGAGCCCTCGCATCTCGCCGGCACGTTCGGCGAAGGCGTCGGCCTCGTCGTCGTCACGAGCGTCCGCGACGATATCGTTTCGCCGCCGTTCGACCGGGGACGAGAGAACGCCTCCCCGCCCGAGATCCCGCGCTCGCTCCAATGGCTCGGTCTCGCCGACACGGTTCGGACGTACCTGCTGCTGCCCAGCGTCACGACGGACGACCTTGCGGCGACGCCTTACGTCGAGATCTTCCGCGGATACGAACGCACCGGTCCGCTTCGCCGGCGAAAAGCCCTGGGCCGGGAAGCCCCCGTCGCTCGGAGCTTCGCTCGCTCGTGCAGCGCGCCGCTTGGTATAGTTGGGACCAAGTCGCCGGGCGGCGGCTTCGAGTAGGGGGAACATAACCAATGTGCGACGAACATTTCGTAGAAGACCTCGGCCGGTACGTGAACAAGGCTCAGCTCACGCGGCGCAAGTTCGGACAGTTGTCGGCGGGCGTGGGGCTAGCGATGCTGCTGCCGCCGGTCGTGAATGCGCAGGCCGTCACCGAGACCGACGTCGAGATCCGAACGCCGGACGGCGTCTGCGACGCCTATTTCGTGCATCCGTCGAGCGGCGCGCACGCGGCCGTGCTCGTCTGGCCCGATATCCTGGGTCTTAGACCGGCGTTCCGCGCGATGGGGAAGCGTCTCGCCGAATCCGGTTACGCGGTGCTGGTGGTCAATCCGTTCTATCGCACGCGCCGCGCGCCCGTCGTGCCCGAGGGCGCGTCGTTCTCGGATCCCGCGGTGCGCGACACCGTATTCCCGCTCGCGAGATCGTTGAACGCGCAGACGCACATGACCGATGCGCGCGCGTTCGTCTCGTGGCTCGATCAGCAGGACGCCGTCGACAAGAACCGTAAGATCGGCACGATCGGCTACTGCATGGGCGGCCCCATCGTGATGCGCACCGCGGCGACGGTGCCCGAGCGCATCGGCGCCGGCTGCTCGTTCCACGGCGGCGGTCTCGCGACGCAGAACGAGGACAGCCCGCATTTGCTGATCCCGCGCATGCGCGCGAGCTTCCTGATCGCAATCGCGGAAAACGACGACGAGCGCGAGCCCGAGGCGAAGAACGTGCTGCGCAAGGCGTTCGACGACGCGGGACTCGAAGCCGAGATCGAGGTCTATGCCGGCGCCGCGCATGGCTGGACCGTGATCGACTCGGACGTCTATCACGAGCAGCAGGCCGAGCGAGCCTGGAGCCGAATGCTCGCTCTCTTCGACAAGGTCCTCGCCTGACCTTCCCGCTCGCGCGCGGCCGGCCCAAGGGCCGGCCGCCGCTCGGCTTCCACGTCGGCGCCACATGCGGAAGCCGCCCCTTTCGGCGATAATCGCCGCCTGTCTTCTGGCATCGAACGATAAGAACACGAAGGGGGAGATCATGCGGTTCCGCGCAACGCTCGCGAGCTCGGCCGTGCTGGCCGCCGCGCTCTCGATAACCGCGTCGGCCGTCGCGCAGCCCTCGAACGGCTCCGCGCCGTCGTCCGAGTACAAGGTCGTCTGCGGCGACCAATGCCTGCGCGAGTTCGCCGAGCGCTTCCTCTACGGCATCACGCACAACGAGCCGTCGGCGGTGCCGCTCGCGCCGAACGTGCGCTATACCGAGAACGGCGTCGAGCTCGCGATCGGCGACGCGCTCTGGGCGACCGCGGACGGGCTCGGCGAGAACCAGCTCGTCTTCACCGATCCTGCGTCGGGAGGCATCCAGCTCTACGCGGCCGTCATCGAGAGCGGATTGCCTTCGATGCTCGCGGCCCGTCTCAAGGTCGAGAATCGGCAAATTACCGAGATCGAGACGTCGGTCCTGCGCCGCAACGAGGGCGACGAGGCGATCGACCGATTCGCGGTCGACCGTCCGATCTGGTGGCAGCAGGTTCCGCGAAACCAGCGCGTCTCCCGGCAAGCGCTGATCGATATCGCGGATTCCTATTTCGAAGGCATCACGCAGAGCCGCGGCGACCTGACGCCGTTTCACGACGATTGCGTTCGCTTCGAGAACGGCAATCAGATGACGCTCGTGCCCGATTCACCGAACCCGGTCCAGCGCATGAGCTGCCGCGAGCAGTTCGATACGGGGCGGCTCGTGATCGTCACGTCGATCTCGAACAGGCGCTATCTCGTCGTCGACGAAGAGAATCAGATCGTCTCCGCGATCGCGACGTTCGATCACCGCGGCGATCTGAGCTCGGTGCCGATGGAGCGAGGACGGTCCTATACGCCGCAAGGCGTCTTCTCGCGCCCGATGAGCTTTCTGATCTTCGAGTCGTTCAAGGTGATCGACGGCAAGATCAAGCAGATCGAAGCGACGGTGCTGCAGGTCCCGTACCGCATGCACCCCGGCTGGCCGGCGCGTTGAGAGAACCGCGGCCGCGGCGGTCGGACGCGCGCCGATCCTCGGCGGGCGGCCGATCGCCGGCGCGCTCGTCAGTTCGGCGGCGCGCCGTCGAAGTCGAATAGCACGTCGACGCCGGTCCCGAGCGCGTCGAAATCGACGTCCTCAGGGATGGAGAAATCGTAACCCTTCGTGAAGCCGATCCAGCGGCCGAGCACGATCACGGCCGTCCATATCAGGATCGACAGCGCGCCGGCAACGCGGCCGCCCGCCGGCGCCGCGCGCTCCGTATCCCAATCGTCGACGTTGCGGCCCGTCACGAAATGGAACACGAGCATGTTCAAGCCGGCGGCAGCGATCGCGAGCAGCTTCAGCCTGAACGGCGTGTTCTCGTAATACGTCATCGCGTTCGCCGCGAACATCATCGCGCCGGTGACGGCCGCGACGACGAACGCGCCCCAGGTCCAACCGAGGAGCTCACGCGACACCTGCGTATACGGCCTCTTCGTGTCGCGGAGGCCGAGCAGCCGCAAATCGACGACGAGGATCGTGCCGAAGACGACGGCGATCGCCATCACGTGGATCGCTTCCACGATCGGCACGGCCCTCACGATCGTGCGCATCCACTCTCCCACCGCGGACGCTTCGATGTCTTGAACGAGGCCGACTAGATCCATTGGCTCGCGCCGTCCCTACGCTGTGCTCACGACGAAAGCGACAAGGCGCCCCAGATCTCGATGTCGTACGCGATCGCACGACCGAGAAAGATGATCGCGAGCCATAGCACCACGGTCGCGATCGCACCGATCTTGATCCCCGGCGAGAACTCGTGGGCGGTATCTCCGGCGAGCACCAGCGGAGCCAGCGAGCGCCGGAAAACGACGGCGCTCGCGATACCGACCGCGAGAAGAAGCATCTTGATCCAGAACGACGTGCTCGTGAACTCGCGGACCGGCTCGGCGGCGACGAGCAGCGCGCCGGTCAACGTCATCACTACGACGCCCGTCCACATCCACGGTGCGAAGCGGCGCCAGACGTCGGCGAAGCCCTGATCCATTCGCACGAGCTCGAGCACCCGCAGCGCGATCATCAGGATCGACACGAAAACGACGCCGATCATCAGGATGTGAATCGACTGGAGAAGCGGGACCAGCCAGCCGGCGGCCTGTATCGCTTCGCTGAACGGTGTGGCCTGCAGCCACTCGGCAAACTCGATCATCGGCGCGACTTCGTCATCGAGCGGCTCTCGGCACGCTGCTTTCGCCGCGGATCTGCACTCGCTTTCCGCACCGGCGCGGCATCACTCGGTC
>Ga0079224_100007924_pt1 | contig 14315 bp, 17 predicted proteins | sample Stecom2015_FD_80414 | JGI IMG/M metagenome (GOLD analysis project Ga0079224, IMG submission 80414) | Agricultural soil microbial communities from Utah to study Nitrogen management - Steer compost 2015 | ecosystem: Environmental > Terrestrial > Soil > Agricultural land | place: USA: Utah...
CCGGGAACGGATGCGTTTCGAGAGCCGGTCTAATTGTGGGGAAGTGAAAAGTAAGTGGTTAGAAGTTAAATGAAAGTGGTTAATGAAATGAAAGTGGTTAAAACTCCTCGCGGCCGAGGCCAGTGACGCGAGGAGTAACTGTGGGACAGCAATTAACGCGTTCTAAGTACCGATCAACTGGATTTTGGCCTGAACTGTAGAAGTGGTAGACACAAGATGGGGCCAAATCGTGGTAGCAGGCTTACGTACCGCGGTACCTGCTTTACTTGCTCCTGCGCCGGTGTATTGCCTTTTGCACTTGTGCCTGGGTAACTGTGTGGTGAGATCGAGGGCCCGAGATGGGATTCGTAAACTAACCATTGCTTCCTATCAGCCTTGGCGGACCGCTGGCGCGAACGTTGGTCACGGATAGTCAGGACCATACGTATACCGCTGCAACTGCATTTCATGTAGTCGGCTCAGCGTGCGGTGGAATGGAAACATGAGATGCCCTTCGGTGTATAACTCCGACAACGGTACCGCCGCTTCGACATACAGCGGCACCCGCCGGTCATAACACTCGTCGACCAGAGCGATAAACCGCCGCACGCTATCGTCCGTGATGGACAGCGCGGGCAACTCGCGGTCTCCAGCCGCCACGAGTTCCACACCGTCCTCGGTACCGCGCGCAATCTTCGCAGGCCGCCGACTCGCGCTCATGTTTGGCACGCTGCCGAGCAGAATCGCCGGAAAGCGATCGCACAGCGCGATGAAATCCGCTGCCGCAAAGGGCTGCCCGCACAGATCATCGAACCGTAACCAGATTGCTGCCGCGCAGTACCGCACCACCCGGAGCGGGCGATCACCGAGTAGCAGAGATTGCTCTGCAATGGACAGCGTGCCGCTCAACTGAGCGCCACTTAACCGCTCGAAGAGGGTTGGCAACGCGTCGGGATTGCCCACCCAGTAACGCTGATGATTGACACCAGGATGCTGGCGGTGATCCTGCCCACCATCCACCTCGACCACCTGCATGTGGCGTTGCATCGCCACGATGGCTGGCAAGAAACGCGCGCGGTTGAAACCATCGGCGTACAACTGCTCTGGCGGCTGGTTGGAGGTTGCGACAACCACGACTCCGGCGTCGAACATCGCTTGAAATAATCGCCCCAGTAATATCGCATCGCCGATATCGCTAACGAACAATTCATCGAAACAGAGCACTCGCACGTCCCTGGCCAGTTCTCTGGCCAGCGCCAACAACGGATCGGCCGTGCCGGTCAGCGCAAACAGCCGGCGATGCACCCACTGCATGAAGTGATGAAAATGCTGACGTCGCGAGGACACTTGCAAACTACGGTGAAAAGCATCCATCAGCCACGTCTTGCCGCGCCCGACCGGTCCCCACAGGTAGACGCCGGCGCAAGGTTGGTAAGGTTCGGCGTGCAACGCTCGATAGCAGGCTTCGAGTACTTGAGCCCCGCGCTCCTGCGAAGGATCGGAAACAAAACCGTGCTGAGCCATTGCCTGTTTGTAGGCCTGCTCTGGAGAGGGTGATGTCATGGCGCGAATGATGGCTGATGACCTCTTAACCTGGTTTCCGTGATATTGAGGGAATACGATGGCAGCTCAATGGCGCGAGAAATTATTTATCCTTCGCGGTCGACAGCTTTCGGGTTTCTGCTTGTATGCGCAGATACACCTCTTCGCGATGCACAGGGATATCTTTGGGTGCATCAATACCCATGCGAACTTGATTGCCGCTAATACCCAGCACCGTAATCTTGATAGCGTCGCCGATAATGATTGTTTCACCGAGACGCCTGGATAGTACCAACATGATGTCGATGTCTCTTGGTAATTAGTCGATATAGGCGTTGAACGTTGAGCTTGGACGCATCGCCTTGACGGCTAATTCTCGGTTCGGATGATAGTAGCCTCCGATATCGACGGGCTTGCCTTGTGCTGCGTCCAGCTCCGCAATGATCTTCGCTTCGTTGTCACTCAGCGTTTTGGCAAGTTCGACAAAGCGTTCTTTCAGCACCGGATCTTCTGTCTGCGCTGCGAGCTCTTGCGCCCAGTACAGCGCCAAATAGAAATGACTGCCGCGATTGTCGAGTTCACCCACCTTTCGCGATGGCGACTTATTGTTATCAAGAAATTTTCCAGTGGCTTGATCCAGCGTTTTAGCAAGAATTGTTGCCTTCGCGTGGTGGGTGACAGTGCCGATGTAGTCGAGCGATGCGGCAAGGGCAAGAAATTCACCGAGTGAATCCCAGCGCAGATGGCCCTCTTCAAGAAACTGTTGCGCATGTTTGGGCGCTGAACCACCCGCGCCGGTCTCAAACAGACCACCACCGTTCATCAATGGAACGATTGACAACATTTTCGCGCTGGTGCCCAGCTCCATGATCGGAAATAAATCGGTCAGGTAATCGCGCAATACGTTTCCGGTCACCGAAATCGTATCTTTGCCTTCTCGAATACGCGCGAGCGAAAACCGCGTTGCTTCTTCGGGCGCAAGAATTTGAATATCGAGTCTGCGGGTGTCGTGATCTTGCAGATAGCGATTTACCTTCGCGATAATCTGTGCATCGTGCGCACGCGCGGGATCGAGCCAGAATACTGCCGGCGTATCGCTGGCACGGGCGCGGTTCACGGCTAACTTTACCCAATCTTGGATCGGTGCATCTTTCGCTTGGCACATGCGCCAGATATCGCCGGCTTCAACGGTGTGCTCGATCAGCACATTGCCAACGCCATCAACAACGCGCACGACACCCTTGTTGGGAATTTCAAAGGTTTTGTCGTGGGAGCCATACTCTTCAGCTTGCTGTGCCATCAAACCGACATTCGATACGCTACCCATCGTTGATGGATTAAAGGCGCCGTGTTGTTTGCAATCATCAATCGCAACCTGGTAGACCCCGGCGTAACAGCGGTCGGGGATAACCGCTTTGGTATCGTGCAGCTTGCCATCGACGCCCCACATTTTGCCCGAGTCGCGAATCATCGCCGGCATTGATGCATCGACGATGACATCGCTGGGCACGTGCAAATTGGTAATGCCCTTGCCGTAATTTACCATCGCGATCTGCGGACGCTGCGCGTACAGCGTTTGAATAGCCGCTTCGATTTCAACTTGTTGCGCTACTGGTAGTTTTTTTATTTTGCTGTAGAGATCGCCGATACCATTGTTGAGATCGACGCCGATCTGTTTGAGCACGTCGGCATATTCGACTAAGACGTCTTTATAAAAAGCCGAGACAATATGACCGAACATGATCGGGTCGGACACCTTCATCATCGTGGCTTTCAAATGTACGGAAAGCAGCACGCCGGTTTTCTTCGCATCGGCTATTTGCGCCGCAATGAAGCTGCACAATGCGGCTTTGCTCATCGTCGACGTATCGATAATTTCGCCAGATTTTACTGTGGTTTTTTCTTTCAGGACTTTAATGCGACCGTCCTGCGTCATCAGTTCGATCTTGACCCAGCCGTCAGCAGCGATCAGTGCGGACTTTTCGCTGCCGTAAAAATCGCCGCTAGTCATATGGGCTACGTGCGATTTGGAGTCAGCACTCCAGGCTCCCATTTTATGCGGGTGTTTACGTGCGAAATTCTTTACGGATAGCGGTGCGCGACGATCCGAGTTACCTTCGCGCAAGACAGGATTTACTGCGCTGCCTTTGATTTTTTCATAGCGTAATTTGATCGTTTTTTCGGCATCAGACTTGGCTTCCTCAGGGTAATCCGGAAGCATGTAGCCTTGTTGCTGCAATTCTTTTATGGCCGCTTTTAATTGTGGGACGGACGCACTGACATTCGGCAACTTGATGATATTGGCGTCCGGCGCTTTGGTCAGGTCGGCCAGCTCTGCGAGATCATCGGCAATGCGCTGACTCTCGGTCAGGCATTCGGGAAAGCTCGCAACAATCCTGCCGGCTAATGAAATATCGCGGGTCTCGACGGCAATACCTGACGATTCTACAAATGCCCTAATAATGGGGAGCAACGAGTACGTTGCCAGTGCCGGCCCTTCATCGGTAAGCGTATAAATGATTTTCGATGTGGGAGTAGCCATATATGTGTAAACCCTTTCGTATTCCGGCGATTGCGCCATTTCTTGCGGCAACCCAAAAATACACCGAATTAGCCATCGTTAGATCTTGCCCCGAGCAGCCGGTCTAACGATAAAGGGGTGTGCAGAACCGGCGTGGTTTGGGAGCTTCACAACCATACCATATATTATCATTTCATGATAATATAATTACACCATGACGATTATCCGCATGCTTCTTCGTGGGCAAAATTCTCAGTGCCGCCGGCCAGAGACAGATGTGAAAAACCCAAAATTGACCAGCGAGGGTAAAGGCTCGGACAAAGGCGTGAAAATGACGTCGTTTTACGCTTGGGAGGGAGAAACGCTAATTCTCAACATCCTCGGCAAGCCCAGCGCAAAGCAGGATGCAATCGGGAAAGCCAAAGGTAATCAGCTCAAGGTAAGCGTCACGGCAGCGCCGGTTGCGGGTAAAGCGACGGATCACATGGTGCGATTTCTGGCACCCCAATTTGGCGTATCAATCAGCGACATCACGGTTGTATTTGGCAGGTACAACATCAACAAACAATTGCGCATTCAGTCACCGCAACAATTGCCACCGGTAATCGCCAAAGCGCTTTCAAAATGAAAGCGCCGCCACTTCGTAAATGCGTGGACACCGATAGTTTTTTAAGAGACTTTTCAATGATACGAGCAGGAAAATAACTGATGAGCCAATTGCCGCATTGCCCTAAATGTAACTCTGAATTCACTTACGCAGATGGCAGTCTCTACATCTGCCCGGAATGTGCGCATGAATGGCCCCAAATGGCGGCAGACGAGAACACTAGCCATGCGCGCGTGATAAAAGATGCCAACGACAACGTGCTGCAAGACGGCGATACCGTTACCGTTATAAAAGACCTCAAGCTCAAGGGTTCTTCTTCGGTGGTTAAAGTAGGCACCAAAGTTAAAAATATTCGACTCGTTGATGGCGATCATGATATCGACTGCAAGATCGATGGGATCGGGCCTATGATGTTGAAATCGGAGTTTGTGAAAAAGGCTTAACCGTACCGTTCAAAAATTGATGCAGAGGCGAAAGCCCTCTCGGTCATGAGCGGTTGCGCTACCTGGGCCGTGAGCGCAGCGAAAATGCGGATATTCGAAGAGCCAGCTCCTCAATGACCAACGGCGTACCAAGGTGCGAATCGCCCCCAAGGCGAAATACCTGATCCTGTATATCATCACTAGGGTCAGCGCATGCCAATCGCGTCACAACCATTATCCACGAGCCAGGCACGCGGCTTCGCAACCGACCGAGATACTCCCAACCGCTGCTATCCGCTGGCTCGATGACAAGAACGACCGAGCGATAATATTTTTTGCGGAGAGCGACATGTGCTGCACGATAGTCATCGACGACATCAACTTCAAAACCGCGGTTACCCAGCTGATCGGCGAGACTGCTCGCGGCAATCGGATCGCGATCGATGATCAAGGTCGGCAGCGGTCGACTCCAGTAAGTAACGTCGAGCACCGCCAGACGCTCTACCGGCCGTCTGCTGTCCCTTGATTCCTCACTCGTACGAGAGCTGGACCGTTGCGGCGCTAACTTCATGATGGTGTGTTTCATGGGGATGATCCGAAGGAAGATTCGCTAAGCACAGCCATTCCCGGCTGCTTGGTGGGAAGTGATTGTCAAAACACGCCGCTAGGTGTAGCAGCGTTGACGTTCTATCCTTTTGCCCTCGCAGGTTTCTTTTCGACCACAGTCGGCTGTTTCCTGAGCCCATCCTTGTGCCCGGAGACCCCATTTGGAATTTGTGTAACTTTGCCGCCACTGTTAAGAAATGCGGCCATCTGCGCTTCGATCAAAAAACGCGCCTGGGTGCCCGTCGGCAATTTGATTTTTTTCGACTCATCTGATTTTTTTCTGCGCATAGTCTTTTCTCCACATTACTAATGAATTAACAATTGGTCACCGGCTTTGCGCATCAGCGTCTGCATGATCGAGTGAAGATTCCGCTACACATCTTTGAAAATCACAAACCAGCGTGTTTCAACACCAGATGCACGACGCCGGCAAGGCCTGCCATGAACAATGCGGCATAGATAATTCCAGCGATAATAAAGGTGCTGGTTTTTCCGTGTTTGATATCGCGCTCATGGTTTTTGCTGGACTGAATACCCACCACTGCCGACAGCACACTGCCGACCAGCTGCAGAAAGGTTGGCTTCTTGTCTGCTTGCGAATCATTTTCAGGTTTCATTTCTATGCCCTTCGGTAGTATCAAACCCCAGTGCCGTATTTACCCGATCAAATAAATGAAAACGTGGCAATGCCAGGCGGTAACGAATTGCGGCAAGACGGCTGGTAAACACCAGCGTGATCGCCACAATCGAAGCCGCCGAATGATCAATCCCGCACGCATTCAAGGCCGTAAATACCAAGGCCCCCGCAACGCTGGCAGTCGCATAAATTTCGCGCTGCAAAACCAGCGGAATTTCATTGCAGATAATGTCGCGCATGACGCCACCGGCGACGCCCGTCATGACCCCCATGATGGCTGCCACGCTGATCGACACATGAAGTTTCAGTGCTACATCGGTGCCGATCACCGTAGCGAATGCCAATCCGAGTGCGTCAGCTACCAGCAGTACATTTTCGGGAATGGGTTTGGTCAGTCGGGCCCACAACACAACCGATGTCGCGGCGATGGACGCGACGGAAATATAAAGATCGTTTCCAACCCAGCTCACCGGGTAGTTTCCGAGTATCACATCGCGCAGCGTGCCACCGCCCATGGCGGTGACCATGGCGATGACTAAAACCCCAAACAGATCCATGGATTTACGCCCAGCCATCAGGGCGCCTGAAATGGCAAACACGGCCACGCCGAACAAATCGCAAAGATACAGAAAACTCACCGCAGCTCCTCATGCGCTCACACGCAGTTCGCTCAGGGGTGTACAGTGTAATTATGTTATCATGATATGATAATCAAATGCTCCTATGGATTCTGAATGATGACCGACTTCAAGCAGGCAGCCCTCGACTACCACGAATTCCCCCGCCCCGGCAAAATCAGTGTGGAACTGAGCAAACCTGCGGAAACAGCGGCGCAGTTGGCATTGGCCTATAGCCCCGGTGTTGCCGAGCCCGTGCGCGAAATCGCGCGCGACCCCGAAACGGTCTATCGCTACACCGGCAAGGGCAATCTGGTTGCTGTTATCACCAATGGTTCGGCGATTCTGGGGCTCGGCAATCTGGGCCCGCTGGCCAGCAAGCCGGTGATGGAAGGTAAAGCGCTGCTGTTCAAACGCTTTGCCGGTATCGACGCCATCGATATCGAAGTCGATGCCGAGAATCCGCAGGCGTTCATCGATACCGTTACGCGCATCGCCGACACCTTCGGCGGCATCAATCTCGAAGACATCAAGGCGCCCGAATGTTTCGAAATCGAGCAGGCGCTGATCGAGCAATGCGATATTCCGGTATTCCATGACGATCAGCACGGCACATCCATTGTGACCGCCGCCAGCATGCTGAATGCGCTGGAAATTCAAGGGAAGACACTGGAGCGCGCAAAGATTGTCTGCCTCGGCGCAGGCGCGGCGGCAACGGCCTGCATGCGCTTGTTTCTGAGCCTCGGCGCGCAGTCGGCCAACCTCTACATGATCGATCGCACCGGCGTCATTCACTCCGGGCGCCCAACAATGAACGCCCACAAGCGTCAGTTCATAAACGATAGTGGCGCACTGACACTGCTGGATGTGATGGAATGCGCCGATGTCTTTGTGGGTCTGTCCGGCGCCAATCTGCTCGGCGCGGCGGCGCTGAAGAAAATGGCGGCGCGACCGATTGTGTTTGCCTGTTCCAACCCCGATCCGGAAATCAATCGCGACCTCGCGGTGTCCCTTCGCGATGACCTTATTATGGCCACCGGCCGCTCCGACTATCCGAACCAGGTGAATAACTTGCTGGGGTTTCCCGCTATTTTCCGGGGAGCACTGGATGTGCGGGCGCGTCGGATAAACGAAGCGATGAAAATAGCCGCGGTGCATGCGCTGCGCGAACTGGCGAAACAGCCGGTACCCGACAGCGTGCTGCAAGCCTACGGCATTGACCAACTGGCGTTCGGCCGCGACTACATCATTCCGAAACCACTCGACCCGCGCCTGCTAAGCATCGTGTCGGCGGCCGTCGCACGCGCGGCTGTGGACACAGGCGTTGCACGCCTGCCCTATCCCAGCCATTACCCGCTGTAGTGAGCGCAGCAGGAAGCCCGGACTGTTATCCGAAATTTTCTCACCCTGAGGGGATGCAAGCCATGACCAAGGTCAATTTGTTTAGCGGCCAAAACACGATCCAACTCATTGAGCAGGCTCTACTGCGCAACGAAGGTCAACTGGGCGCAACTGGCGCGCTCGTCGTCACCACGGGTGATCGCACCGGGCGTTCGCCGGCGGATCGCTTTATCGTGAAGGATGCCATCACCGAACAGTCCGTGGATTGGGGTAGCGTCAATCGTGCTTTCTCCCCGAGCAACTTCGCCGCCTTGTGGGAACGGGTGTACGAACATCTGGCCCGGCGCGATCGGTTTAACACGCAGCTGCACGTGGGGGCGCATGACGATCACTATCAGCCGGTCAACCTGTTTTCGGAAACCGCGTGGCAGTGCTTGTTTGCCAACAATATGTTCGTTCGCCCCGACATCTATAACCCTGCCAACAAGCCGGGATGGACCGTGCTGACGGCCCCCAGTTTCGTCTGTGTTCCGGAGCGCGACGGCACCAACTCTGACGCAGCATTGGTGATCAACTTCACCACACGCCAGATTTTACTGGCAGGCCTGCGCTATGCCGGCGAACTGAAAAAAGCGATGTTTTCGGTGCAGAATTTTCTGTTGCCCGAACAGGATGTATTGCCGATGCACTGTTCGGCCAATGTTGGCGAGAAAGGCGACACCTGTCTTTTTTTTGGGCTGTCGGGGACGGGGAAAACCACGTTGTCGGCCGATCCTTCGCGCTATCTGATTGGCGACGACGAGCACGCGTGGGCGCCAGGCGCAGTCTTCAATCTCGAAGGCGGCTGCTACGCCAAAACCATCGACCTTTCGCAAAAAAATGAGCCGATGATCTGGGATGCCATCCGTTTCGGCGCCATTGTCGAAAACGTCGCGATCCATCCCGATACCCGTCATGCCGACTACAGCGATACGAGCGTGTCGGAAAATGGTCGCTGCTGTTATCCGCTGGAGCACATCGAACGGCGCGTCGCGAAAAACGCCGGCGGCGAACCCAAAACCATTATTTTCCTGACCTGCGATGTGTCCGGCACGCTGCCGCCCGTCGCGATTCTGTCGAAAGAAGCGGCGGCCTTTCACTTTCTCAGCGGTTACACCGCCCGGGTCGGCTCCACCGAAGTCGGTGCAGCGCCCGGTATTCAGCCGACCTTTTCCACCTGCTTTGGCGCGCCCTTTATGCCGCGGCCAGCAGCGGAATACGCCGCATTGTTGATGAAGCGGATTGAAGGATTTGGCTCGCGGGTCTACCTGGTCAATACCGGCTGGAGTGGCGGTGCCGGTGGGCCTGGCGGTGCGGGCCAACGGTTTCCGATTCCCGTCACACGCGCCATCGTGCAGGCCTGTCAAACCGGTGAGCTGATGCGCGGCAACACCGAATATTTGAAGATGATGAACCTCGAAATTCCGAAAGCGATCACGGGTGTGGATCCCAAATACCTGAATCCACGTAAGGCATGGGCAGATCCCGCCGCCTACGACGAACAAGCTGAGCGTCTAGCACGCCTGTTTGTTAACAACATTGCCAAGTTCAATGCCGCCCCGGAGATCGTCGCAGCCGGCCCCCGAGCCTGACCCCACCCGCAATCACGACAATCGAGCAGAGTGCAGCCGTCAAGGCTGCGCTCCAGTTTTACTTACTGGATAGGAGCCTGGCTTGACGCAATCGCAACGATTTAACGACCACTTTGATACCACGCTTGAGGATGCCTACGTCATTGACTATGGCGAGACCAAAGCGCTGTATTTTGATGGGCGCAACGTACAAAGCAGTATGCGCGTGGACGACCCCAATGCGCTGGCATTTGGATATACCCGCGCCATGATGGGGTTTTTGTTATTTCAGCCCGCACCGCGCGATATTCTGATCGTGGGCCTCGGCGGCGGTTCGCTATCTAAATATTGTTACCACGAGTTACCCGAATGTACCGTGACCACCGTGGAGCTCAGTGCCGCTGTAATTGGGTTACGGGATGAATTCGCGATCCCCTCCGACAACGAACGGTTTCGCGTTGTGCATGCAGATGCGTCGCTGTATATGCGCAACCAGTGCGAAACAGCCGACGTGATCCTGCTCGACGGTTTCGATCCCTACGGGCTGCCCGATGCGCTCACCAGCCAGGTTTTTTATGACGCGTGTTTTCGGGCACTGCGTCCGGGTGGCGTTTTATCAGCCAACCTGTGGGGCGCTGACATCCAACTGCGCGCCTGTTTCTCCCGCATTTCACACAGCTTTGAGCAACGCCTGCTGCGCGCCAAATCCGAAACGAGCGACAATGATATTGCATTCGGGTTGAAACACGTCGCGCTGCCGGAGTGGCATGATTTGCAGGCGCGCGCCCGGCACCTGCAGCGCGAGACCGCGATGAATTTTACCGATCTGCTTGATCAGTTATGGCAGAGCGCGCACGATCGGAATGGCAACTGTTGGTTGGTCAACGATTAAGGGAGCCATTGCTGCTCCCTTAAATTTACTCCGCTTACTTACAACCGCTCGATGATGGTCACGTTAGCCTGACCACCACCCTCGCACATCGTCTGCAATCCGTAGCGTAACTGGCGACGCTCCAATTCGTGCAGCAGCGTGGTCATCAGCTTGACACCGGTTGCGCCCAGCGGGTGTCCGAGCGCAATCGCGCCGCCATTGACGTTGGTCTGTGCGTGCGGATACCCACTTTCCTGCAGCCATGCCATTGCCACCGAGGCGAACGCTTCGTTGATCTCGACCAGATCGATATCCTGCCAGCTCATTCCCGCTTTTTTCAGGGCGCGCTCTGTCGCTGGAATGGGAGCGGTCAACATCCATATCGGATCATCGCCCAACACGGACATGTGATGAATGCGGGCGCGGGGTGTCAGGTTGTAGCGCTTGAGTGCTGTCTCGGACACGATCAACATGGCCGACGAGGCATCGCACGTCTGGCTGGAGACGGCTGCAGTGATACGGCCATCTTCCTGCAGCGGTTTCAAGGTTGCCATCTGCGCGAGGGTAGTATCGCGGCGCATTGTTTCATCATGATCGAGACCGGCGAGCGGCACGATTTCGCGGGAGAAATACCCGTTATCGATGGCATGAAGCGCGCGACGATGGCTTTCGAGTGCAAACGCTTCCATCGCTTCACGACTGATACTCCATTTCTGTGCAATTTTTTCTGCGCCGTCAAATTGAGACGGTGAAACAGCACCGTAGCGAGCTCTCCAACCCACGGCATCGGATATCGAATCGGTATATCCCAGATCTTGAGCGTAGGCCATGCTGGTGCCGATCGGAATTTTGGTCATCAGCTGTACGCCACCCGCGACGACCACATCCATGGTCCCCGACATGACGGCCTGTGCGGCAAAATGCACCGCCTGTTGCGACGAACCGCACTGCCGATCGATCGTTACGCCGGGCACTGTTTGCGGCAAGCCTGCTGTTAGCCAACACATGCGTGCGATGTCGCCCGCTTGCGGGCCAACGGCGTCAAGACAGCCAAAAATCACATCATCGTAATCGTCGGCCGGGATGTTGTTGCGCCCCACCAGCGCTTTCAGCGCGTACGCACCTAGATCGGCGGGGTGGATATTCGCGAGCGAGCCCCGGCGCTTTCCGGTGGGGCTCCTCAGTGCATCAACGATATAGGCTTCACTCATGCTATGAACTCTCCGATGGCAGATGATGGAGCCTGCCACAGCGGCAAGCTCCCGGTTATTCGCTGGCTGCGCCAGCGCGGTGACAGCTCGCTTCAGACGACGGACCATTGCAGGGCCTCCCGAGCAAGCTTGGTGGGGAAATAGCCGGTGCTGGATGGCAGCTTGAAGCGCTTGAGGGTCCCTACCCGCGCCAGTAGCCGCAGGCGATCCGATGCGGGTGCCGAGAGCAACTGGAAACCCCACCGCTCCCAGGTGAGCGCGATCCGAAGCGAACCAGGCAAGAGTGCTGCGGGAACTTGTCCGCCCAAGGTCACTTGACGATCACAGTGATGGCGCAAGAGGGTGATGGTTGTATTCATTAAGAGACGATACAAATCCTCCGTCACGTTGGGCTCATCGGCGCAGCCATTGTGTTTCAGGTCGGTCAGTATCAAGTGACCCAGGCCGGTCGGGCTCTGCACCAGCGCCAGCGTTAAGGACTGCCGGCGAAGATCCTGACCGAAGCTCACGGCAATACTGCAGCGATGCGGCAGATGCAGCACCGCAATGACACTGGCCTGGACCGGCTCTGACTGACTCCACCAGTATTCGCCCCGACAAAACGGCAGTTCAACGGGCATGGTTTGGCTCCAAAGCGGCGTGGGAGAAAACGGCTAGATCGGTACGCAGCTGCCAACCCATACGCATCCAGAATCCGCGAGCATCCTCGTTATCGAGCTGAACAAAAACATGCGAGCGTGAAATTCGCCGAGCGGCCAGCTCTTCCAGCGCCGACTCAACCAGCGCACGCCCGAGCCCTAACCCCTGTTTGCGCTCGGCAACCGCCAAGTGATACAGGTGGCCGCGCAGACCATCGGCACCGACCATGATCGCCGCCACGATTTCTGTGCCGCATACGGCCACGTAAAGCTGCAGCCGGCCGTCACTGAGCACCTGTTGCAGTTTTTCCGGGGTATCTTCGGCACGTAGCGTCAGACCTGGCAGTTGCTGCCACAGATTAACGACGGCATCGAGATCGGCGTCGCCAGCCATGCGAATGTCAAAACGGTCATATAAGGGCTGGGCCACCACCGCACCTCGACAAGTTAAATATAATGTTAATAACATTATAATATAATTAGCCTTTAATTGTCTTTAGGCCAATCTTATGAGGTGGCAGCCTGGGTGCGAAATTGCGCAATATTCGCGAATTGGGGCGAGGGAAAGCAGGCGCGTTACGAGAACCCTGCCCGAAGCGTGGTTCGAGCTTAGGGATGAAACCGAGAAAACAGGTCGGACGGATTTGGGTAGGCCGGGGGACGAACAATCGCTATGAGCGGTTTAGCGAAGTGAAGCTGAGTACCTGTCGCGCCGCCCGTGGGACAATGACGGACGCGCAGGACGTGATGTGGCGGATCAGCGTTTGGCGGAAACTTTTCCGGCTGCCTTGCCGCCGGTCGCAAGCTCGGGACGGGTGCTGTAGCTCGCGCCGTGGGCTTCCAGATAGTCACGAATGAGTTGACGCACCACCTGTGACGGGGTCAAATCCTGGGTTGCGCAAAGATCCTCAAATGCAGCCTTCTTGGAGGGATCGATCAGCACGGTCAGGCGAGCAGTTTTAGATTCCACAACAATTCCTCTCGGTTAGCATCGAATTATAACCTAATGATAATCAAAAGCCTAACGATGCGTCCAGTACGCGCTACCGCGCAGGCCTGATCGCCGTTACGACGGCGCCGGCTACCGGACTACCCAAATCCGTGCGCAACGTCTCCGAAACCAATGCAGAGATCACAAAGCCACAAGCGGCTAACGTCGTATCAATGTAAGGGTATCCATGGCTGTAGCGGCCCTGCGAATTCAGGCGATAGCGCTGACTCGAAGTCAGCTGGCCGGCATCCTCCACGGTAAAGATAAAAATACCCCCGCTCCGCAGCGCGTCGTGAGCAGCCGCCAGCACAGTTTCCAGAGCGCCGAAGTAAATCAAGGTATCCGCCATGACAATCAGATCGAATGCTTGCTGCTGGGCAATCAAATAGCGCGTTAGCTCGGTCTTTTTCAGCGTGTCATAAACGCCACGCTGCCGCGCCCGTGCCAACATCTGGGACGACAGGTCGACGCCCGTCAGGTCATTCACGTAAGGCCGGATGACGGGGCCGCACAGACCAGTACCGCACCCGGCATCCAATCCGCGCAAGTTACTCGCAGGCGGTAAGACCTTTGCCAGGGCTGCCTCGATTAAAGCAGGCCCTTGATAGGACAGCTCGACCAGCAGCTGCTCGTCAAATGTCGGCGCGAATTCATCAAAGGTGGCTTCGATATAGCGATTGGCCGCGCGCTCGGGAACCCGTATACCGGAGCAGGCCGCATGC
>Ga0079224_100007925_pt1 | contig 14313 bp, 11 predicted proteins | sample Stecom2015_FD_80414 | JGI IMG/M metagenome (GOLD analysis project Ga0079224, IMG submission 80414) | Agricultural soil microbial communities from Utah to study Nitrogen management - Steer compost 2015 | ecosystem: Environmental > Terrestrial > Soil > Agricultural land | place: USA: Utah...
GCCTCGAGCTCTGCTATATCCTACTCCGAGAGGATCACCATGCCGCCGACGCCCGTTTCGTAGCCCCGAAGCGCGTCCGCGTACGCCACCTAGTCTGCGGTCTCCGGAATCACCATCCGCTGCTTCACCGGAACGCGATCCTTCTCGTGGAGGAGCCTGAAGTGGACGCCGCGGTCCTCTACCCCCGCGTAGACCTTCAGCGGCACCCGCTCGTCAGCGAGCGTCAGCACGCCCTTCCACATGGCCCGGGCGGCCATCAGGCCCCCTGCTCCACGTGCCGCTGCCCAGCGCCCCCGTCCTCCGGCTCGTCGAGGCAGTCGGGGCAGAGGATGCGCGGCGGGTGGCTTACCCGTATCGTCGTGACGCAATGCATGCACGCGGGCTCGTCGCAAGCGACACAGCGCGTCTCCACCTCGATCGTATATCCCTGGAGGCAGAACGGGCAGCGCTCGCTCCCCTCGCCGATCCACCAGCGACGGTCGGTGGGCACGCGCCCCGGAGCCTGATCTCTCATGGCGATCGCGCCGGTCGCGAGCTCGTGCTCGGGTCGAACATCGTCTCACCTCCGCATGGGCCCTTTACAGGAGGGCTCATGCACGATCCATACCCGTGCGGGGACGCACGCGGTGCCATCGGCCGATCTGGACCTGCGAGCGTCCGGGACGCGCGGCTGGCGTGCCCACGATCGCATGGCCGGAGGCACCGGGACCTCGGCCGCGTCGGTGTGAACGGGAGGTCGAGCGGACGCCCCACCGTGAGACACCGCCGAAGCACGCGCGTCCGCTCCCGCCGCACCCTCGACTTCAGTCGGCGCGAGAAGCGCGGTCGCCTGCCCGCCATCGGCTTTCGCGACCTAGGCGCGAGCGATAGGATTCCCCCCATGACCGGAACCGCACCCCGAGAATGGAGGGCCTGTTGACGGCTCGGCTTCCGCCCCGCGATGGAAGAAGGACGTGCCCTCATCCCACCGGCGCGAACGGTCCCGTCGCAGAGGGAGGCACGTCGTGATCGGGCCCTCGCCCCTGCGCTGGTCCGTCACCGTGGACGCCTACGGGGAGATCACCGGTCCCGAGCCGTGGACGGGCGTGAATCCACGGGAACCGAACGAGGCGGCGGGCCTCGTCTTCGACGGGGTCGGAACGACGCCCGAGGAGGCGATCGAGGTGGCGCGCGCTCGCTGGCGCGATCAGCTGCCCTGGCTCCTGGGGCTTCTGGAGCAGCTCGAGCGCGCGGAGTCGAGCGGGCACGACGTGGATGACGGAGAGCTGGTGGGCCGTCTGCGGCTGCTGCTCGGCGCCGACCCGGTTCCTCGTGGATGGTCCGCGGTACCGGCGTCGGTCCTGCCGGCATGGGTGTACCTGGTTAGGCAGATCGTCCGCGCGCACTCCCTCGACTGGCTCGAGGAGGACGCGGGGGCAGCAGGCTAGCCGCGCATGCTCATGGAATCCATCTCCCCCTCCGAATCGGCGCTCCCGGGCACGCGACGCGACGGAACACGTCGGGAAAAGGGGGAGCTGCCGCAGCAGCTGCCCCTCGTAGGGCGGGAGGAGGAGCTCGCGAGGCTCAGCCGACTCATGCGCGATCCGGCGCGACGGACCTCGGTGGTCGTGCTCTCGGGCGAAGGAGGTGTGGGGAAATCCCGTCTGGCCATGGAGCTCGCTCGCAGGGCCGAGGCCGATGGATGGCAGGTGATGAGCGGCCGCGCCTATCCTGTTGAGACGGGCGTGCCCTACGCGCTGTTCGCGGACGCATTCCTCCCGGTCATGCGGGAGATGGATCCCGCGAAGCTCACGGTCCTGAGCCGCGGCGGCGAGGCCGGGCTGACACGCCTGTTCCCGGCGCTCGGAGCGGGCACGGACGGCGCCGAGCTCTCGGGCGACCCGGAAGAAGTCCGCACGAGGCTCATGTGGAACTTCACCGAGTTCACGAAGAGCTACGCCCGCAAGACGCCCCTGCTGTGCGTGCTCGAGGATCTCCAGTGGGCCGACGACTCGTCGCTGGAGCTTCTGCACTTCCTCGCGCGGCAGATCGCCGGAGCGCCCGTCCTCATCGTCTGCACGTACAACGACGCGGAACGGCGGCCGGAATCCCTGCTCGCGCGGATCGAGCGATCGTTGTCCTCGCTCGGCGTCGGCGAGACGCACCGGCTGGCTCCGCTCACGCGGGCGCAGGTCGGCGAGCTGGTGCGTCGGACGTTCGGGGTGGAAGCCGGCGTGGCAGACCCGTTTTCCGGGCTTCTCTTCGGATGGACCCGCGGGAACGGCTTCTTCCTGGGGGAAGTCCTGGAGTCGATGGTGGCGTCGGGACGGCTGTGCCGCGAGAACGGCGTCTGGGTGGGATGGGACGCGACCGATTTCGCCGTGCCGGGCACCGTACGCGACGCCGTGCTCACCCGCATCGGATCGTTTCCTCCCGTAGCGCAGACCGTCGCCGAGCTCGCCGCGGTGGTTGGCGCGCGCGTGCGCTACCCGGTGCTCGCCGCGCTGAACGGCCTCGAGGAGCCGGAGCTGCTGCGGGCGCTCGAGCAGCTGCGTCGCCACCGGGTGCTGGACGAGCGAGAGGAGGACGGCGCCGTGGTCTACGTCTTCTCTCATCCGCTGGTGCGTCAAACCCTTTATGAAGAGCTCGGCCTCCAACGGGCGCGCGTGCTCCACGGGCGCGTGGCCGAGGCGATGGAGGCCTTCCACGGCCCCCGCGTCCTCGAGCATGCCGACGAGCTGGCCTATCACTTCTCGCGCGCGGACGGCGCGCACCTCCACGGCAAGGCGACCGCGTATCTGGCGGCGGCGGGCCGGCGGGCGCTCGACCGGCGAGCCGACCGGGAAGCCGCGGGCTACCTGGAGGCCGCGCTCGCGCGGGCACGCACGGAGGCGCGAACGAACGCACCCGCGGAGGGGCCCCCGAACGACCGAGGCGAGGCGCGCGCGCAGGGCCGAAGCGACGTGCCCACGAAGGGCAGCTCGGCGGTCGAGATCGGGGCGTTGCTCGCCAAGGCACGCCAACACCTCGGCGATTTCGAAGGCGCCGTGGAGCTGTGGTCCGAGGGGCTGCGGCACGTGCCGCAGGACCGTCCGGAGCATCCCGACCTCCGCCGGGCGCTCGGCATGGCGCACTTCTGGTGCGGTCGGCACGAGGAGGCGCACCGCCACCTCGACGCCGGGCTGGCCGCGGCCCAGGCGATCGGGGACGAGGCGGCGACGGTGCGCCTGCGGGTGGCCCAAGGCCATTGCCTCCACGAGGTGGGCCGCGGAGCCGAGGCGCTCGCGACGGTTCTGCCTGCCCTGCCGCTGGCGGAAGGAACCGGTGACCCGCGCCTCCTGGCCCGCGTCCACCGCTCGCTCGCCCTGCTCTACGTGTGGATCGGCCCCCCGGCCAAGGCGCACGAGCACGGACACCGGGCCGTGGAGCTCGCCCGCGCGGCCGGGGACGACTCGATCGAATTCTGGGCTCGATGGGGGCTGGCCGTCCTGGTCGGCATGAGGGGCGATACCGCGCAACTGACCGAAGCGGTGGCCCACCTCACCGAGCTGGCCGACCGCGCGCGCTCGCCCGTGCTGCGGCTCTGGACGACCGAGCTGAACATCGAGCTCGCGTACGGCCGCGGCGACTGGGCGTCGGGCATCGCGCTCGGCGAGCAGGCGATCAACGTCGCGCGGGACCTGCACCAACGTACGCTCCTGCCCCGCCTCCTCGTGTGGACCTCGCAGTTCCACCTCGGCCGCGGGCAGCTCGAGCACGCCCGCTCGCTGGTGGACGAAGCGGTCCGCATGTCCGGGATGCACGATGAGGCCGGACCGATCGACGTGCACCAGGTCGTGCCCGCTTCCATCGGACTGGCCCACTACCTGGTGGGCGTGGGCGACTATGCCGCCGCGATCGAGGCGGCCGAGAAGGGGCTCCGGATCGCCGAGGGCACCGGCTACGTGCTGTGGGCCGTGCACCGGCTCCTGCCCGTCCTGGCCGAGGCGTGCCTGTGGGCCGGTGAGATCGACCGGGCCGAGGAAGTCGGCGGGCGCCTGCGGCAGCATGCCGAGCGCCTCGACCACAAGCTGGGACTCGCCTGGGCGGATGCCTGTGATGCGCTCGTCTGCTGGAAGCAGGGCGACCCCGCGGGCGCCACCAGCCTCATGCGCCGCTCCGCCGAGTCCCTGGAGGAGATCCCCATGATCCCCTACGGCGCGCGCATCCGACGCCAGCTCGCCGGCCGCCTCATCGACATCGGGGAGACGGACGCCGCGGTCGCCGAGCTGAAGCGCGTGCACGAGATCTGCGTGCGCCTCGGCGCGGCACCCGAACTGGAGAAGACCCGACTGATGTTCCGCGAGGCCGGACACTCCGCCCCGCCCCGGGGAGCGGGCGAAGGGCTCGCCGGCCTCACCGAGCGCGAGACGGAGGTCGCCGTCCTCACCGCGTCCCGACTGACGAACGAGGACATCGGGGCGCGGCTCGGCATCTCGGCGCGCACGGCGAGCACGCACCTGTCCAACATCTACAAGAAGCTCAACATCGGCTCCCGCGGGGAGCTGGCGGATTTCGTGCGAGACGCGGGCCTCCTCGAGCGCTGATCGGTGGCGGGGGCCCTCCCCGCGCCCGTGACGCCCGCAGCGACGCCGGACCGGCGCGTCATGGCCGTCCACCGCTCGTGGATCGGTGCGGAAGCACGAACGACGAAGCGGCACCGTCCGCTCGGGCAGCCCGCCTGGAAGTCGAGCACGTCCTTCCTCCGCACTTCGATGGCGTACGGATCGTGCAGCTGCGGGACGATGACCACCATGTCCTCGTCGAGGCCTCCGATGTGGCCCTGCAGCACCATGGTCGATTCTCCGAATTCCCCGACATACCTTCCCGCGATCGACTTCCCCGCCTGCTCGGTGTCCTGGCGCATCCGGCTATCCCCCTCGAAAGTTGATCCGTGGCATCGCTGCCATCGGGTTCGAGAATAGGGATCCTGCTCGAGCCGCCCCATACGTAGGATGACGTAGATGGGCGCGCCGCGGGCACGTAGGCCAGACGGACTCAGCCGCTCCCGCCGATGCCTTGCGGAATCTCCTCCTCGAGGCCGACGAACGGCGGGTCCCAGCTCTGGCCCGAAGCGAGACAGCCCGGGGCGCGGCGTCCGCGGATGCCAGGGTGGCCCCGGGCCTTCCGCCCCTCGTCGGACTGCAGGAATGCCGCGCTCAGCTTGATGACCCGGTTCATGGCGGGAAGCATGCTGTGCAGGTTCGTCTTCCAGCCGATCAGGCGGTCGGCGAGCTCCCAATAGCCGAAGTCGTCGGAGGAGACGCAGACGAGCTTCCCGGGATCCAGGAACGACGGAACTGCCGCCCAGTACGGCACCGTGCCGTCGCCCGTGTCGGTGAGGCCCGCGGTCACGGTCCCACCCTCGATCTGCGGCATCGGATACCCGTTCTTGCGGTGCAGCGACGTGAGATCGAACCAGGGGCCCTGCCGCTTCCCCTTGTCGTCGATCTTCAGGTGCACCCGCGTCTCCTCGCCGAGCCCGACGACCGCGAGCCAGTCGTCCTCGCCCAGGCCGACCGCGTTCAGCGACAGGTCCGAAACCTCCTTTCGGAAGGTCCGCGCCTCGTCGAGCATGCGCTGCAGCAGCTTGGTGGCCTGCTCCATCCGGCCGCTCTTGGTCGACGCCGGCGCGAGGCCGATGCGCTCGATGTGGGTCGCGATCGTCTCCAGCACGCCGTGCTGCCACAGGCCGGCGTCGAACAGCGACCGAGGCAGGTTGCCGGCACCGCGCTCGATGGTGAGCTCGCGGTCGGGCAGGAGGTGGTAGAGCCCCGGGGTGAGCCGAGCCACCTCGCGCTCGCGGGACTTGGGCACGCCCCCGGTGAGGCCGGACGTGCCCGTGATGACCTTGATGACCGCCTCGAACGAGCCGCCGAACGGGGTGCCGAGCGTGACCACCTTGCGCACCCGGTGGTCCGTCTCGTGCCGGGCCAGGTAGCCGCTCACGATCAGCCCGCCCATCGAATGACCCACCACGTCGACCCGGCCGCTCGCGGCCGTATACCCGCCCCGCGCGTAGTGGCGCATCAGCGCCGTCCGACGCACGACCTCGTCGATGAACGCGGCGAGCTGATCGACGACCCGGTGGAGCGGCTGCCGCCAGTCGTGCGCGAACGCGTAGACCGGCCGCGGCTCTTCCCAGGACGGCGACAGGTCGTGCCGAAGCTCGTTCACGAGCTGCTCGTAGGGGATGCCGAAGGCTTCGTTCGGCCGGAGCAGAGCGGGCTCGATCTGCTCGAATTCGAGATCGTCCGGGTGGAGCGCCACGCGCTCGTACTCCTTGCCGACCACACCCCACACCATCTCGGCGTCACCAGGATAGAAGTCCTTCAGCGACGAGGCGGTGATGCCGGGAATCACGACGACGGGCGGCTTCATGCGGGATGCTCGGGCTCGGAACGGGACGGAGGAGACTCACGAATCGGTGCTCACGAAGTCCGGCCCGAGCACGCGGAGGATCGACTCCCGACGGCCTCCGGCGCTCCGGTCGGGGAGGCAGGCGCGGATAACAAGCGTCCGCCGCCGGAAGCACCCTAGGGACGCCCCCCTCGGGAGGCAAGCGGCAGGACATGGCCGACCCGCCCCCTGCCCGGGCCGTCCGCCCCACGCCGTCTCCCGTTCCAGGGCGCCGTCGAAAGTTGATTGACAGCCCCTCGGCCCGCACGTAGCATGCCCCCGCACGACTGCCCTCGAGGCAGCCCCTCCCTTGGATCCAGATTGTGTTCCAACACGCCCGAGGCGCGGCGCGGCGGCGGACGCACCGGAGTCGCTCCGGCGCGTTCACCCCCTCGCTCTGCGCCTCGTGCTCGTCCAACGCCACCTGAGGAGATGGAGTCAATGAGACCCAGTTCTATTCGAAAGCTGGTAGCGGGCGCCGTCGGGCTCGTTGCTACGGCGCTGATCGGCGTAGCGCCGGTGCATGCGCAGGCCGGCGGCAACATCACCGGCGTGGTGACCAACCAGGCCACCAATCAGCCGGTGGCGTCCGCGCAGATCTTCATCGCCGGCAGCCAGCGCGGCGGGCTCACGAACCAGCAGGGACGCTACCTGCTCGCCAACATCCCCGCCGGCGAGCACGAGGTTCGTGCCACGCTCATCGGCTTCTCGCAGGCGAGCGCACGAGTGACGGTCGCCCCGGGCGAGACGGTCCAGCTCGATCTCCAGCTGTCCGAGTCGGCCATCACGCTGGGCGCCGTCATCGTGACCGCGACGGGCGCCGAGCAGCGGACGCGAGAGATCGGGAACGCGGTGAGCAGCATCAATGTCGCCGACATGCCGCTGGCTTCCACCCCCACGATGACGACGCTCCTCCAGTCTCGGGCCCCGGGCGTGTCGGTCGGGCCGGCCAGCGGCTCGACGGGCATGGCCTCCCGCATCCGGATCCGCGGATCCAACAGCGTCTCGCTCTCCAACGAGCCGCTGGTGATCGTCGACGGCGTGCGTGTGTCGAGCACCGGCGACCTGTCGTCCGGCGTCGGGATCGGCGGTCAGAGCCCGTCGCGTCTCGATGACATCACGCCGGAGCAGATCGAGAGCATCGAGGTGCTGAAGGGACCGGCGGCGGCGGCGCTCTACGGCACCGCGGCGGCGAATGGCGTGATCCAGATCACGACCCGGCGCGGCCAGGCGGGCCAGGCGCGCTGGAGGCTGTTCAGCGAGCAGGGCACATGGAAGGACGACTACGACTATCCGGCGGCGTTCCGTTCGCAGCCCGGGCTCGGTGCGAGTGGCCTCGGCGGAAGCTGCGTGGTCTACGACGTAGCCATGGGGAACTGTGTCGACAACGGCGTCGTCCAGACGGAGGTGCCCGGCGTCATCTCCTACAACACGCTGATGGACCCCCGCACCCGCCCCTTCCGGACTGCGCACCGGCAGCAGTACGGCCTGAGCGTGTCCGGCGGCAACGAGGGTATCACCTACTTCGTGATGGGTGACATGACCGACGAGTCGGGCGTGCTCCCCACGAACAACCTCGAGCGCTACTCGACGCGGGCGAACCTGAACATCTACGCCAACGAGAAGCTGGACTTCGCACTACGGACCGGCTATACGGCGAGCGAGCTCCAGCTTCCGGGCGAAGGGAACAACACCACGTTCGGGCTCTGGATCAACGCGCTCCTCGGCACCGGCGACTTCGAGAACAACCGCGGCTTCTGGACGGTCAACGACCAGCAGATGTTCCAGTACGAGGCCAGGCAGGACGTCAACCGCTTCAACACGAGCCTCACCGCGAACTACAGCCTCCTGCCCTGGCTTCGGCTGACGGGCACCGGCGGCGTGGACGACGTGTCCCGGCACGATTTCACGTACCTGCCGCCGAACACGATCTTCAACAGCGCCACCAACGCCGAAGGTCACCGGCGCTCCAACCGCGTGTCCCAGCGCAACGTCACCGGTACCACCACGCTCACGGCCGACTACGGCCTCACGAGCAGCGTGACCGCAACCACATCGGTGGGTGGCCAGTACAACCAGGAGGTATACCGGGACACCCGGGGCTACGGTCAGGGGATGGCGCCCGGCACCAAGTCCCTGTCGGGTGCGTCGCGGCTCTTCTCCGCGGGTGAGACGAACACCGAGAACGTGACCATCAGCGCGTTCCTGCAGCAGCAGTTCGGGCTCAACGACCGGCTCTACCTGAACGTCGCGCTACGGGGCGACAACAACAGCGCGTTCGGCAACCAGACCGGCTTCATCTGGTATCCCTCGCTCAGCGGCTCCTGGGTCGCCAGCGAAGAGGACTTCTTCCCGGAAGTCCCGGCCCTCAGCAGCCTCCGCCTGCGGGCCGCCTACGGGCAGTCCGGGCTCCGGCCGCAGTTCCGGGACGCCATCGACTACTACGATCCGGTCACGGTCCGCATCGGCGGAGTCGAGACCCCCGGCCTCACGCTCGCGGGAACGGGGCGCGCCGACCTGAAGCCCGAGCGGTCGCGGGAGATCGAGGTCGGCTTCGACATGGGCCTGCTCGACGACCGGCTGGGCCTGGATTTCACGTACTTCGACAAGCTGTCCGAGGACGCGCTCATCTCGCGGCGGCTGGCTCCCTCGCTCGGGCTCACCGAGACCGCGTTCGAGAACCTCGGCGCGGTGAGCAACAAGGGCTTCGAGGCCCTCATCCGGGCGACCGTGCTGGACCGGGAGAGCCTGCGGGTGGACTTCACCCTTTCCGGCTCGAAGGTGAACAACAAGCTGGAGCGGTTGGGTGAGGGCGTCACGCCGATCCTCTTCGGCCGCAACTTCAACCCGCAGCGGCATCAGGAAGGGTTCGCGCTGGGCGGCTTCTGGCAGGCCCCGGTGACCTATGACGATGCCAACGGCGACGGGCTGCTGCAGCTCGACGAGGTGGCGGTCGCCGACAGCGCGCACTACCTGGGCCAGCCGTTCCCGACGACCGAGATCGCCCTGAGCACGAGCATCGAGCTCCTGAGCTGGATCCGGGTGTCGACCCTGTTCGACTACAAGGGCGGCCACAAGGTCATGAACACCACGCGCTTCGACACCTGCTCCTGGGAGCAGACCTGCGGACACACGTACAACGTGGACGCGGACCTTCGCGACCAGGCCTCCTGGATGGCATACAACGTCATCGAGCGGAACGTGAACGCGATGCTGTACCTGGAGGACGGCGACTTCGTGAAGTGGCGCGAGCTGTCCCTGACGTTCACGGCGCCCGAAAGCCTCGCCGAGCGCGTCAGCGCCGGTGGGCTGTCGCTGACCCTTTCCGGACGCAACCTGGCGACCTGGACCGACTATCGTGGGTTCGATCCGGAGGTCAATCAGTTCGGCACCAGCAGCTTCCTGAGCCAGGACTACTACACGCAGCCGCCGCTCCGCCAGTGGACCGGTCGGATCGACATCAATTTCTGATCGGCAGACCAAAATGACGAAATCGTATCTTGATGGAACGAGAGGCCGCGCCAGGGCATTCGGCAGGTCCGCCCTGGTGGTGGCTTCGACCGTGATTCTCGGAGCGTGCAGCATCGACGACATGCTCGAGGTCGAGGACGTGGACGTGACCACGCCCGACGCGCTCCTCGACCCGGCGAACCTCTCCTCGGTCCGGGCGCTCGGAATCGGTGACTTCAGCGTGGCGTTCGGAGGCGCCGGCACGGCCGAGGGCGTCGTCGGCTTCAGCGGCGTCATGGCCGACGAGTTCCAGCACATCGGGAGCTGGCAGTGGATCCGTGAGGCGGACACCCGGATCCTCGCCGAGGACAACTCCGGCGTGACGGACGTGTTCCGGGCGCTCCACCGGGCCCGGTCCTCGACCGAGATCGCGACGCAGGCGTACGAGGCGCTCGCGCCGGAAACGCCGGAGCACGCGGAGCAGGTCAACCTCCACGGCTACACCTATGTGTTCTTCGCCGAGAACTTCTGCTCGGGCGTGCCGTTCAGCGGCGCGGACGCAGGGACCTACACGTACGGGGTGCCCCTGCCGACCGACTCCGTGTACAACCGCGCGATCGCTGCGTTCGACGAGGCGTTGGCGCTGGCGCAGGCGGCGGGATCGGAGGATCAGGAGAACCTGGCCCGGGTCGGCAAGGCCCGGGTCCTCATGGACCTCGACCGTTACGCCGAGGCCGCGGCGCTGGTGGACGGCGTGCCGACGGACTGGGTGTACGAGTCCGAGTACTCGGAGAACACGGGACGGCAGAACAACGGCGTGTTCGCGGTGACGCTGAATCGGCGCGAGTACGGCCTGTCCCATCTGGAGGGCGGCAACGGAGCGCCGTTCCGCCCGGCGACGCCGGACCCGCGCCTTCCGTACAACGTGGGCGAGCGGGCGTTCGACACCACGCTCCGGGCGTACGAGCAGAACAAGTATCCGGCGCGCTCGTCGGCGATCGTGCTGGCGTCGGGCACCGAGGCCGCGCTCATCCGTGCGGAGGAGGCGCTCGACCGCGGGGCGAGTGACACCTACCTGCCGATCCTGAACGACCTCCGGGCGGAGGAAGGGATGGACCCGTTGACCGATCCCGGCACGGCGGCGGCGCGGGTGGACCAGTTCTTCGACGAGCGGGCGCTGTGGCTGTTCGGCACCGGCAACCGCCTGAGCGACCTCCGTCGCCTGGTGCGGCAGTACGGCCTGACGGAGAGCGAGGCGTTCCCGAGCGGCGCCTACGTCCGCGAGCGCATGGACGGCACGCTCTCCCCGTCCGGTACCTACGGGACGGACATGAACTGGCCCGTGCCGTTCGACGAGCGGAACAACCCGAACTTCGCGGGTTGCTTGAGCCGGGGCGCTTGAGCCGAGGCATGTGACGCCGGGCGTCCAAGGGCGGACGCCTGGCAGTTCGTCCGAGCGGTGCGGTCCGCCGCTCGGCAGCACCGGGGAGGGGCCCTTCGGGGTCTCTCCCTTTTTTTTCCCGGGGGACCCGCGGCGGCCTCCACAGGTGGGTCGCGAGCGTCCGCCGGACGCTCGCATCAACGACGTCTCCACGCGTTTCGTCGGGACCGGTCGTCCTCGTTCAGCGAGCCCACACTCAACCCGAGAATGAGCGGCCTCGTGTCGATTTCGGCCGGCCCCGTTCGACGCATGGATGACGTACCGATCGAATCACACAGGGAGGAAGGGCCATGCGAAAGCTCATCATGTGGAACCTGATGACGGTGGACGGCTGCTTCGAAGGGGGACGGTCATGGGACCTCGCGTTCCACGAATACGCCTGGGGCGATGAGCTGGAGCGGTTCTCGCTCGAGCAGGCTGCCGAGGTTGGCGCGGTGCTGTTCGGACGGGTCACGTACGAAGGCATGGCGGCGCACTGGAGCGCCGCTTCGGGCGAGATTGCCGATTTCATGAACGCGGTGCCGAAGTACGTGTTCTCGCGCACCCTCGAGAGCGCCGATTGGAACAACACGACGCTGGTGAAGGGCGACGCCGCGGCGGCGGTGCCGGGGCTGAAGGAGCAGCCTGGCGAGGACCTGTTCGTCTTCGGCAGCGCAGACCTTTCGGCCACGCTGATCCGCCACGGGCTGTTCGACGAATACCGCATCGGCCTGGTCCCGGTCACGCTCGGCGAGGGCAGCCCGCTGTTCAAGCCGGATTCGGAGCCGGTGAAGCTGGAGCTGCTGCAGTCGCGACCGCTCGGCGACCGCTGCCTTCTGCTGCGCTACCGCCCGGCGACCGTCGCACAGGCGCGCTGAGACGCCCGCCCGCACGACCTCCCACCGACAGGCGCTATGATGGGCAACAACTTCGGCCTCTTCGGAACACCTGCACGGGCCCGACGGCTCCTCGCGCGGTTCCTGGACATCACGAACGTGGGCGGGGCCTAGGAGGTCGCGCGCGGCCGGCCAGCCGCCGGCGGCTGGCTCGACCCTTCAGGGCGCTTCAAGCTCCAGGCTACCGCACCCGGAGCGCTGCGCCTCCCACCGTCCCGCGGGGTGACCGCCGGGATCCCCCGCATCTCTGCCATTCCTGCAGGCGAGCGAATCGTCAGCACGCGTGAAATCGACACCTGCCACCTCGAGACGAGCTCCGCCCGGCAGCTCGAGCGATCGCAGCGCCCGCACCGCGGCCGGATTCCGGTCGCTCGCCCACACCCCTCCGCCTCCACCCACGAGCTCGCCCAGCGCACGGGTGAACGTCCCCCTGCCCGCGCCGAGCTCCGCCCAGGCCTCACCGCGCGCGACGGCACCACCGATCAGTGCGCACGCCTCGTCGTGCGTCATGCTTCGGAGGTGCCCGCGTGGTCGGGCGTACCGGGATCGTGCCGCAGCCGCATCCGATGCCCCGCCGGTCGCTAGGCGTCTCGTCGCAGCCGGACGTGCAGCACCTTCCGCACTGCCGCCACCACGTCGTCGTCCTCGTCCCGGATCTCCAGCGTCCACTCCGGCAGGTGCCTCCCGCCGTCCGATGTCGCAGCGCGGATGTCGGCGAGTTCCTGATCGGTGATTCGAATGGACGACCAGACGATGCCTTCTCCGGGCTTTCTGAAGTCGATGTGAGCCTCGCGGTCCCATACGACGTACCGGGGGCCGAGCCGTGCCTTGAGGAGGATCATAAGGTGCGGGTCCACCATGGCGTAGAGGCTCCCGCCGAAGTGCGTCCCGACCAGATTCGCGTTCGTTTCCGTGAGTGCCATCTCGACCCGGATCTCGCTTGCATCGGCGGCGACGTAGGGGACGCGGACGCCAGCCCCCTGGTACGGAGGATACGCCTCCAGGCGGCGACGGATGTGCTCGGGGTGCCAGTCGGTGCGCGTCATCTGCGGGTAGTCTCTACTCTTGCCGGGGAAGCGGCCCGTCCGAGATCGCGATGATCCGCGAGGGTCAGGCTACTGCTCGCAGTAGCGCGCAAGCCCCACGTTCTCGTCCCGCAGGGCCCGGCGCATGGCGAGCAGCAACAGCGGCCACAGCAACACCGCGAGCGGGCCATGGGCGTCCACATGCAGGATGTTCGTCGTGCCTGTCGGGGCGGTCCGCATCTCGTGCGTCCCGATCATCCGGAGGCCGGGCCGCCGGGTCTCCCAAGCGAACGCCTTCCCGGCGTCGCACCTCGTCACGACCCACTCGGAGGGAGGCTGGAGCGGCTGCTTCATCCGGACCCTGCTGCCCACCTGCACCGGGCCGCCGTCGAGCCGCTCTACGGAGGTGACCGTCGGGGTCCAATCCGGCCATCGCTCGACGTCGAGGGTCACCGCCCAGACGCGGTCGAGCGGAGCACGGATCTGGATCGTATGGGAGACGCGCATCGGAACTCTCGGATCGTGGGGGTCGGCCGGGACGTCCTCCAAGGATGCGGGAACCCACGGACGAAAAGGTCACGGGGCCATGAATCCAGGACTCGTCCGGTATGTGAGCGTCAGCACGTTCACGGCCCCGCCAGGATCCCCGGGATCTCTTCGTTCAGGACGAAGTTGTCGCCCTCGTAATCCACCGGGACGTCGACGAGGTGAACGCCGCCCTCCTGGAGGCACTTCGCCAGGACGGGCGTGAGCTCCTCGGCGCTTGCCACGCGGTGCCCCCCGGCTCCGAACGCCTGCGCGTACTGGACGAAGTCGGGATTGCCGAAGCTCAGGCCGTAATCGGGGAGATCCATGTCCTTCTGCTTCCAGCGGATCATCCCGTAGCCGTCGTCGCGCAGTACCAGGATCATGAGGTCCAGCTTCAAGCGGACCGCCGTCTCCAGGTCCTGAGAGTTCATCATGAACCCTCCGTCCCCACAGACGGCCACCACGGGGCGGTCCGGGTGGACCATCTGCGCCGCGATGGCGGACGGGAGCCCAGCACCCATGGTGGCGAGGGCGTTGTCGAGGAGGAGGGAGTTGGGGTGGTACGTGGTGAAGTTCC
>Ga0079224_100007926_pt1 | contig 14312 bp, 8 predicted proteins | sample Stecom2015_FD_80414 | JGI IMG/M metagenome (GOLD analysis project Ga0079224, IMG submission 80414) | Agricultural soil microbial communities from Utah to study Nitrogen management - Steer compost 2015 | ecosystem: Environmental > Terrestrial > Soil > Agricultural land | place: USA: Utah...
ACAATGCGCGCACTTACGACATCAGCCCCGGCTGACACCGTAAACCGCCCGTAGCTCAGCTGGATAGAGCGCTGCCCTCCGGAGGCAGAGGTCAGAGGTTCGAATCCTCTCGGGCGGGCCACTCCCAGCAAGACTTCCCGCGATAGTAACCACTAACCAAAATCGATTTGTGTCCAAAATGTGGCCAAAATGTGTCCACATTGAAAATCCAGATTTCTAGCATTCACAGATTTTGAGCGTTGCCCTCAAATGGACACGCACTGCTTTTCACCGAGTTGTATCAGCTAGAATCGGTGCCCCAACCTTACAATATTAGGTTTGTTAGCACCAATCCATGCATTTTCAAACCATGTCTATATGTCCAGATGCCCCATGGCCAGCCCGCAAAATGTTTGCCACGTTTATAGCGAACGTCGGTATGACGTCCGCTTTGCCCGCAGCTTATTCAAACTCGTAGTTTTTCACCTTTAGTACGTTACAGTTTTCCTTAACGGAACGTTGGATTGAGTCATCGAAACCACTTGAACTACTTGCTTGAATATCAATTGAAATAGTCACATTCACACCGTGCTTAATGGTGAATTGTTGAATAACCTCATCTACCAGCGTCGCAAACTGCATTTTGGCTTTAACCGGATCCAATTCAGCACTTGCATAAAACTGGGTAGGTTGAATTTTTGCCAATGACCCATTTGCAGCGCTTCCAAAGCCTCCCGCAGCAACATTACCGCCACTTGATACATCCGGGGTGGCCTCAGGAATATCATGAATCAGAGCATCAGCTGGAATATTTGTACCAGCAGTTGCATTGGCCTCTGCTTCCTTGGCTCGAAGGGCTTCCGCATAGTTCGCTGCAACACTTGGTTCAATAAGCAGGCAGGAGCTATCGAGAATAACGGAGGTTGACGTGCCATACACAAAGCCCGGATAACTGTCCCCGCTCTTGCCCTGGGCTACTGCAAAGAAGTCTTTACTCTGCACTCCCATATTCAGTGTGCGAGAAAATACCTGATCGTCCCGAAGTCTCGGAAGATAGAGGTAGCAACAGGTTTTCTGCCACACATCCAAGGCTCCAGCCTCAGTAACACCTTCTTTCCAGAACCAGCGCTTAAGCATGTTCGAGAGATGGATCGGTGCCCACTCGGTGATCAACAGCTCGTTTTCCCGCAGGACTTTTTCAATCTCCTGCGACAGATTGGCAGCACCAGGATTTACGGCATAGGGCTCCCAGACAATCTCCGTCAAATTGCCCGCATGCTGCACGGGAGCAAGCAACCATTTCCAGGTTTCACGCAAGCTCCGGTTCAGTGTCTCACGGGCCTGCTCCAGACTGGCCGAAGCATTCTTGGCCATCAAATTGTCGAGCGTCAGACGGTTGTCCTTGTAGTCGCTGACGATAGACTCCCAAGCCAAAACGGAGCGCGCGTGATCTTTTAAACGGCTTACGTTATCTGCATCGGCCGCCAAGAAAATCAGGCGATTTTGCTTTTGACGTGGCTGTTCACCACGATTTTTAAGGATTTCCAGCGCCTTGTTCAGCGCCGCATTCGGCCCGGTTTTGCTGTACGGCGAATCGGGCGCAAGCACCACCAGGCGCAGCGTCCAGTCATCAGGCACATCGCCACTGCCAGTGAACACGTGCACTCCACCAAAACAGCCACCCAGGTTATTCAGGCGCTGACGTAAGGTCGGGAACACATCTTCTCGATCTTTGAAGCGCTTCTTACGCTCCTCCATCTCGCGACGCAGGTTTGGACGCGTGTCAAACCAGTAGCGGCTGTTGGCGCTGTTCAGGTAATGCAACTTGTCACCCAAGCGACGCAGCGCATCTTCGTATAGGCCGAGTTGCTGCTCCGGCTGAGCGCTGCCCAACAGCACGCGCTCAAGCTCGATCCCCCGAACCAGCTGACTGGAGGTTGTCGGCGCACTCCCCAGGAAAATCGTACGTGCAGTACGACGGCAGGCGTGCACAGCCCCAAGGCGTGCATCGTGGTTCTCAATCGCGACAGTTTCAGCACGTGGACCATCAATATCCCGATCCACGACCGGATCCCAGCCTGCAGGCAAGTAATAGGTAAACTCGTTACGGGTGTCGGTATCAGCAAATGGAAGACTGCCTGCCATTATCAACGGATCGTTATTTCCGTCTTTCCACAGGCTGTAGATGATCTTGGCCATCATTTTCAGCACGCCACGGGTGCGCTGGAAGTTGTCGAGGCTAGACCAGTCTTTATACAGTCGGTCAAACACCTCAGGATGAATTGGGTAAGCCTGCTTCAGGCGCTCGTAGTAATGGCTTTCCTGAGTTTCTGAGGGAAACTTGCCGCTATGGGCAATGTAGAAATCCGCGAACTGACGGCACACCTTTTCGGCAGCCAGTTGGTCATTGATGCGGCTGAATAGGCGGCGACGCACAATTTCGAACGCTTCTTCTGTCGCTACAGGCTTCCACAGCGCCTGAACGCGGCCAAAGTAATGAGAGATGGCTTCAAGAGCACGTACTCCGCGCTGACTACCCGCCTCTTTTTCAGACTCAGGTAGCGAAGCCAACATTACGGCCGTCGGTACAGCCTTGAGCGCCTCGGTTAGCGCCTGGATAAAGGTCAGATTGGAGTCGAAGGTTCCACCGGCAAGCGAAACGCCTTCCTCGAACTGACGGATATAAGCCACCAATTCGTCCACCAGTACCACGCAAGGTGCATAACGGCTCAGCAGAGTAACCAGCACATCCTTGCCCGGCGATGTGCCAGACAGGTCGGCGTCAGCCACGAGTGCATAACCCTCTTCACCCCCCAGTTGCCAGGCTAACTCGCCCCATAGGGTGCGTATTGAATAACTATCGCGTTTCACTGGCTGGTTGGGAGACGACTTAATACCATCCAGCACAGCTACCCGCGCCGGCACTAACTCGGTAATGCCAGCGTTATTAAGAATCGACCCCACTCCAGGCATTTCACTGGCAGGAACTTTGGCCTGTGTTAAGTGATAAACAGCGAGCATGGTATGAGTCTTACCACCACCGAAAGCGGTTTGTAACTGAATGACAGGGTCTCCGCCCCGGCCAGATAAGCGCTTAACAACAGAATCCAATAACAAACGCATACCTTCGGTAATAAAGGTGCGTTGAAAAAACAGTTTAGGATCTTGGTACTCTGCCGCTGCTGTACCGGTATACACGCGAGTAATATCGGCAGCAAACTCAGCCTGGACAAAGGTGCCGCTGCGCACATCCTCGTGAGGTTCAGCAATTAAACGCCAAGGTGTTAATGTCATACGAGATCTCCCTGAGCCGTGCGTAGCATATAGCTGAATTTTTTCTGAATTAATTGCTTACGCGCTTCAACGAAGGCGTCGAAATTCTCAAGCTTCCACAGCTCGGGATCCTGAGGAATAAGATGCATAGACAAATACTCTTCATGCTCCTCATCACTGTTGAAGCGGGCACGATCAAACCAATCGCAGGGCGGTATCGCACATTTACCGTTAAAACCGTTTTCATCGGCTGTCAGCAACATACAGTTAGCAATTTGGTCCCGGTCATCGGCATGGTAACGCATGAGATTGAATCTTTCGGTGTCAGGGTTCATCACCTTAACTGACTTCAACAGACTTTGCGGGAAGATATGGTCGACCTGTGGGCCGTTCGCACCCAACGCCGGTGAGTAGTTAAAGTCGCGGTACCACAGGTTAAAAAACAGATGGATTGAGCGCGAACCATAATACTGGTTGAAAATCACCTCAGGTGTAATTTCCAGATTGCGACCGTCGTTACGTATAACACCGAAGATTTCAGAAAGTACAAAATCTTTCTGCTCTTGAATGTTGCGAACCAATTTATCGATCAAATTATCGGGGCTACCACCGAATACCCCCGCGATCAGCGATCGCAGCAAGTAATCAGCCAAGCCGGATGCCGTCTTAAACTTGTCGTGATGATGGTAACGAAAGTAAATCAGTGGAATCAGAGCCAAGTAAGACGGCAAAGCTTTGTCCGAGCGGATATAGGTTTTGGTAACCAGAAAATCACGCACGTCCTTAATGGCGTCAGCGATCATCTGCCACTGCTCAATGATCTCATCCTTTGTTTTACCGTCACGGAACTTTGCAACCTCGTACCGTGCCCCCTTGTTCAGCACGGTAAGACAGCACTTAAGAATAAAGTCACGATCAAAACCAAAACTGCCTTGATTCAAATCCTCCAGCAGCGCTTCAATCTCACCATCTGCTTCATTCCAACTGGACGTCAACAGCGAGAAAAGCAAATCTGACTTGCCAAGTTTGGTACCGCCGGAGTTGGCGCGGATGAAGATCTCGACGATGTCGTCCACCCGGTAGGCATCCGGGTTGTCGATGCCATCCAGCTCCTGGAAGGTGATGTTGTCGTCGTTGACGAACTCCTTGCGCACACGCCCTACGTTCAGCTGCAAGGTCATCTGCTCATCTGCTGAAAGCTCACCTGGAGCCAGTTTGGCAAGCTCTTGGGCAATCTGAAGGTCGAGCTTGTTGTTCAGAAACACGATGTCCTTGAAGCGTACCCAGGGCCAGGCGGCGTTTCCCTTGCCCTTGAAGGCAAAGCGGAAGCGGATGTCCTCGGGCGCAGCCATGTCACCACCACTGAGTACATCGAAGTACAGTTCACGCTCGCTGTAACTGCCTTTCAGACCGATAAACAAACTTTGCAGGCGTTGCTGGCCATCCAGCACCATCATTTTTGAACGCGTATTGTCTGGTACCCGATAATCCGTCAGTTTGATATCGCGGCGATAGTTATCGATGAACTTGCGGTGCTTCACCTCTTCACGGGTCTTCCACACCAGCAATGTGCTGATGGGATACTCACGCATAATGGAGTCAAAGAGTCGACAGATTTGCTCTTCACCCCATACAAATGGCCGCTGAATATTCGGCAGCCAAAATCCACCTCCATCGGCATCAGAATCATTCAAATACGAAACGATCTTACGAATCGACAGCTTCCGGTTTTGCATGCATAACTTCCTTGTTTAAAAATCCATTTGCGCTTGGGTATTAACGTGGCCAACTTCCTGGCTAGCTTGTTCGATGCCGAGCCAGGCCCCCTGCAGTTCGTTGTAGGCGCGCGCTTCGTTGGTCCAGCCCTGGCGTTCGCAAAGGGTGTAGAGGCGATACGTCAGCGCGGTGAGGCCGGCGATCTTGTCGGGCATACGAGCGAGTAATTGGCCAGCCGCGGTTTCGCCACCTTGGTTGAGGGCACGAATCAGCTGGTGCAGGGCCTCCCAGATTGGCAGTCGGTTGTCGTTCTCCGGCGACCAGTCACGAGGCATCTCTGCCCACTTGAGAAGACGTAGGTTGCCGCCGGTGCTTTCCACAACGCCGGCATCCACTAAACCACCCACACTGGTGCCTTTGGCTTTAGACAAGACTTCCGCATCACCGTATTTTCCTGTAGCCCAGCCGTGCTGCTCGAACCAGGCGAGGCAGAACTGGGTGTCGTGGTCGAAGTCGTCTTCGCCGATAAAGCGATTGATCAACTGCAGAGCACTGCGCACCGTCATCGATGAGCCATCGGCTTCCAGCACGGCGCTGTATTTGCTAAACACCTCCATGCCAGGGCCGATAATGGCCTGGGACAAGTCCACCGGGGCCACTGGCGAGTTGATGCCGCCACGGGTCATGTCCAGCAGGGCATCCGGCAGGGTGGCGTTGAGTTCGCGGATAAAGTCGCGGCGAGAGACGGTCGGTGCATCGGCAGCACGCGAGCGGCAGACCAGCACGATACTGGAGGCCAGGGCGTTGGTACCTTTACCGATTAAGCGCCCTGCGCCTTCAGTACGCATCGGCCAGGTACCAGTCAGAGTAAAGCCAGCCTTGAGTACGGCGGCGAGGAAGGTTTCCCAGCCGGTGCTGGAGGTACCGGCATCCCCCTTGGTTTCCGCCTGCTTGAAGGCGTAGTAAATAGTTACCGGAAAAGCCGGATGGGCCAGATCGGCAAGGTTGTGCATGGCAGCGGTCATGCCGTCGAGGAAGAAATTTTCGGCCTCCTTTTTGCCACCATGTCGGTACGGTGTAGCCACCAGTTCCTCGGCCTTCGGCACCGCTAGAGTGGCATACAAGCTAGGAAAGACTGGTCGTAGCATACGGCGCAGCCAGACATAGAAGAAATCCGACAGGTCTGCATAGCCGATATTGTCGTAGTACGGCGGATCGGTGGAAATCAGCTTCCCCTCGCTGATCCGTTGCGTCTGAGCATCCTGCTGATAGACATGCCCCTTGCCATCGTCAGGCAAGTCACGGACTGCCATAGCCCCTTTATCAATTGCAGTGGCAAAACTCCCACCAGCGTCGGCAAACGGGTTTGCTTCAGCAAAATCCCAAACCATTGGGATAGCTTGGCGGGCAAAAGTTTCACGGAACGCACCACGATCATTCATCCAAGAGGCGACGGTTGAGCCGATATTGCTGACCTTGCTAATCGCAAACGCCAGATACACCCCCACCGCCTGCGCATAAGCTGTGGCTCCCGTACCGCCCTGATCCAGCCCCAGCCCGTTATCGGCCATACCGGCTTCCAGCGCATCCTCGTGCACACGGGCGATGGCTTCCAATACCAGGTCGGAGAAGGTACTCAGCGCAACCAACTGGCGAGGGGTGAACAGATCACCGTAAGTTTTCAGCCCATAGGCTGGTGGCGAGAACCAGCGCGGATTAGCCGGCATTTCCACTTCCGGCTTCCACTCAGGCTGCGCTTGTCTTGCAATCGCTAACTGCTCGGCAGTTGGGGCCAGATAGACCCGACCGCGCGTACCTTCTGCAACAACTGCCATCAATCGTTCGCCCATACGCCCAGCTTTCGCTTCGCTGTAGATGTACTTCGGTTCAATAGGCGTATCGGACAAAAGACACTGGAAATTCGCCCCGCGTGACAGCTTGGTGCCATCCTTAGCCGCAGCCGGTGGCTCTCCCACCTTGACGGTAAAGCTATAGCTGTCGCCCTCGATCACCGGCTCGACATAGCTTTCCTTGCCTGCCTTGCTCGACAGGATAAAGGTCGAAGCCAGCGGCACCTCGGCATGGCTGAACGCTGGGTTGGGGCTTTTTACCGTTCGCGCCCACAGCCAAGCGATCACGGTGAGCTTTTCGCACTGGTACTGCGCCAGATCGGGACGATCGGCGACCATTTCAGGGGTTACTTCAATCTGCGGGTACAGATGCCCTATGCGCTTCTGAGCTTCTTCACGCATCCAAGCGCCATAGCGACGTACATCCTCGGCCAGCCCCTTAGCGCCCGACCAGTCCTCGAAAGCATCGCGGGTCGCGCGCTTCTTGCTGCCCTTGTCGGCAGCGATTTCCGGCCCTACCGGCGCACGACCAGCGAACTTGGGCGGAATCTCTATCATCGCTTTGTTGATGGTCACCGCTACCGGGTTAAGATCGGACGCGTAGCTTTCCAGGCCCAGCCGCTGGGCCTCCAGCGGCAGGGCACCACCGCCCGCGAACGGATCATGAAAGCCTGGCAGCTTCTCCGGATTGAACAGCTCGGCAGCCTGCGGATGGCCCTTATTCAACTCACAGGTCTCACGCCAGCTTTTCCAAATTTCCGCTCGTGCGCGCTCCAGCACCTCTTCGTTGTTGGTGTTTTCCCATTGCACCAACTCTTCGATTATTTTAAACAGCCGCTCACGCTCCGCCGCCGCCTTTTCCTTGTTCACCCCACGGCCCAGATGGCGTTCGTAACCGGGGTCGTTGACCATCTGCGCAAAAATCACCGCCCGCGCCGCCGCCAACGGCCGCCGCGCCCACCACAGGTGCAAAGTACTGGGGTGGCCATGACGGATCGACTTTTCACGAGCAGCCGCGACGTTGATCGCATCCAGCGGCAGAGCGACTTCGATGAGTTTTTTGGGGGTTTTGATGGGATATGTCATATCAATTCCGGTGCATACCGACGCAAGGCATCTTCGGCAATATGGCCAAAGAACTGGCGGGTCAGGCTAAAAAAAGGGCTTAGAGCACGATTGCGCGGAGTCAAATCAATGGAAGCGAGACACTCCAAATCCATTTCATTGGTAACGTGGTCAGTAAACAGGTCGTCTAGCTCACCCCACCAATTGCGGCGCTTAGAAACAAGGTACGGGCTGTTGAGATTAAGCAGGTCGATGGTGTAATCGGCGCGATCTGTATCCACTGCATCAAGCCCAATAGCTGGAACAATGCGTCCGTCCGACAAATATGCAAAAAAGCGCGCACTATCTGGCTGATGCGGCGAAACAAATCGCTGCATGTCGACAGAGTTTTGCTTGCCAGGTGCATGACCACCAAATACAGCTTGCGGCTGGTTTGCTACTGGCTGTGCCGCCACAAAGGGGGCAAGTTCATCACTCTCCAATGCACTTGCGGCTAGATTTGAATAATCGAATGTACGTTGAGGATGCTGCCTTTTGTTCTCCACATGCTCTATGTGGTAACCCAAGCCCTCCAAGTCGGCACGCACCTCGCTATAGCAGCAGAGCTGATACTGCTCATAAAGCAGACAACCCTGCACATCTGCCTTACGCCCAAAACTTCTCCAACGGCTGGTAGCAGTTTGATGCGTCTGTGGTGGGTTCGTGTGTGACTGATTTAAATGGTATCCACCATCCCCTTGCTTTCGGATATGCCTCATCCCTTTAGCGCCCTCTGCCGCAAAATACTGCGTTGCAGTCGCTGCAGTTGTGGATGTTGCTCCCCGAAGGCGGCAATCAACTGTTGCATCAAACCCAGAGCATTAGGATCACTGTCGTATGCCCCTTGGTCGACTATTTCAGTCAACCGTTCAAGATCGGACTTCTCAGCCACAGGAGGCTGAGGGTCTACTAGCATGACACTGTGCATCACATCGCCGCTTGGTTCGCCATACGTAGCAGCCAAAGGCAGGCAGACAACAGACCGCCCAGCAGAATCCGTACTAATCACGCGCACGTTCTCGCGTTTGACAGTACTGAGCACCTGGGGGCTGTGCGTGGTGACAATAAATTGTGTGTTCGTGAATGTTTGCATCAAATCGGTCACGATACGCTGCTGCCACCTTGGGTGAAGATGCAAGTCCAGCTCATCGATCAATGCAATCGCTGGCAAGTCCAGCGGATTTATTCCTTGCTGGCTCAGCGGAAGACCGCGACTGTTCGCTTCCGTCATGCGCCGCGCCAAATCCATTACCACACCCAGAACAATACGGTAGCCGTCGCTTAACTGGCTGATTCTCAAAGTACGCGATTGGCCACTTGAAGCAGCGTGATCGATAACAAAGCGTAGCGGGCGAATTTCTGTTCGAGGATTTTTAAAACTTGGCAGCACTCGCTCAATAGCGTTTCGCACAATTTCCAAATCAGGATCTTTGTAATCAAAATCCCGACGTTCTTTCTGCTCGCGCCGCTCCGCATCCTCCATGGCATTGAACCATTCAAATGCTGAACGGAAACGTGCGTCAGACTCTAGCGCACCACTTAGCGCATCAAATCGAGAAAATTTCTTCTTGAACCCTCGACGACGCTGAACCTCTTCCCTAATGGCTCGATTGGTACCGTAATATGCGATGACCGGAAGAAAATATGGCTGCTGCTCTGTCTCGGCATGTGCAAGCCCTAAGGCCAACTCATCAATTTCTTTAGTACCCTTTGGCAACAAAGCCAACAGGTGTTCAGAAAGCTCATTTTTAATATCAGATGCTGTAACTGAGCCGTCACGCCTACGACCCGTGGTCCAGATTATAGACTTCTGATCAATCGTATTTGCTTCCCAGCCCAGCATCGTATATGGAGTGGCACGTTCCTCATTAACAACGCGCAGATCAGTATCTTTGACCGCAATGCCTTTGACCCCAGGCAATTTAGTCAAATAGCGACCAAAACCAATCGCAATCGCGTCCAAAATCGCGGTTTTGCCCGCCCCATTGTCAGCAATAATCACTGTCAATCGTTTACCAAAACTCAGCGACAACTCTTCAAAACAGCGAAAGTTCTTCAGGTGAAGTTTTTCGAGCTTCATAGGCTTTCCTCCGGCTTAATCGCTCGGGATAGCAGCTCGCCCAAGTCGTAGTTAACACTAGCAATGCCAAACTCCGGCTCACTCTTGAATGGGTGCTTTATGTAGTAAGGGCCATCTGTCTGATCGCCATCTACCAGCACTATGGCGAGGATGTATTTCTCGCCCTGGTTGTAGCTGGAGAAGATCTCGTTCTTGGTCACGGTGACCGTGGTCGCGCCCTTTACGCGCCCCTTAACCTCAATATGGCGGTCATCCTTGATGCTGCCATCCGCGGCAACCGGCGGACGTGCAGTGATGTCCCAACCGCATTTCTCGGCGGAAACATCCTTCACTACATGTCCCAGAGCCTGTTCTGCTGCAATAACGGCATGCATAGCAGCCCACTCAACACGCGAACGCGCCTCCGCATCTGCACAGAATGCTGTATCGCCTTGGAGCTGGGCCAGCAATCCAGCAGGAATCACTAGGGCTCCCCCGATCACCACAGGGGTGGCAGAGCTGACCTGTTGCATGGCTTGCAGCTCACGGGTGCGCTGCTCCAATCGGGCAGTCAACTCCTCATAGCGGCGACGTGCATTTTCTGGCTGCATGCGCGGCTGCTTGCCTGCGGCCACGTCATCACTGAGTTTGAGGTAACGATCTGACCAGTAGTTGATTTCCTTGACCAAGCGCTCATGTACAGCGGCCAGCACGCGCTCGGCCTGACGCTCAACGCGGGTTTTCACTTCGCTGAAGTGCTCGGGCACTAGTTGTTGCGAGGCATGTTGCAGCGCGAGATTTTCCAGGTTTTGTTGCAACCAGGAGGCGTTGAGCACGTCCTGCACCAGAGCGAGTTCTTCCGGTTTGATCGGCAACAGATCCAGGTGCGGCGCCCAGCCCGCGTTACTGCTTTGCCCCTGCGGGTCGATTTCAACAAACTGCAGGCGACGGGAGACAATTTGGGGCTGGTCAACACCATGACTCGCACTTTCTCGAACGCTGTGATCGAGCATGAACAGCACTTTAGGGATCAGGCTGTCGTCATTGGGATCGACCAGCACCGAACCCTGCTTGAGCTTTCCTCGATGGGCGCTGAGGGTGATATCAGTCAGCGCCTGCATCAGTGGATGACCGGGATGGATTAGATCAGCCATGGGTTTGCCCGGCACCCTCACCTGCTGTTTCTCGAAGCAGATACGCTCGTACTGCTTGAGTACAGGCGTACGAGTTTCACCAATCACCCGGTCACGCTCGCGCAATGAAGCCGGTACATGACGAATCTCGTAGCGCGCAGGTTCGCGATTACGCAGCTCGCCGCCAACACTGGTGAAAGCTTCATTGAAGAAAGCGCGGATGAAATAGGGCTGCAGCTTGCGGGCTTCGGCCTTCTCCATTTCCTCTTTGACGGCATACAGCTGGTCGAGGCTCATGTGCTGCTCGACCAGTGCGTTGCGACGGAGAATCTCACGCAGATGCTCGGTGTCCAACGCCCCATCGATGACCTGGCTTTGCCGTGCACGCACTTCAGGGGAGTCGCCGTAACGAATAGCTTCGATCAGCAGATCCTTAAGCGATACGTTGTCGAACGCCTCGCCGAGGATATCGAACACCTTGCCGCCCAAAGCCTGCTTTTCGATTTCCAGCTTCTCGAACAATTTTTGGAATACTTCACCTTCGCGGGTCTCATTGGCGACGATGTTCCACAAGTGGCAAACCTGATCCTGGCCAATACGGTGAATACGGCCGAAACGCTGCTCCAGGCGGTTGGGGTTCCAGGGCAGGTCATAGTTCACCATGAGGTTGGCGTTCTGCAGGTTAACACCCTCCCCGGCCGCGTCAGTGGCAATCAGCACCAGCACGCGCGGATTGTGGCGAAACTCTTCCTGCACCTTGCGCCGCTCGTCACGGTTGGTACCACCATGGATGGTGACGATGGCATCCGGATCCCCCAGCATGTCGGCAATGCGCCTGACCAAGTAATCCAGCGTGGCGCGATGCTCGGTGAAGATGATCAGTTTGCGGCGATTTTCGCCGTTGTACATCTGCGGGGAATCCTGCAACAGACAGGACAGTTCTTCCCACTTACGATCACTGCCCGAAGCCACTAGGCGCTGCGCCTGTTGCTCTAGGCCCTGGAGCAGACAAATTTCAGTTTCCATCTCGGCGATGGTTTCAGCCGCACTGGCTTGATCTACCAGTTGGTCAGCGTATAGCTCGTACTCGTCCGCGCTGAGTTCGTCTTCCATGTCGTCAAGGTTATCTGGCACCTCGATGCGCTTTTTTACCAAGTACTCGCCTAACACACTGGCAACACCGTCACCTCGCAGGTGCAGCTTCTCTTCCTCGACGCGGTTTTCCAGACGCTTGCGACGATTGCGCAGAGACTGGTAGATCGCCTCTGGGCTGGAAGCCAGACGGCGCTGCAGTTGTGTGAGGGCAAAGCCGACGTTGTTTTTACGCTGACCATCGAGACGATCCGCCAGGTTCATCTGGTTGCGCACGTAGTCAGTCACATCGTGATAGAGCGCGGCCTCCAGGTCAGACAGCGAGTAATTAGCCGTGTAGGCGCGCCGCTCAGGGAACAGCTTGGTGCCGTCGAACTTGAGCAGTTCTTCCTTGACCATGCGCCGCATCAGGTCGGATACGTCGACCTTGTGCGCACCCTCGCGGAACTTGCCATAGAAGCGGTCGCCATCGAGCAGCGACAGCCAGATCTGGAAATCTTCTTCCTTGCCGTTATGCGGGGTCGCCGTCATCAGCAGGAAGTGACGGGTGATCGAGCCAAGCAGCTCGCCCAGCTCGAAGCGTTTTGTCTTGTTGACCTTGTTGCCGAAGTAGTTGGCCGACAGCTTGTGAGCTTCGTCGACGATGATCAGATCCCAGTCGGTATTCTTGAGCTTGAGCTGATAGTCCTCGTTGCGCGACAGCTGGTCGAGACGGCAGATCAGCAGGTTTTGCTCTTCGAAGTAATTGCCGGTTGCGCACTGCTCCTGCTTCTCACGGCTGAACACTTCGAACTTGATGCCGAATTTCTCCAGCAGCTCATCCTGCCACTGCTCAGTCAGTGAGCCGGGAGATACCACGAGGATGCGTCGAGCATCCGCACGCATCAGCAACTCGCGGATCAGCAGGCCAGCCATGATGGTCTTGCCTGCGCCTGGGTCATCAGCCAGCACAAAGCGCAACGGCTGGCGCGGCAACATGGACTCGTAGACGGCGGATATCTGGTGCGGGAGCGGATCGACGTTGGAGGTATGAACCGCCATCATCGGATCGAATAAACGAGCTAACTGAATACGCCAAGCCTCTAGGGCCAGCTTGAAAGCATCACCAGGAGCATCGAAAGCCCAGGCTTTGCCAGCTTGAGCGAGTTCCAGACGCAGTTCGTCGCTACGGAACAGCATTTGGTCACCGTAGCCACCTGTGCTCTTCTGGTATACGACACTGATTGCGGAGTCGCCAACCTTGTCGACGCTGACGATCTTGACCACTTCGTCGCCATGCAGGCCACGAATCTGAGCGTCTTTTGTGATGTCTTCCAGTTTGACCATTGATGATCCTGACAATTACGCAAGATGTTGATTGTACTTAGATAACATGCAAGCAGGTATCACTTTGAAAGTTGATTCTCTAAAGATGAAACAACTCATCAAGAGGCCTGCTAATGTCACTTCGCAGCTAAGAATTATTGGTGGATGATTTCGACTTATCGATCAGCCACATCACCGACTTTTTCTAACAAGTCACCGATATCACATTCAAGGTAATCACAAAGGGCCTCCAGGACTTCGAACTCCACCCTAACAGCTGTTTCCTGATAGAGCCTGGTTATGGTGCCCCGGTTAATTCCGGTGTCCCTCGCAACGTCCGCAATCTTCAGTTTCTTCTCGCCCATGATGCGAGATAGATGGCACTTGATCATCTCTAGTAGACCTTTTTTATCTCCTGCAGATCAAAATGGCTTGCAAAAGATCTTTTGTGGGTTAATATGATCTACAGGAGATCATTTTGGTTTCCATGAGCTGGAATTACTTTACTAGAGGATGACCCTTATGTCACAGACCTACTTAACCACCGAAGAACTGGCCGATCGTATCAAGTACGACCCACGCACCATTCGTAACCAACTGAAGGACTCTGTATTACTGGAAGGAGTGCATTACTTCCGCCCATTTGGCGGCCGAAAGATTCTGTATGTGTGGGAGAAAATCGAAGCCGATATGTTCAAGGCTCCGACGATTGATACCCAGATGATGAGCCTGCAGTAAGGAGGTTCGAGATGGCATCAATCGTTCCCCGTAGCGGAAATCTGATGATCGACTTCCGCTATC
>Ga0079224_100007927_pt1 | contig 14312 bp, 18 predicted proteins | sample Stecom2015_FD_80414 | JGI IMG/M metagenome (GOLD analysis project Ga0079224, IMG submission 80414) | Agricultural soil microbial communities from Utah to study Nitrogen management - Steer compost 2015 | ecosystem: Environmental > Terrestrial > Soil > Agricultural land | place: USA: Utah...
CGCCGCTCTTAAAAAGCGGGCCGATGAGGCGTGAGGGTTCGAATCCCTCCCTGGGTACATGAAAGGCAGAAGAACCCATGACTTTGCAGAAAGCCGTTCTGGCGTCCGAGGGACGCCCGGGGTCCATCCAGGGATCCGAGCGCGATCTGTGGACGCGCGTCCTCATGGGAAAGCACCCGGATGAGGGCCTGGAAGTGCTGCAACAGGCGAGAATCCTGGAGCGCACGCTGCCGGAAGTTCAGGCGATGGTGGGCTTCGGCGGGCATGGCCAGGGGCACAAGGACCTCTGGGCTCACACGAAGCAGGTCGTCAAGCAGACGAAGGCGCAGCCGAGTCTGCGGTGGGCAGCGCTGTTCCACGACGTGGGAAAGGTTTCGACGTTCTCGCGCGCGGGTGGAAAGGTCAGCTTCCACAAGCACGAATTCGTGAGCGCCACGATGCTTCGTCGTGCTCTGACCCGCACGGCGCTGGTCGAGCGCGATGTTCTCCAGGAAGCGCTTGCTGTCGTCCGGAATCTCGGGCTCGTCGAGGCCTACCAGTCTGACTGGACGGACAGCGCGGTGCGTCGGCTCCACAAGGAACTGGGCGAGCACTTCGAGCGCGTCTTGCTCGTCGCGCGCGCGGACATCACGACCAAGCACGCTCACAAGCGCGAGAAGCATCACGAGCGCCTCCACGAGCTGGGGGAGCGCGCGAAGCGGATCGCGGAGCACGACGCCATCGTTCCGCCGCTTCCGAAGGGCCTCGGCGACGCGCTGATGGCCGCCTTCGGTATCCCGCCGAGCAAGAGGCTCGGGGACCTCAAGGCCGCGCTCGAGAAGGCGGTTGGTGAGGGTCGAATCGAGGCCCACCGAGAAGCTCCCTACTACGTCGAGTTCGTCTCGACGCATCGGGGCGACTTCGGAGTTTAGAGCGCGCGTGGGCACGGATCGGCGGAGGGAGGCGTGGCTTCCCTCCGCCGGTGTACGGTAATTCAGGCCTTGGTTCGCGCGGCAATCCAGCCAGGCCCTCTCAGAACGCTCGGGTGGCGAAATGGCAGACGCTCCGGATTTAGATTCCGGCGCCCCACGCGGGTGTGGAGGTTCGAGTCCTCTCCCGAGCACTACTGGTATGCAGGAGCAACTATGAAAACCAAGCTGAGTGATGTCGACCTTCTGAAGATCGGCAACACGATCCAGATGGCTGGCGCCGTTTACGTCGGGGAAGGCCGCCTGTTCCTGGCGATGTTCCCCGAGGACCGAGGCGTCGAGGGTCTGGAGACCGTCGAGTTGGACATGGACCTCGCCGACTGGGAGCGCTTCTTGCGGCAGACGGACTTGCTGGAGACGGAGATCCTGACGAAGGCTTCGGACGGAACGCTCGCCAAGGCGATCGCCCGGAAGAGTCAGCGCCAGATCTCTCAGGGCGTGTCGTGGGCCGTCTACAAGCGCGCTGGCTATCGGTGCGAGTACTGCGGAGCCAACGACGTGCCATTGACCGTTGACCACCTCGTTGTTTGGGAGGAAGGTGGTCCTAGCACTGAGGCAAACTTGAGTAGTTGCTGCAGGCGTTGCAACAAGACTCGCGGGAACATGGCCTACTCGGAATGGATCAAGCATCCGTACTACCTTCGCGTGTCACGAGGTCTGGACGCTGAGACGCGGGCCGAGAATGAGCGCCGGGCCACACGGCTGCATTCCATCTCGAGGGTGTGTCACCAACGAACGCGCTGAATGAAGCGTTGGTCGGATGCTGAGCTACGAGAGGCTGTCGCGGCGTCAACATCGCTCTCCCAGGTGCCTCTGTTGTTGCTCGGGGAATCCGGGATCAAGAGCGTTCGCGAGCAGCTCCGTCGCCGCGAAAAGGAAAGGAACTTCTGGTATCGACTATTTGTCCTCACATGCGAGGAATGAAAAGTAACAATGTCATCTTTTACCCGTACCCTTATCCTCACCCAATACTACACGCCTCATGAGATCGTCGACTGGAAGGACGCCGTCACCCGGATGTTCGGCGGCAAGATCCAGGTCGTGGCCCAGTACGATGAGATCCTCGCGCACATCGACCGGAACACGCTCCGTTCATTCCCTGAGCTGGCGCTTGCGCTTCGCCAGGTGATCGGCACCGACGTCGAGTCGATCGAAGTCAAGGTACCTGCGGTGGCGGTCCTGATGCGCCACGTTCGCCCAGTGAAGAGCGGGGTCAAGTTCAGCAAGGTCAACGTGATGACGCGAGACCGCTTCTCGTGTCAGTACTGCGGAAACCGCCTCAAAGGGTCGGAGCTGAACTACGACCACGTCGTCCCGCGGGCGAAAGGCGGACGCACCGTGTGGGAAAACATCGTCACGTCCTGCTATCCGTGCAACTCGAAGAAGGCAAACCGGACTCCGGAAGAAGCCGGTCTGCAGCTTCTCTCCGCGCCCGCGCGGCCGAGAACGCTGCCGTTGAATGGTCCGGTGATCGACTTGTCGGATTCCCCTGTGGAGTGGGCACCGTATCTGGGATCTCAGTAGGCCTGTATGAGCTTCGTGACCCATGTAGCGGAGAAGTCCGTTACGTGGGTCAATCCCGGAACCCTGCGAAGAGGCTTTCCTGGCATATTTCGGCTGCGCGTCGAGGCGTTCAGGGTAGGGACCGGAGGCTGACTTGTAGCAGGTTGCCGAGATGCGCCACTTGTTTGGCGAAGGGGGGGCCCAAGCAACACTGGCGGTACTGTTTCAGGTTCCGCCAGTACTGGTTCACCGGGTGGTCAGGTTCAAGACCTATCCGAAGTTCTGAGGCCGGTCCCTGGCAACGGGGGCCGGCCTTTCGCGTTTTGTCCTCAACGCTTCTTCGGCGGTACCGAGGCCTTGGACATCTTGATCAGATCCCGGTGCGCCCCGCTCGAGGGGGGCGGGAGCGTCGTCGGCATCATGTCGACGAACGGGTCGATGAACGTGGGCCCGGGTGACTCCTTCGGCATAAAATACTCACCACGGGCGTGCTCGCGCTCGGCCAGAACCGAGAAGAGGTCGTGCTCGTACTCGAGCAGCTCGGTCGTCCCGCGGAGCTTCCCGCGGAACCAGCGCTCGGCCTCCTGCAGGGTGCGTTGGTCGAGGGTCATCCGTTGCCTTGACGGTCCACGGTAGCGCCGCTACTGTGAGCTATGGGGAATCGCGCCTTCACGGGTTTGGGTTCTTCGTCGTGCATCCGGCTTCCGGGTGTAGAGGTAGTCCGCGCCCCCGCCGGGGTTTGGGACGCTGAGGACGGAAATTCGATGAGTCTGGGATTTGAGAACCTGGTCCGGGTTCTGCGTCGCAGACGGTCACTGGATTTTTGGAGAACCACTAATGAAGTTGTCCGCGAAGTTCGATTACCAGACGGTTGATCACGAGAAAGACAATACCGTCCATCTGCTGCTGACGGTCGAGGCCCCGGCCATTGATTGGGTCGCACGGCGCCCGCACATCTGCGTTCTGCCGGTTGTCGACATCTCCGGGAGTATGGCCCAGCAGAGCAAGCTGGAGTTTGCCAAGCGAGCCTGCAAGAGACTCGTTGAGCAGCTGAAACCCGGAGACTACTCGGGGTTGGTGGCGTTCGACCACCACGTGCGGCCTGTTGTGAAGCCAGGGCCTGTGACCCCGGAGTTCAAGACGCGCCTTCTCAAGGCGATCGACAACCTGCACACCGACGGGAGCACCAACTTCTCGGACACGATCGTCGACTCATTGGCGCTGCTGACGAAGCTCGACCTTCCTCCGAACATCCTGCAGCGCCTGATCCTCTTCACTGACGGGCAACCGAATGCGGGCATCTCCGACGGGGACGCTCTGAAGACGCTCGTGGCGCAGCAGGTGGGCACCCGATCGATCAGTTTCTTCGGTTACGGCGCCGGGAATGGGTGCAACCAAGGGCTGCTCACGGAGCTGAGCCAGGTCGCCAAGGGAAACTATGCCTACGTCGAGAACCCGGACGACGCTCTGGGCGCCTTCGGGAAGGAGCTGGGAGGTCTGCTCTCGACCTACGCTACCGGCCTGCGGCTCACCGTCGAGCCTCGGAACGGCCACAGCATCGAGCGGGTCATAACCCTGCTCGGTAATGATGATACCGGCTCGGACCTGACTGAATTGAACATCGAGTTAGGGGATATCTTGGCCGAAGAGACCCGACACATCGTGCTCGAGTGCACGGCGAAGCAGCAGGACAAGGCGCTGCCGCGCGACTTCACTCTCTTCAATGTGAAGGCGACTTGGCGACGACTCACGCAGGCTGGCGACCGTGAGGCGGAGGAGACCTCGGCGCCCGCCAAGCTGCGTTTCGTGCGGCCGGACGACGCGCAGAAGGAACCAACCCCCGAGGTCGACGAGGTCGTTTCGCTGCACCAACTCGCACTGACACAGCGTCTCGCTGACGAGGAAGCAAAGAAGGGTCAGTACGAGGTCGCGTCGGCAAGGCTCAACGACATGTCCGCGATGCTCAAGACCCGGGGGCGAATCGGGGCGGCACACGTCGCGGCGAACATGGCCGCTGGCATGGCGAACGCCTCGAGTTACACGGTCTCCCAAGGTTACCAGGTGAGCATGCAGCGAGGAATTTTGCGCAGCGCTGGGACGTCGAGCATGGATTCGAATGCGCAGGTGGAACTCGCGAATCTCTGGGGAGCGAGTCAAAATCTCGACAACTCCGCGCAGGCGGCGTACTCGGCCGCGTTCAGGGACGACTCGAGCGACTTCGTCTTGGACACCGCCCGATTGAATCAGCAGGTCGCGGTTCAACCGGGGCATCGCGTGGTCAAGCCGGCCGTCATCGTGACGCCGGCCGTCGTGGTGCCCGAGCAGGCCTCCCCGAGCGAAGGGAGCGCTCCGGTGCCCAGCAAGTAGAACACGGACAAACCAGGAACCTGTCAGAGCAACCCCGAGGGACACCCCTCGGGGTTTTTCCTTTTGTCGCCCAGACTCTGGGCCTTGGAAGCCCCAGAAGACTTGGCCTCATGGACCGACGCCGAGATCGAGCGCGAAATTCGTCGTCTGATGACCCCGCCCCTCAGCTTCGCGTGCGAGTGGGACGAGGGTGTCTGGCGCGCGCGCATCTTCGATGCTGCGGCAGGCCTCATCCTCCATGAAGACGAGTCCGTTGATCGACGGCTGGCTCTCTATGCCGTCTACGGGCATCTCTGGCTCAAGGACCACCGCTCGCAGCCTGGCTCCCAGTGGGACGCATCCGCGCCGCGGCCGAGCGTTGCGTCTGTCACCCGGTACGTTCATTCGACTCTTGCCGACCCTGCGGACCTCGACCCAGCTCAAGTCGCTGCGGTGTATGGCTTGGCACCATCGCACAAGAGGTGACAATGCCGATCGAGTATGGGGCGACTGCCCGTAAGAAGTTGTTGGCGGGCGTTGATAAGCTGGCCCGTACCGTGGCCGTGACTCTCGGGCCGCGCGGGCGGAACGTCGTTCTCCAGAAGAACTTCGGGGACCCTCTCATCACGAAGGACGGGGTGAGCATCGCGAAGGAAATCGAGCTGGAGGATCCCTTTGAAAACATGGGCGCCCGGCTGATTCGCGAGATCGCGTCCAAGACGAGCGACGACGCCGGGGACGGCACGACGAGCGCCACCGTCATCGGACGCCAGCTCTTTCGCAAGGGCTTGTCGCTGGTCGAGGCGGGGGTTGAGCCGCTCGCCCTCAAGCGCGGGATGGATGCGGCCGCGGAGCAGATCGCCGACGCGATAATCGGCCTTTCACTGCCGGTAAAGGGCCAGGACGACATCGAGAACGTTGCGACCGTGTCCGCCAACGGCGACCGCCGTCTCGGCAAGACTCTCGCCGAGTGCGTCGCGAAGGTGGGCACCGACGGTGTCATCACCATCGAAGAAGGACGAGGAATCGATACCGAAGTCGAGACGGTCGAGGGCCTCAAATTCGACCGCGGCTGGGTCAATTCGGCCTTCAAAGGCGCGAACCCGACGGAGCTGGTCCTGGAACGATGCCGCGTTCTCGTGACAGACTTGAAGGTGGCGAACCCCAAACCGCTTCTTCCCATGCTCGACCGACTGTTGGCTGAGGGCGCGCCATTGGCGATCATCGCACCAGACTTTGAGCCCGTCGCCGTCGCGACATTCGTGCAGAACCTGCCGAAGCTAAAGAGCGTGCTGATCCGGGCTCCCAACTTCGGGTCGTCCCAGCTGGACGTGCTGGAGGATATCGGCGCGATCACGGGGGCCCGCGTGATCACGAAGAGCAAGGGAGAGAACTTCGACGAAGCCTTCAAAGACGGCAACCTCGACGCGCTCGGCATCGTGGGTCGTTTGAAGGTGACCGACCGAGCGACGACGTTGATGGACGGCGCCGGGGACGAGGGGGCTGTTGAGGAGCGAATCGGGCAGATCAAGGCGCAGCTCGAACGCACGGGGTCGGAATACGACCGCGACAAGTTGAAGGAGCGCCTCGGCAAGCTCCAAGGTGGCGTTTGCGTAATCAAGGTCGGGGCCGCGACCGAGATCGAGATGAAGGAGCTGAAGGCCCGAATGGAGGACGCGCTCTGTGCGACCCGGGCCTCGATCGAGGAAGGGGTGGTGGCCGGTGGCGGCGTCACTCTAATCCGCGCTGCACAGAAGGCGGACACGGATCTCGAGGGCGACGAGAGAATCGGCTTCCGGCTCGTGCAGCGCGCGTGCGAGGCGCCGTTTGTACAGATCATCCAGAACGCGGGCGGGTCGTCCGAGGTCCTGCTGCAAGCCGTGAAGGATGCGACCGACCAGTTCGTGGGCGTTGACGCCTCAAAGGGCCTGGAGCTGAAGAACATGCTCGACGCAGGGATCCTCGATCCCGCGCGTGTCGTGCGAAGTTCGATCGTGAACGCCGTCTCGGCTGTAGGCACGATGCTCACCACTGAGTGCCTGCTCCGTAAGCCCGCGGCGTCGGCTGCGGCGGCGCCGTGACAATTCTTCTATCGCCCGTGATACGACGTGGACAACGGTCTCCGGCGCGTCCAAGGGCGAAAGGTGCCCGTCGAGATTCTCGACGTGGACCTGCAGAGCCTAGCGCGCGCGGTGACGTCGCTCATGCGGCGTCAGGCCGCCGCGCAACTGATTCGGGTGGCTGGACTCCCGTACGTGCAGATCAACGGTAGGGGCACCAACGTGACCGTTCCCCGTGGCGACTGGGAAAAGGTTTTGCCGCTGCTCCAGGAAGAATCGCTGTCGACGCTGGCGTTGCCGGCTGAGTCGGCCGTCCGCGACGTGGATTCCGTCGTGCGGCTGTCCTCGTCGACGGTGGACGCGCGAGACCCTCTTTACAGCCGGGTCTACGGAGCCCTGAGCCAGCTCTTCACGAGCAAGGTGCCGACATGACGAACCCGAAGCCCCAGCCCGGCAAGACATCCAAGCCGGTGTTCATGAAGTGCAAGAATCCGAAGTGCGACTCAATTCTGGTTACGGAAATCGCGTACGCTCCCGGAACTCGGCTCTATCGCTGCGTGAAGTGCAGCATGCCGCATCCGGTTCAGGTGGGCGGTAAGATGGATCTGCGGAGCCTATGAGCATCGAGGTCCTGCGTGCGCTCGAGCACCTTCTCGCCGAGGAGATCCCATCCTTCCGAGTGCTGTTCAAGGACGAGTCAAAGCTCATGCGCGCGCTCGGATTCCTCATGTCCCCATTCAACGCGACTTTCATGACCGAATTCACGACGACGATCGGGTACCGCGTCTACTTCCCGTCGCGAACCTGGTACGAAGGCAACCCACAGGCGAGTGTCGAAACGTTGTCGCACGAGTACGTGCACATGCACGACAACAGAGAAGCCGGGATTCGATTCCAGCTCAGTTACGCGGCGCCACAGATTTGGGCGGCCCCTTTGCTTGCAATCTTCACGGTGTTTGGTAGCGCATGGCCGCTCTTTACACTGCTAGTCGGGTATGTTGCCGTGGTAGCGACGTGTCGAAGGCAGCGTGAGCTGACCATAGCCTTACTCACGGCTACCGGGGTAGGGACCTTGTCGCTTGCCGCGGTCACGGCAGGCTGGTGGACCTTGATCCTCTTGGGTGCGCTCGGATGCTTGGGGCCCTGGACGGCGGCGGCTCGGACACGTTGGGAAGCCCGCGGCTATGCCATGAACGTCGCGATCTACATGTGGAGGCGCAATGCACTCGTTCCGGAGGAAGTTCTCCAGAGGTACGTTCGGTACTTCACTGGGCCGGACTACTGGTTCATGTGCCGCGACAGGGTGAAGGTTGAGTCGCTGTTTGCGGCGACCATCCGGTCGACGCTCGAGCGGAGGTTACAGCGTGAGCAGCCGTACTCCGTCATTCACAGCTTTCTCGCGAAGCAAGGTCTCGTGTCTCCGGCATTCAGTGAGTAGCCAGCGCGAAAGTCTGCGGTGCCTTCGGTGTAAGGGCAGGGACATGCACCGAAGCGGGCGCGAAGCGTATCGCGTCGTCTGTGCGACCTGCGGCACGAACTACCTCATCGTGATGCAGCTCGTTGCAGTCGAGCCCTCTTGTGCTGAGCCGATGTCTTCACTGGAGGCTGAGTGTGCTGGAGGCGATACTAGAACAACCTGAGGCGATTCGATACCTGCAACGGGTTGTCGACGGCAGGTTCACTCTCCCGCTACTGCTTGTCGGTGAGGAGGGAACCGGCAGACGGTCGTCCGTCATCGAGGCCACGAAGCTCGTGTTCGATGCCGACCAACACGCGGCGCTCTCAGGCGGAAGCCATCCCGACTTCCGGCTGATCGAACCCGAGCCCAACAAAGAGATCAAGGTCGAGGCGGTTCGCGATCTGATCGAAGAAACGCAGGCTTTACCGTCGTGGGCGGTTTGGAAGGTGTTGGTGATCGATGGCGCCGACCGTCTGACGGGCGCAAGTGCAAATGCTTTGTTGAAAGCGCTGGAGGAGCCTCCTGAGAAGGTCCGTTTCTTCTTGCTGGCGGAGCAGATCGATTCCGTGCTCGCAACGATTCGTTCACGATGTGCCGTCGTATCGTACCGGCGCCTGTCTGAGCAGCTGATTCTCACGAAGCTGTTGGAATACACGCAGGACGAGAAGAAGGCCCTGGCCTGCGCGCGGAGCGCGGAAGGGTCGCTCGGTCGGGCACTGCGCTGCCTCGTGTCCGGTCAGTTGACCATGCGTGACGAGATGATCAACGTGCTGACTCTGACCTCGAGGAAAGACTTGTTCGCCGCGTTCTCAGCCGTGAACGAGGTGACTGATCTGCAGCAGTCGATCAGGTTCCTGGGGCAATTGCTCCGGGATCTGCTGGTTATCGACATTGCACCAAGCAGAGTCATCAACGCGGATGCAGTAGACGCTTTGACGAGACTAAAGGCGCAGCTTACGTTGCCGGCGGTCCACACGTTGCTGGCCGCGTTGCGGACGATTCGGGAGCGCGCGCGGGGGTCAATAAACGTTGCGTTCCACTTGAAGGCCGCGCTGGCCAGCGCATGCGGGTGAAGAGTTGGGCGCACGAGCATCTCGCATCGTCAACCTGTTCCACGGCGAGGAGCGCTATCTCCTCGACCGAGAGGTAGCGCGCGCGTTGCGGTGGCCAGACCGGTTCGTCACGTTCCTTGACGGCGACAAGTCCTCCGAAGACGCCATTGTTTCAGCTCTCGAAGACCGCCCGGCATTCGAAGAGCGAGGGGTTGTGGTCGTGGTGGACAACGCGGAGAGCGTGAAGCTTGGGGGCGCGCTGTCGGAGTATGTCGATGCAACGGAAGCCGACGGGTCGATTGTGTTGGTCGCGGTCTACCGAGGTGCACGACTCTCGAAGGGTTGGGTACAGCTCGCGGAAAAGGCCCGCGTTGTCGAGCATCCACGGTTCAAGCCGTGGGAGCGCGACAAGATCAAAGGGCGGATCGTGAAGGAGGTCGCGCAGCTCGGGCTGACACTTGCGGATGCGGCCTTCGATGTACTCTTCAAGGTGCACGGCGAGCAAACGGACTGCATGGTGAACGAGGTCCGAAAGGCCGCGTACCTGCTTGCGAAGGGCGAGGAGATCACGGCGGATCTGGTGCTGTCGTTGTGCGCGCGCCGCGTGGCCATCGCGCCGTGGGACGTGTCTGAGGCTGCGTTCGGGAAGGAGCCACGACGTGCGCTGCAAGCTGTCTCGATGCTCTACCAGGACCAAGGTGATGACTGCCTCGTGCCGATCGTCGCTTCAATGATTAAGCAGATGGAACAGGCGGTCGTGATGCGTAGTCTGCTCGAGCGGAAGCAGACCGCGGAAGCAATCGCGACCGCGCTGGGGTTGCACCCGTATCGGGTGCAACGTGAGCTGCCCGTCGTGCAAAAGCATGGGATGAGCCAGCTCATCGAGCAGATGAATAATCTATGTGAGTTAGAGGCTCAGGTCAAAGGAGCGGCATCGTCCAAACGCACGTTGGTCGAGCTGGCAGTCCTGTCCGTGGCCGCCTCGTAAGAGAGAGATCAGAAGACCCGTCGACCCTCTACAGAATGTTGGAGTAACCGGCCAATGCAGACTGCGAATATCGAGGTACCGAAGAGAGCACCTGCCGTCGTGCGGAAGCGCAACGGGTTGGCGGAAACGTTGGAGCCGGCGAAGGTGCTCAACGCCATCCGTCGCTGCTGCGTTGGGCTTGAGGGTGTGAGCGCCGAGCGGGTGGCCGAGACTACGGTGCGCGGTCTCTACGACGGCGTCAGCACGAATGAGTTGAGGAAGCTGTCGATACAGACGGCGGCTGGCCTGATCGCGGAGGAGCCTCAATACTCGAAGCTCGCGGCTCATCTCCTCGCGGGGAACGTCTGGAAGGACGTCGAGCTGCAGGGAGCCGGGACGTTCTCCGCATCCGTCGAGCTGGGATACTCCCTTGGACTCGTCAATGACCGGCTGGTCAGCATGGTCCGGGGGTTCGGGGAGAGACTGGACGCGGCCATCGAGCATGAGCGCGACGGGGAGTTTGAATACTTCGGGTTGCGGACTGTCTACGACCGGTACCTGCTCCGGCACCCGACGACGCGGCTGGTGATCGAGACTCCGCAGCACTTCTTCATGCGAATCGCTTGTGCGCTCGCGCGAGATTTCGAGGGCGCGACGCAACTGTACGACCTGTTCTCCAGGCTCGAGTACATGCCCAGTTCGCCCACACTGTTCAACGCGGGTGTGCAGCGGGAGCAGCTGTCGAGCTGCTTCCTGCTGGACTCCCCGGAGGACAGTCTGGACAGCATCTACGAGAAGTACTGGGACATCGCGCGTCTCTCGAAGTACTCGGGCGGGATCGGCGTGGCATACCACCGCGTCCGCTCTCGAGGGTCGTTGATTCGCGGGACGAACGGTCTGTCCAACGGCATTGTGCCCTGGCTGAAGACTCTGGACTCGTCGGTGTCGAGCGTGAACCAGGGTGGAAAGCGCAAGGGCGCCTGCTGCGTCTACCTGGAGACCTGGCACGCTGATATCGAGGCGTTCCTTGAGTTGCGCGACAATACGGGCGACGAGCAAAGTCGAACGCACAATCTGAACCTCGCGAACTGGATTCCGGACCTGTTCATGGAGCGGGTAGAGCAGGACGGAGATTGGAGCCTGCTCGACCCCCAGACGGTCCCGCACTTGCCGGACCTGTTCGGAGAGGCGTTCCGCGCGGCGTACTTGAAGGCGGAGGACGACGGGCTCGCTGTGAAGGTCGTCAAGGCTCGCGACCTGTATGCCCGAATGCTGAGGACGCTGGCGCAGACGGGCAATGGCTGGATCACGTTCAAGGACAAGTCGAACCGCGCGTGCAACCAGACTGCCTTGCCGGGGCGAACTGTCCACCTCTCGAACCTCTGCACCGAGATTCTCGAGGTGACATCGCCGAACGAGACGGCGGTTTGCAACCTAGGCTCAATCAACCTCGGGCGGCATGTCGCGGACGGGAAGTTCGACTTCGAGAAGCTCGCGCGTACCGTGGGCCTGGCGGTCCGACAGCTCGACGCGGTCATCGACCTGAACTACTACCCGATCGCGAAGGCGCGCGAGTCGAATCTGAAGTGGCGCCCGGTCGGCCTCGGCCTGATGGGTCTTCAGGACGTCTTCTTCCAGCTGAAGCTGGCCTTTGACTCGCCCGCCGCGCGCGAGCTGTCGCGAGCCATCTCCGAGGCCATCTACTTTCATGCCCTCAAGGCGTCGGTCGCGCTCGCACGAGAGCACGGACCCCACCCCGCCTTTGGGGAGACTCGGACAGCCGGGGGCGAACTACAGTTCGATGCCTGGGGCGTCACGCCGGAACGTGGCGACTGGGGCACCCTGCGGGAGGAGATCACGGCTCACGGCCTGCGGAACTCACTCTTGATCGCGATCGCGCCAACGGCGACGATCGCGTCGATCTGCGGATGCTACGAGTGTATTGAGCCTCAGGTCTCCAACGAGTTCAAGCGCGAGACGCTCTCGGGTGACTTCCTTCAGGTCAACCGTTACCTCGTCGAGGATCTGAAGCGCCTCGGGCTCTGGACGGAGTCGGTGCGGGCGCACTTGAAGGATGCCGAGGGCTCGGTGCAGGGACTCGACGCGCTTCCAGAGGAGCTGCGGCACGTGTACCGGACGGCGTGGGAGATTCCGATGCGCGGGCTGCTGGACATGGCTGCCGATCGCGGCGCGTTCATCGACCAAAGCCAGTCCCTGAACCTGTTCATGGAGACCCCGAACATCGGGCAGTTGTCGGCCATGTACTTCTACGCTTGGAAGAAGGGGCTCAAGACGACGTATTATCTACGGTCGAGACCCGCGACGAAGATTGCCAAGGCCACGGTGGCCATCGCGCCAGATTCGGCGGTTGGCGCTGTGTCGTGCTCCCTCGAGAACCCCGAAACTTGTGAGGCATGCCAATGAGCGCCTCGACTCCGCGCCTCCTGGACCCCGGGATGCGGCTGACGCTGCGCCCGATGCAGTACCCGCGCTTCTACGAGATGTACCGGGCCGCCATCAAGAACACGTGGACGGTCGAGGAGGTCGACTTCTCGACGGACGTCGGGGACCTGAAGAACAAGATGACGCACGCGGAGCGCCACCTGATCCATCGCCTCGTCGCGTTCTTTGCAACGGGCGACAGCATCGTGGCGAACAATCTCGTGCTCAACTTGTACAAGCACATCAACTCACCGGAGGCGCGGATGTACCTCTCGCGCCAGCTCTATGAAGAGTCGCTGCACGTGCAGTTCTACCTGACGCTGCTTGACACCTACGTTCCGGATCACGAGGAGCGGCGCCGCGCGTTTGACGCTGTGGAGAGTATCCCGTCGATCCGGAAGAAAGCGGAATTCTGCTTTCGGTGGATCGACTCGATTCAATCGCTGGAGAGGCTCGAGACGAAGGAGCATCGCAAGCTCTTCCTGCTAAACCTGATCTGCTTCGCTGCGTGCATCGAAGGGCTCTTCTTCTTCGGCGCCTTCTCGTACGTCTATTTTCTACGCTCGAAGGGGTTGCTTCACGGGCTGTCGGCGGGCACCAACTGGGTATTCCGGGACGAAAGCGCGCACATGACGTTCGCATTCGCCGTGGTCGAGCGCGTGCGCGCGGAGGAGCCTGACTTGTTCGACGCAGAGCTGACCGCGCGGGTCGTTGAGATGATCGACGAAGCCATCGAGTGCGAAGTCCAGTTTGCTGAAGACCTTCTCGTGGAGGGAGTGGCGGGGATTTCGACCGAGGATGTCCGCACGTACTTGGAGTATTGCGCGGACCAGCGCTTCAGCGTGCTTGGGATGCCCAGGCGCTACGGGGCGCAGAACCCCTTCCCGTTCCTCGCGCTGCAGGACGTGCAAGAAGTCGCGAACTTCTTCGAACGACGAGTCTCGGCGTACCAGGTCGGTGTCACGGGCGGGATCTCCCTTAACGCCGACTTCTGAATCCGCCTGCGCGCGCGGTGTACCTCGGAGATATGAGCAAAATTCCGGGGCTTGGTGAGCTGCTCGAGGGGGTCCTGGAGAGGGATCCCCTCGACGAGACGTTTCAGATTCGAGTGGTTGAGGGGGGACAACAGCAGATCTTCCGCCTGCAGGATGTGCTTGCCGAGTACGAGGGGAGTGAAGTTCGCTTCACGATCGCCTTCGCGCACGCCTTGACGGCCGCGGCCGAGGCGATGGGCAACCAGGGGGCGCAAGCGGTCCTGTCGCTCGACGACCCGGCGAAGGGGAACTGACCGTGCAGGACGCGGGCTCGCTGGAGGCGCGAATCCAGCAGGCGCGGGAGGCCTACTACAACGGGACCCCCGTCATGGACGACACCAGCTTCGACGAACTCGTCGACGAGCTGGTGGCGCTGAAGGCCGACTCACCCGCGATCACTGCAGTCGGAGCGGCGGTTTCCGCGGATTCCGTTTGGCCGAAGGCCCGGCATGTCATCCCCATGGGCAGCTTGGACAAGGCG
>Ga0079224_100007928_pt1 | contig 14312 bp, 13 predicted proteins | sample Stecom2015_FD_80414 | JGI IMG/M metagenome (GOLD analysis project Ga0079224, IMG submission 80414) | Agricultural soil microbial communities from Utah to study Nitrogen management - Steer compost 2015 | ecosystem: Environmental > Terrestrial > Soil > Agricultural land | place: USA: Utah...
CCCGCATTCGCCAGTGGCCGACGGTGTCTACTCCTGCTCCGCTCGGCGGGGTTGTCGCTTGACCCTCTGCCGGGCGGGGCCCAAACTCGGTAGCGATTCCATCAAATGGCGGGCGTTGACGGTCGCCGAGCTGCAAGTCTAGGGAGAGGCTCATGCCGACTGTTTCGATGACGGTGAACGGGAAAAGCGTCTCGGCCGACGTCGAGCCACGGACATTGCTCGTGCAGTTCCTGAGAGAGAATCTCGGGCTCACCGGTACCCATGTCGGCTGCGACACGAGTCAGTGCGGCGCCTGCGTCGTGCATGTAGACGGCCGTTCGACCAAGGCCTGCACCATGCTGGCGGTCCAGGCCGAAGGTAAGAACGTCACCACCATCGAGGGGCTCGCCAAAGGCGACGAGCTGCATCCGATGCAGGAGGCGTTTCGCGAGCACCACGGGCTCCAGTGCGGCTTCTGCACGCCGGGCATGATCATGAGTGCGGTCGAGCTGGGCATGCGCAACAAGGAGCCGACCGAGGAAGAGGTGCGGCACTGGCTCGAAGGCAACATCTGCCGCTGCACGGGCTACCACAACATCGTCAAGGCAATAATGGCAGGCGCCCGCGCAATGAGCGCATAAGCGCGGGGCTCTGAAGGGAGGAGTTTCCGCCATGGCGAACGAGGGGATCGGCGCCGCCGTCCGGCGCAAGGAAGACTACCGCTTCATCACCGGCCAAGGCACCTACGTCGACGACATCAACCGCCCGGGCCAGCTCTATGCCGTCTTCGTGCGTTCGCCGCACGCCCATGCCGTGTTGAAGGGAATCGACGTCTCGGGCGCCGCTGCGATGCCGGGCGTCGCCGCCGTATTCACGGGGGCCGACATGGCCGCCAATGGCGTCGGCAGCCTCCCTTGCGGCTGGCTGATCCACTCCCGCGACGGCAAGCCGATGGTGGAACCGCCGCATCCCCCGCTCGCAGTCGAGCGGGTGCGCTATGTCGGCGACCATGTCGCGGTCGTCATCGCCGACAGCCTCTCCCGCGCACGGGAAGCTGCCGAGCGCGTGGAGGTCCATTACGAGCCGTTGCCGGCGGTGACCGGACCGGCCGAGGCCATTGGGGCGGGTGCCCCGCAGGTTTGGGAGGCGGCACCCGGCAACCTCTGCTACGACTGGGAGATCGGCGACAGGGCCGCCACCGAAACCGCTTTCTCGAAGGCGCATCACGTCACTCGCCTCGAGCTGATCAACAACCGGCTGATACCCAACGCGATCGAGCCGCGCGCCGCGATCGGCGACTTCGATCGCGCCACCGGCGAATACACTCTCTATACGACCACGCAGAACCCGCACGTGATCCGCCTGCTGATGGGCGCGTTCGTGCTGCACATCCCGGAGCACAAGCTTCGTGTCGTGGCACCCGACGTCGGCGGCGGCTTCGGCTCCAAGATCTTCCACTATGCCGAGGAGGCGGTTGTCGCCTGGGCGGCCGGGAAGATCCGCAAGCCGGTGAAATGGACGGCCGACCGATCGGAGTCCTTCGTTTCCGACGCTCACGGCCGCGATCACGTCACCACCGCCGAACTGGCGCTCGACGAGAACGGCAAGTTTCTCGGCATGCGCGTCGAGACGATCGCCAATCTCGGCGCCTATCTCTCGACCTTCTCGACCAGCGTGCCGACCTATCTCTACGGCACGCTCCTCGCGGGCGAGTACACGACGCCGGCGATCTACTGCAACGTGAAGGCGACCTTCACCAACACGGCGCCGGTCGACGCCTACCGCGGCGCCGGCCGGCCGGAGGCTACCTTCGTCGTGGAGCGGCTGGTCGAAACCGCCGCGCACGAGCTCGGGATCGATCCGGCGGAGCTTCGCCGGCGCAACCTCATCCCGCCGGACGCCTTCCCCTATGCCACGCCGGTGGCGCTCCAGTACGACAGCGGCAATTATGCCGGCACGCTCGACGCCGCCCTGAAGGCGATCGACTATGCGGGCTTTCCCGCTCGCCGTGACGCCGCGAAGGCACAGGGCAAGCTGCGCGGGATCGGCATCTCGGCCTACATCGAAGCCTGCGGTCTCGCCCCGTCGGCTGTCGCCGGCGCCCTCGGGGCACGGGCCGGCCTTTACGAGGCGGCGGAAGTGCGGGTGCATCCCACCGGCAGCGTGACCGTCTTCACCGGCACCCACAGCCACGGCCAGGGACACGAGACCACCCTTGCGCAGGTTGCCGCGAGCCGGCTCGGCATTCCGATCGAGAACGTCGAAGTCGTGCACGGCGACACCGCGCGCATCCCCTTCGGCATGGGCACGTATGGATCGCGCTCCCTCGCCGTCGGCGGCTCGGCGCTGGCAAAGGCGCTCGACAAGATCGAGACGAAGGCGAAGAAGATCGCCGCCCACATGCTGGAAGCATCGGAAGCGGATATCGAGTTCAAGGACGGCAAGTTCACGGTGTCCGGTACGGATCGCTCGCTCGCGTTTGGCGAGGTCGCCCTGCAGGCCTACGTGCCGCACAACTTCCCGCACGACGAGCTGGAGCCCGGGCTCGACGAATCGTCCTTCTACGATCCGGTCAATTTCACCTATCCGGCCGGCTGTCACGTGTGCGAGGTGGAGATCGACCGCGACACAGGGGTGACCCGGATCGTCGGCTTCGTGGCGGCGGACGACTTCGGCAACATCGTCAATCCGATGATCGTCGAAGGGCAGGTCCACGGCGGCATCGCGCAGGGGATCGGCCAGGCGCTGCTCGAGGGATGCATCTACGACGAGAGCGGGCAGCTGGTCACCGGCTCCTACATGGACTACTGCATGCCGCGTGCGGACGATCTGCCGTCCTTCACCGTCATGACGCAGGAGACGCCCTGCCCGCACAACCCACTGGGCGTGAAAGGGTGCGGCGAAGCCGGCGCGATCGCGGCGCCGGCCGCGGTCATGAACGCGGTGATGGACGCGCTTCGTCCTCTGGGTGTCGAGCGGCTGGACATGCCGGCGACGCCGCAGCGGGTCTGGCAGGCAATGCACGCAGCCGCGACGCCACTGGCGGCGGAGTAAGGGAGAAAAAGAGGATGTACAACTTCAACTACCACCGCGCGACGTCGGTCGAGGATGCGGTGGCGAAGCTGAAGGCGGCGGAGGACGGCCTCGTCATCGCCGGCGGCATGACGATGATCCCGACGCTCAAGCAGCGGCTCGCGAGCCCGAGCGACGTCATCGACCTCAACGGCCTGGACGAGCTGCGCGCCATCGAGGTCTCTGGCGACACCGTGACGATCGGCGCGCTGGCGACGCACGATTCGGTGCACCGCTCCGCCGAGATCAAGGCGGCCATCCCGGTCCTCTGCGAGGTCGCTGGCTACATCGGCGACCCGCAGGTTCGCAATTACGGCACGATCGGCGGCTCCATCTCGAACAACGATCCGGCCGCCGACTATCCGGCCGCCCTCGTCGGCCTCGACGCGACGGTGCACACCACCACGCGCAAGCTCCAGGCCGAGGAGTTCTTCACCGACATGTTCGAGACGGCGCTGGAGCCGGGCGAGCTCGTTCTGAAGGTCGAGTTCAGAAAGCCGGAGAAGGCCGCCTACAAGAAGTTCGCCAACCCCGCCTCCCGCTATGCCATGGTCGGCGTGATGGTCGCCAGGCTGCCGGGCAGCGGCGTGCGCGTCGCGGTCACCGGCGCCGGCCCCTGCGTCTTCCGGCAGACCGAGATGGAGCAGGCGCTCGCTTCGAACTTCGCGCCCGACGCGATCAAGGACATCAAGGTCGCGGCAGACGGCCTGAACAGCGACATCCATGGCAGCGCCGAGTACCGCGCCCACCTGATCGGGGTCATGGCCCGGCGCGCCGTCGAAGCCTGCGGCTGATAAAGCTTCCTCTCCCGTGCTGAGCGTGGGAGAGGGATAGCAACCGCTTCAACCGCCCCCCGTTGCCACGGCAGGGCGGGATTCCTATGCTCGCGTCATGCCCGCAACTCCCGAAGATCTTTTCCGGCGTCTGCACGAACTTGGAATTGAGACCACGACGCACCGCCATGCGCCGCTGTTCACCGTGGAGGAGAGTCGGGCCCTTCGGGGCGACCTCCCCGGCGGGCACTGCAAGAGCCTTTTCCTGAAGGACAAGCGCGCTCAATTCTGGCTCGTCGTGATGCTGGAAGATCGGAAGGCGGATCTGAAATGGCTCGCGAAGCACCTCGGGGCCGGGCGCCTGTCGTTCGGACGAGCCGAGCTGCTATATGAAGTGCTGGGTGTGATCCCGGGCGCGGTAACCCCGTTCGGGCTGATCAATGACCGGCAACGGCAGGTGAATGTGGTGCTGGACGCCGCTATGATGCGGCACGACATACTGAATTACCACCCACTCACCAACGAGGCGACCACGACGATCCGGGCCGAAGACCTCCGCCGGTTCATTGCCGATTGCGGACCCCCCGTGACGGAGGTCGAATTTCCGGAGGGCGAAGCCTGACACCGCAAGGGTTGCGGCAGCGCCGAGGCGCTGCCATTTAGCTGGTACCGGTTCGAACCTGACTGCGAAAAGAGCTGAAATGGAAACGATCATCGGCAGTGGCCCGGGTCCCGGTCCAACCGGAGGCGCTCAGGGCCTGATCAAGGACGGCAGCACCGAGACCTTCATGGCCGACGTCATCGACGCGTCGCACGACGTGCCGGTGATCGTCGACTTCTGGGCTCCGTGGTGCGGTCCGTGCAAGCAGCTGGGCCCCCTGCTCGAGAAGGTCGTCAAGGATGCGGCGGGGCGCGTGAGGCTGGTCAAGATCGACATCGATCAAAATCAGCAGCTCGCGGCACAGATGCGAATCCAGTCGATTCCGGCGGTGTATGCGTTCAAGGACGGCCGCCCGGTCGACGGCTTCATGGGCGCACTCCCTGAGAGCCAGATCCGCACCTTCGTCGAGCGCCTGGCCGGCGCGCCGGTCGCCTCGCCGATCGAGGAGGCGCTGGAAGAGGCGAAGGCGGCCCTCGAACGTGGCGACGCGGGCACGGCCGGAGCGATTTTCCAGCAGGTTCTGCAGCACGAGCCAGACAATCCGGTGGCGATTGCCGGCATGGCGCAGGTCCATCTCGCTTCGGGGAATGTCGACGTGGCGCAGCAGACGGTCGACAGCATCCCGATCAACAAGCGCACGGACCCGTTCGTCGCCGGCACTTTCAGTGCGATCGATCTCGCGAAGCAGACGGCCGACAGCGGCGATATCGAGGAGCTGAAGGCCAGAGTGGCCGCCAACGCCGAGGACTGGCAGGCACGCCACGACCTGGCGCTCGCGCTGTTCGCCCGCAATCGCCACCGCGAAGCCGCCGACGAGCTGCTGGAGATCGTCCGTCGCAATCGCGGCTGGAACGACGACGCCGCGCGGAAGCAGCTGGTCAAGTTCTTCGAGGCGTGGGGCCCGAAGCACGAGTTGACGTCGGAGGTCCGTCGGCAGTTGTCCTCGCTGATGTTCTCCTGACGCGTCGGATGTTCGGAGAGAGCGTGGCACTCGCGGATACCATCCGCATCTTTCCGCTGGCGGGAGCCATCCTGTTCCCGCGCGCGCAGCTCCCCCTTCACATCTTCGAACCGCGCTACCGCAACATGACCAGCGATGCGCTGTCGGGTGACCGGCTCATCGCCATGATCCAGCCGAGCGGGGAACCGGCTGCCGACGCCGAGAACCCCCCGATTTTCCGGACCGGCTGCCTCGGGCGCATCGACTCCTCCGAGAAGCTGGAGGACGGGCGCTACAACATCGTCCTGACCGGCTTGACACGGTTCGACGTGGTCGAGGAGCTTCCGGTATACCGCGGCTATCGCCGCGTCATCGCCGAGTTCGAGCCCTACAAGTCCGATCTGACCGAGGATCGCACGAGCGTGATCGATCGTGATCGCCTGCTGCAAATGCTCGACCGGTTCATGACGGCACGATCGCTCAGGGCCGATTGGAGCATGATCGCCAAGACGCGGGACGAGCCGCTGGTGAACGCCCTCGCGATGATCTGCCCCTTCTCTCCACAGGAGAAGCAGGCACTGCTCGAAAGCACCGATCTCACGCAGCGCTGCGAAGTCCTCACCGCGCTGCTCGAGTTCGCGGCATTCGGCGACGGAGCGGATGCTCCGGGGCGGCCGGCCGCGCACTGACTGGAGCTGCCCGATGACCGAATCCACGACAGCCGACCGGCGCCAGCCTCTCGACCCGCGCCTCCTTGAGTTCCTCGTCTGTCCTCTGACGAAGGAGCCGCTGCGTTACGACCGGGAGCGGCAGGAGCTGATCAGCGACAAGGCCGGGCTCGCCTTCCCGATCCGGGACGGCATTCCGATCATGCTCGTCGACGAGGCGCGGCAGATCGATCCCGACGAGCCGGGCCCGACGCTTGGCTGACGATTTCGACACGACCCACTGGCCGGTCGAGATCCGCCTGAAGCGAGCCGAGAAGCGTCTCGACATCACCTTCGACGACGGCAAGACGTTCTCCCTGCCCGCCGAGCTCCTTCGGGTGGAGAGTCCTTCCGCCGAGGTAATGGGGCACGGCCCAGGGCAGAAGACGATCGTCTCCGGCCGACGTCACGTCGGCATCATGGAGGTCAGGCCCGAGGGGAATTACGCGATCCGACTGATCTTCGACGATCTCCACGAGACAGGCATCTACACCTGGCGCTATCTCCGTGAACTCGGCGAGCGCCAGGACGAGATCTGGCAGAGATATCTGGAAGCGCTGGGAGCCAGAGGCCTCAGCCGCGATCCCTAGAGCGGCTGCCCGCGCGCCAGACGCGGCAACTCCCCGAGCGTGCCCATCGCGTGGCGCATCAGCAGCCGCTTGAGCGGCGGCATCCGGTTCACTGCAGCGAGCCCGAGATCGCGCACCAGGCGGACGGGCGCGATGTCGTTCGAGAACAGGCGATTGAGACCGTCGGTCACCATCGTCAGGGTCATGGTGTCGAAACGACGCCAGCGCTGATAACGCTCGAGCACGCTCAGATCACCGATGTCGAGGCCCACACGAGCGGCATCGACCAGCACCTCGGCGAGTGCCGCGACGTCCCGTAGTCCGAGGTTGAGTCCCTGCCCCGCGATCGGATGGATCGCGTGCGCGGCGTCGCCGATCAGCGCGAGGCGATGGTCGACATAGCGTTCGGCTATCAACACCGACAGGGGGTATGACCAGCGGGGCCCGACCGAGCGCACGGCGCCCAGGAAGTCGCCGAACCGGCGAAACAGCTCCTCGTCGAACGCAGGACGCTCGAGCTCCAGGATCCGAGGTGCGATCGCGTTCCGCTCGGTCCAGACCAGCGACGATCGATGACGCCAGGGGAGATCGGGCGCCGCAGCCGCATCGGCATCGGGCTCGTCGGCGTCGACGATCGGCAGGATCGCGAACGGCCCGGCGGGGAGGAATCGCTCGTGCGCGATGCCGCGATGCGGCTCCTCGTGCGCAACTGTGCAGACAATGCCGGTTTGCGGATACGTCCATTCGGTGACCCGAATACCCGCCGCCGTGCGGGTCGGGGAGCGTTTCCCTTCCGCCGCGATCACGATCGAGGCGGCGACCCTGGTCCCGTCGTCCAGCAGGGCATGCGCACGGCTTCCCGCCCGGTCGAAGCCGGTTACCGATCCCGGTGCCCGCAGCCGCACCGTGCCGAGTTCCGATACATGGTCGTGCAGTGCGCGGCGCGTGACCCGATTCTCGACCATATGGCCGAGCGGTGCCTCCCCCAGGTCACGGTGATCGTAATGGAGGAAGAACGGCGCATCGCCGTCAGAGACACGAATGTCGAGGATCGGTTCGGCCTCGGCCGCCATCCGCGACCAGACGCCGATGCCTTCCAGGACCAGACGGGAGCCGTATGCGATCGCGGACGCGCGCCCGTCGAAAGCCGGAGCGGTCTGGTGCGGCGGCGGCGAGCGATCGACGACCAGCACCTCCAGCCCCGCTCCGCCGAGCGCTGCGGCGATGGTCAGGCCGACCATGCCGCCCCCGACGATCAGAACGTCGACCTCTTCGTGCTCATTCTGCAACGGCATCAACGGCACCCTTCCTTGCACCGCCCCAATCTAGATCAACCCGCCCTGCTCCGACAGCCGCGAGCACCCTCGCGGCATATGAACAAATTTTAGGCAGAAATCCGCTGCGCCCGCACCATCCGCCCCCCCGGCTGCCGTCGTTGCCTTCATTTTGGACAGAATCACCCCGGCACGATTCTTGAGTTGCCCCTTCCACCGGGTCCGGAAGGACCGAGCTTGTGGGAGACCAAGCCAGATGAAACTCGTCATCGCAATCATCAAGCCTTTCAAGCTGGACGAGGTGCGCGAAGCGCTGACCACGCTCGGCGTTCACGGGCTCACTGCCAGCGAAGTGAAGGGCTTCGGCCGGCAGAAGGGGCAGAGCGAGATCTATCGCGGTGCCGAATACACCGTGAGCTTCCTGCCCAAGGTCAAGATCGAGGTCGCCGTCGGGGACGACATGGTCGAGCGCGTGGTGGAGACCATTCGCGCGACCGCACAGACCGGCCGCATCGGCGACGGAAAGATTTTCGTCTGCGACATCACGCACGCCGTCCGCATCCGGACGGGCGAAACCGGTAACGACGCGCTCTGAGGAGGGGGGTCAATGTATTTGTCCAGAACGGCCATCGCGGCCGGATCCACATTCACGGCGGCACTGGTGCTATCTGCACCGGCCGGCGCCGCCGTCGAGTCGGAGACGGCATTCGTCTTCAACACCTTTTCGTTTCTTATCCACGGCGTTCTCGTCATGTGGATGGCGGCCGGCTTCGCCATGCTCGAGTCCGGCCTCGTCCGCACCAAGAACACCGCAGCGATCTGTCTCAAGAACATCGCGCTCTACTCGATCGCCGGCATCGTCTACTACCTGATCGGCTACTCGCTGATGTACGCCGACGTGACCGGCTGGATCGGCAGTCTTTCGCTGTTCTACAACGCGTCCGATGCCGAGTTGGCGCTCATCAATGCCGACACCGCGACTCCCGAGCAGGTCGAAGCCGTCGTCAGTAACGGCTATTCGGTGATGTCGGACTGGTTCTTCCAGATGGTCTTCGTCGCCACGGCGGCCTCGATCGTGTCCGGCACCGTGGCCGAGCGGGTGAAGCTCTGGCCTTTTCTCATCTTCGTCGTGGTCCTGACCGGGGTCATCTACCCGATCCAGGGGTCCTGGGTCTGGGGCGGCGGCTGGCTCGACGCCATGGGCTTCAGCGACTTCGCGGGCTCGACGCTCGTCCACTCGGTCGGCGGCTGGGCCGCTCTCACCGGCGCCATCATCGTCGGCGCCCGCAAGGGCAAGTTCGGCCCGGACGGCCGCGTCAACCCGATGCCGGGCTCAAATCTGCCGCTGGCCACCCTCGGCACCTTCATCCTCTGGCTCGGCTGGTTCGGCTTCAACGGGGGCTCGCAGCTGGCGCTCGGCAGCGCGCTCGATGTCGCGGCAATGGCGATCGTCTACGTCAACACCAACCTCGCCGCCGCCGCCGGCGTGGTTGCGGCGATGCTTCTGGCGCAGATCATCTACGGGAAGGTCGACCTGACTTTCGCCCTGAACGGTGCCCTCGCGGGACTGGTCTCGATCACCGCCGGCCCGGACCTGCAGCACCACTTCCTCGCCGTCGTGATCGGCGCTGTCGGTGGCGCGCTCGTGGTGATCGCGGTGCCGTTGATCGACAAGCTCCGGATCGACGACGTGGTCGGCGCCATCTCGGTTCACCTTGTGGCCGGCATCTGGGGAACGCTCTGCGTCGGCATCTTCGGCAGCGGCTCCCTGGTGACGCAGCTGATCGGCATCGTGGCGATCGGGCTGTTCGTGTCTATCGCCAGTGCCATCGTCTGGTTCGCGCTTAAAGCGACCATCGGGCTGCGGGCGAATGCCGAGGAGGAAACGCTCGGTCTCGACAGGACCGAACTCGGCATGGAGGCCTATCCCGAGTTCCGCGGCTCGCAGACGATTTGACCCGATCCTCCACTCCGTCGGGGGCAACTCGGCCCGGGGGACACCTCCCGGGCCATTTTCTTGCACAAATTTTGGGCGCATGCCGAGGGTTTCATCGGTCTTCTGCCTCGGATCGGTCATCGACGCGGTGAATACTGCTCGTCCGGCTAGGCACGATTCTTGTTCTGCCTTCTCGCTGGGCAGTTGACCCGGCAACGAACACATCACGAAGGCGGAGATAGAACCATGGGAATCGTCAGGTGGCTGACAGTCGCGGCGCTGGCGCTGCCAGCCGGACCGGCAGCGGCCCAGGAGGTCGGTTTCGACAGCGGCGACACGGCATGGATGATCACGGCGACGGCAGTGGTCCTGATGATGACCATACCTGGCGTCGCTCTGTTCTACGGCGGCATGGTCCGCAAGATGAACGTCCTCGCCACCATCATGCAGAGCTTCGCGATCTGCTCGCTCGTGAGCGTGCTCTGGATGGCGGCCGGCTACAGCCTCGCCTTCACCGAAGGGTTCGGCTTCATCGGCAGTCTCGATCGTGCGTTCATGGCAGGCCTCTCCCTGGAGGATGCCCATGACCTCGCCTCCACCGTGCCGGAGTCCGTGTTCGCGACGTTCCAGATGACGTTCGCGATCATCACCTGCGCCCTCGTCACCGGTGCCGTCGCGGATCGGATGAAGTTCTCCGCCCTGCTCGTCTTCGTCACGCTCTGGTTGCTGGCGGTATACGTGCCCGTCGCGCACTGGGTATGGGGCGGTGGCTTCCTCGGCGAGGCGGGCGTCCTCGACTTCGCCGGCGGCACCGTGGTGCATATCAATTCGGGCATCGCCGGGCTGGTGGCGGCAATCGTGCTGGGTCGGCGCACCGGCTACGGCACGGAGATGTTCGCCCCGCACAATCTCGTCCTCAGCGTCGTCGGCGCTTCGCTCCTGTGGGTCGGCTGGTTCGGGTTCAACGCGGGCTCGGCGGCGGCCGCCGACGGACGAGCCGGCATGGCGATGATCGTGACGCAGGTGGCAGCGGGCTCCGGCGCCCTTTCCTGGATGGCGATGGAGTGGCTGGGCAAGGGCAAGCCCAGCGTCCTCGGCATCATCTCCGGGGCGGTTGCGGGCCTGGTCGCGATCACCCCCGCCTCCGGGTTCGTCGCGCCCGGCGGCGCCCTCGCCATCGGCCTGATAGCCGGAATCGTCTGCTACTGGGCCTCGACCTCGCTCAAGAACAGGCTCGGCTATGACGACAGTCTCGACGTCTTCGGTATCCACGGCATCGGCGGCATCGTCGGCGCGCTGCTCACCGGCGTCTTCGCCGTCGCCGCGATCGGCGGTTCGGATGGGCCGCTGGGTCTCCTCGAGGGGAACGCCGGACAGCTCCTTCTGCAGGCCTACGGCGTCGTGGTGACCATCGTCTACACGGCGATCGTCTCGTACATCATCCTGAAGATCATCGACGCGCTGATGGGACTGAGGGTCGACAAGGAAACCGAGCGCGACGGTCTCGACCTGCGACTGCACGGCGAGACGGTGCACTGAGCACCGGTGTGACCCGAGGGAGAGGCGGCCGCAACGGCCGCCTCTTGCTCCGCCCGCCTGTTGCAAATTTGCCGCGGCGACTCAAGAGATTGGTCTAGGCCGCGGAATTTTCTGCCAAAGGCTGTTGCCGAATTGCCTCGCGTGCTAATCTCGCGCCGCTTTGATGGGGTGAGATCAACGGCGAGCAATGTCGAGACAGAGAGGCCTGAGGATCGAAACGCACCTGCCTGAATGCAGGATCGCATGGCGATGAGCCGCGCATCCATGCAAACGGGGCGGGCACCGTTCCTGCCGCCGGCGATGGCCGTCGCCATGCGCCGTCACGCCTGGGCGTTGCTCGGACTCTCGCTGGTTGCGCTGGGCCTCGCCCTCGTCGTCGCCATGATCGGGTACTCGCCCGTCGATCCGTCGCCCAACCGTGCGACCGACGGGCCGGTGCAGAACCTGCTCGGCCTTCCCGGGGCCTACGCTTCCGACATCCTCCTGCGGACCCTGGGGTTGGGTGCCGTCGTCGTCGCCGCGATCCTCGGATCCTGGGGCTGGCGCATCGCAACACATCGCGGCATCTCGCTGTTCACTACCCGACTCAGCGTCGCACCGCTCGCGGTGCTCCTGACCGCGACCAGCTTCGCTGACGTGCCGCCCCCCGCAGCCTGGCCGTTGCACGAGGGGCTCGGCGGCGTGCTCGGCACCCTCGCTCTCGACCGCCTGACGGGTTTGATCGGCGGCGTCGGCATTCCGATCAACGATTCCGCCACGGCTCTCGCCGCGGGCTTCGCCGCGGTCGCCGCGTTCGCTTATGCCCTCGGATTCAACCCGAGCGAGTGGCGCGTCTTCTTCGGACATGTCGGGCACGCACTGCGATGGAGCGCCGCGGCTCTGGCCACGGCCTTCGCCTGGGGCAGCGCGGCTGCGTCACATCTGAAGCGGCTCCGGACAGGTTCGGGACCCGCCGCGGAAGCGCCCGAGCGGGCGCGTACAGAAGCCCGGCGCGCGCCGAGGCCCGAGACCGTGCAGCGCGAGGAGGTCCGGCCGGAAGAGGCGCGCAGCGTCGTCGTCAAGCCGAAGCCGGCGAGCACAGCGCGGCGGCAACGCGCGGCCGCGCAGAAGAACCTTCCGTTCGAAGACGGCTATCAGCTCCCGCCGATCGATCTGCTCGAGCTGCCGAACGACAACCGCGAAAGAAACAAGGTCGACGAGGAGGCGCTATCGCAGAACGCGCGCCTGCTCGAATCGGTGCTCGACGATTTCGGCGTCCGCGGCGAGATCGTGAAAGTGCGTCCGGGGCCGGTCGTGACGCTCTACGAGCTGGAGCCGGCGCCGGGCACCAAGGCGTCCCGCGTGATCGGCCTCGCCGACGATATCGCCCGGTACATGAGCGCGGTCTCCGTTCGCGTGGCGGTGGTTCCCGGCCGCAACGTCATCGGAATCGAGCTGCCCAACCGGAACCGGGAGACGGTCTACCTCCGGGAGCTGCTGTCGAGCCAGGCCTATGATTCGAGCACGGCCTCCCTGCCGCTCGTGCTGGGCAAGGACATCGGCGGCGGCCCGATCATCGCCAATCTCGAGCGAATGCCGCACCTCCTGATCGCCGGGACCACCGGCTCGGGCAAGTCGGTGGCGATCAACACCATGATCCTCTCGCTGCTCTACCGGCTGACGCCGGAGCAGTGCCGGTTCATCATGATCGACCCGAAGATGCTTGAGCTCTCGGTCTACGACGACATCCCGCACCTGCTCTCGCCGGTCGTCACCGACCCGCGCAAGGCGGTGGTCGCCCTGAAATGGGTGGTCCGCGAGATGGAGAACCGCTATCGCGCCATGTCCACCTTCGGCGTGCGCAACATCGGCGGCTACAACGCCCGCCTGGAGGAGGCGCGGCAGAAGGGAGAGGTGCTGACGCGCCGGGTTCAGACCGGCTTCGATCCCGATACGGGCAAGCCTGTCTTCGAGGATCAGGTGCTCGATTCGACGCCGCTCCCCTACATCGTCGTCGTCGTCGACGAGATGGCCGACCTGATGATGGTCGCCGGCAAGGATATCGAGGCGGCAATTCAGCGGCTCGCGCAGATGGCTCGTGCGGCCGGCATCCACATCATCATGGCGACGCAGCGCCCGTCGGTCGACGTCATCACCGGCACGATCAAGGCGAACTTTCCGACCCGCGTCAGCTTCCAGGTGACGTCCAAGGTCGACAGCCGCACGATCCTGGGCGAGGGAGGTGCCGAACAGCTCCTCGGGCAGGGCGACATGCTCTACATGGCCGGCGGTGGCCGGATCTCGCGCGTGCACGGTCCGTTCGTGACCGATGCCGAGGTCGAGGAGATCGTCGCCTTCCTCAAGCAACAAGGCGAGCCGGCGTATCTGGACGCGATCACCGAGGACGAGGACGTCGCCACGGGCATTCCGGGCTTCGAGGAGAGCGGCGCCGGCAACGACGGCGACGATCTCTACAACCGCGCGGTGGCTCTCGTCGCGCGCGAGAGAAAGGCATCCACCAGCTTCGTCCAGCGTCACCTGCAGATCGGCTACAATCGCGCCGCCCGCATCATCGAGCAGATGGAAGCGGACGGCGTCATCAGCGCCGCGAACCACGTCGGCAAGCGGGAAGTTCTCCTGGGTGGTGGCGGAGACGACTGACACGCCCCATCTATGGCAGAGCGTTCTCCCGCAAGAGGTCGACTGCAGCATGCGCAAAGGTTGGACAGGTCGTTTCGGATGGCGGGCCGTGTGTGCCGTCGTGATCGGCGCCACGCTCTGGATGGCGCCGGCCCAGGCCGAGGAGCTGCGCGGCGACGACGCCGAGGAAGCCCTCGCCAAGGTCGAAGCCTATCTGAACGAGATCCGGACGTTCAGCGCGCG
>Ga0079224_100007929_pt1 | contig 14311 bp, 15 predicted proteins | sample Stecom2015_FD_80414 | JGI IMG/M metagenome (GOLD analysis project Ga0079224, IMG submission 80414) | Agricultural soil microbial communities from Utah to study Nitrogen management - Steer compost 2015 | ecosystem: Environmental > Terrestrial > Soil > Agricultural land | place: USA: Utah...
AACCCCGGTCCCGTATGCCAGACCTTCTTCATGGATGACGAAATCGCCGACTACTATCGGCTCGATGCTGTCATTACGGTCGTGGACGCCAAGCACGGCATGGAAACCCTTGACCGTCAGGAAGAAGCGCAGAAGCAGGCGGGTTTTGCTGACCGAATTCTCGTCTCCAAAAAAGACCTGGTCACCGAAGACGAATACCAGGCGCTGCGCGCCCGGCTACTGCGCATCAACCCGCGCGCGTCGATTACGCCGGTTCATTTCGGCGAAGCTGATCTGAAGGCACTGCTTGATATCAGCGGGTTCAATCTGAACACCATTCTGGACATAGACCCCGATTTCCTAGCTGAAGAACACCCGGATGCAGCGCACGACCATCATCACCACGATCATCACGATCACGAGGGTGAATGTGGCGAGCACTGCAGCCACGAAGGCCATGGCCACCACCATCATCACCACGCCCACCAAGACGAGATCGGAGCCTTTGTGTTCCGTTCCAATCGGGCTTTCGACCCCGAACGCCTGGAAGAATTCCTCAGCGGCATCATTCAGGTTTACGGGCCCGATCTTCTGCGTTACAAGGGCATTCTTTACCTGAAGGGCATCAATCGTCGGATGCTCTTCCAGGGTGTTCACATGATGATGGGAGCGGAACCTGGCAAACCCTGGCTATCGGGTGAAAAGCCTAATACCAAGATGGTATTCATAGGACGTAAACTGCCCCAAGAAATTTTTACGCGGGGTCTGGAACAATGTCTGGTCTGAGCCGGCGTCCGCAAGAGTCGCGCGTCGCGCACGGGCCTTGACAACACATTAGAAGAAAGAGGATGCACCATGGTTAGTAAAACAGCCAACGTCTTGACTCCGGAACAACTTCCCACGGAAGAAGAGCTCCTGGCCATGCCTGAGTCCGATTACATGAACCCCGTTCAGCTGGCCTTCTTTCGCAATCGTTTGAAAGAGCTCGAACAGGAAATCCTCAATAACGCAGGCGCCACAACTGAAAACCTGCGTGAAACACAGTTCGTCCCCGACCCGGCCGACCGTGCCACCATCGAGGAAGAACACGCACTTGAACTGCGCACCCGCGATCGCGAACGCAAGTTGCTGAAGAAAGTTCAACAGGCTATCGCCAGCATTGACTCCGGCGAATATGGCTGGTGCGAAGAAACCGGCGAGCCCATCGGTATCGCGCGCCTGCTGGCTCGTCCCACCGCCACCCTTTCCCTGGAAGCCCAGGAAAGGCGCGAAAAACGTCAGAAGCTGTACGGCGACTAACCTCTATCCTTTTTTCCTGGCGGCGGGTTCCAAACCCGCCGCTTTGCTTCCGGCCCTCCTCTTGAAATAAATGGCGGGCATCCCCATGTGAAGTCTTCAACAGGAAGATTCCATGGAACAATTTCACGCTACCACCATTCTTTGCGTTCGCCGTGGCGACAAGGTCGCATTGGGCGGCGATGGCCAGGTCACGCTGGGCAATATTGTCATCAAGGGTACGGCCCGCAAAATCCGTCGCCTATATCAGGACCGCATCCTGGCCGGCTTCGCCGGCGCAACGGCTGACGCCTTCACACTGCAGGAACGCTTTGAGGCCAAGCTCGAAAAACACCAGGGCAACCTGATGCGTGCAGCTGTCGAGCTGACCAAAGACTGGCGTACCGACCGCGTGCTGCGCCGCCTTGAAGCCATGCTCATCGTGGCTGACAAGGACCACACTCTGGTGCTCACGGGTAACGGAGACGTCCTGGAACCTGAGCACGGCATTGCCGCCATTGGTTCGGGTGGGGCCTATGCCCACTCCGCCGCCCTGGCGTTGCTCCAGAACACCGAGCTTGAACCCGAAGACATCGTGCGCAAATCCCTGGCAATTGCCGGCGATCTCTGCATCTACACCAACCAGAACCACGTCGTCGAAACCCTGTAAGGGCCGACCCCGGGTTCCACTGTCCCCATACCGCCATGTCAGCCATTAACATGACTCCCGGAGAAATCGTCTCCGAACTCGACAAGCATATCGTCGGGCAGCAGCAAGCCAAACGCTCCGTGGCTGTCGCCCTGCGCAACCGCTGGCGCCGTCAACAGGTGCCCGAGCCGCTGCGTCACGAGATTGTGCCTAAGAATATTCTCATGATCGGCCCGACCGGGGTCGGCAAGACGGAAATCGCCCGGCGTCTGGCCAAGCTCGCCAACGCGCCCTTCATCAAAGTTGAAGCCACCAAGTTCACCGAAGTGGGCTATGTAGGCCGTGACGTTGAAACCATCATTCGTGATCTGGTAGACGCTTCGGTGAAGTTGACCCGCGAAGCCGCGATGCGCCGCGTGCGCACCTTGGCTGAGGACGCCGCCGAAGATCGTATTCTCGATGCCCTGGTTCCGCCCGCGCGCAACGCCATGGGGCAACCAGAACGCGAAGAGAACAGCGCACGCCAGACTTTCCGCAAGCGTTTGCGTGAAGGCAAGCTGGACGACATGCAGATCGAGATCGAAGTTGCGCAAACCATGCCACAGATGGAAATCATGGCGCCTCCCGGCATGGAAGAAATGACCGAACAGCTGCGCAGCATGTTCGCCGGTCTGGGCCGTGAAAAAACCAAGCAGCGCAAGCTGTCCGTCAAGGAAGCCTTCCGCCTGCTTACCGAGGAAGAGGCCGCCAAACGCGTCAATGAGGAAGAACTGCGCGCGGAAGCCATTGCCAACGCGGAACAAAACGGCATCGTCTTCCTCGATGAAATCGACAAGATCACCACGCGCCAGGAACATGGCGGCGGCGATGTCTCCCGTCAGGGTGTGCAGCGCGACCTTCTTCCCTTGGTCGAGGGCACCACGGTAAATACGAAATATGGGGTGGTGCGCACCGACCATATCCTCTTCATCGCGTCCGGTGCGTTCCATCTGTCGCGCCCGTCCGACCTGATTCCCGAACTTCAGGGTCGATTCCCCATCCGTGTCGAGCTTGACTCTCTTACGGCGGACGACTTTGTTCGAATTCTGTGCGACACCGATGCTTCGCTGACAAAGCAGTACCACGCGCTTATGTTGACTGAGGAAGTGAACCTGGAGTTCACCGAAGACGGCATTCGCCGCCTCGCTGAACTGGCGTTCTCAGTGAATGAGCGCACGGAAAATATCGGCGCACGGCGACTCTACACCGTGATGGAAAAACTGCTGGAGGACTTGGCCTTTGACGCCACGGCGCACAGCGGCAATACCGTGAAGATAGACGCCGCTTATGTAGAGGAAAAACTGCAAGACACGGCGGCTAGCGAAGACCTCGCCCGCTACGTGCTCTAGTCGTTCCCCCAGTAAGGCGGCCACTCAACCGGGGTGCCCGCCTTACTTGGAAATCTCCACCACGACATACTGACCATTCACGCGGCGCGCCTTGAACTTGATTTTGTCGCCCGGTTGCAGGTTGGTGAGCAAGGCTTGGTCGACTTGATACACCAGGGTCATGGCGGGCAGTTCCAGGGCGTCGATAGGCCCATGCTTGATCGTTACCTTCCCTGCCTGCGCATCAATGCGACGAACTTCCCCTGACCCGCTGCCTTCCTGAGCATGGGCGGGAACGCTATAGCATGCCGTCACGGCCAATGCGGCCGCCACGGCGGACCGGATGCTTGATGAACTGAACATGCGATAATCTCCGGATAGTACGTTTCTAGCATACCGCGATTTGCGGTTGACCCTCATCATGGCCACAAGACTCTCCGTCATCACCACGCGCGGTGGCGACGATGGCACCACCGGCTTGGGCGACGGCACCCGGGTTTCCAAAGACGACTTGCGCATTGCCGCCATGGGGGATGTCGACGAACTCAACAGCTTCATCGGGCTGCTGCGCACCGAGACGCTTCCGGGAGACATCGACGGCCTGCTCGCCAGAGTTCAGAACGAACTCTTTGACCTGGGCGCCGAACTTTGCATACCCGGTCACCAGGCTGTACGACCGGACCACGTGTCCGGGCTGGATGCAGCGATCGCTCATTACAATGCCGAATTGGGCAAGCTGCAGGAGTTCATACTGCCGGGCGGGAGCCGCGCTGCAGCTCTGGCCCATGTTGCCCGCAGTGTCTGCCGTCGCGCAGAGCGCAGCGTGGTCGCCCTGGAACGCCACGCCTGCGAAGCAGGGGGTGCCTCCGCGTCGGGCCATGTCCGGCAGTATCTGAACCGGCTTTCCGACCTATGTTTCGTCTTGGCACGCGCCATCAACCGCCAACAAGGCAAAGCCGACGTGTTATGGCAGCGTGAAGATGCCCGTCCTCAAGGCTGACGGCAGTGTGACCCGCCTGTTTATGGCGATGGCACTGACCGGCTGGATGCCCCTCGCCGCGGGCCAGGCTGGCATACAGGCCTGGACACAAACCCAAATCAGCCCCGGTCTGCACACCCTGCTCCGCCAGGTCGAGGTCATGCACGTTCCCGGATCCCCCATTCCCCGGGGCGCCCGCATCACTCAGGTGCATGCGGACCGAAGCTATGCGGGAAATGCCGACCTGCAGTCTTATCTATGCTGGAACGGCACCGTGCAATGTATTGAATTCGCGGGGCGCTCCGTGAACAGTGATGCCTTTGCGGGTATGGCGGCCGACCAGCCGATGATTGTGGTACACCGGCCCCGGGCTTGGCGAGGCGGCCCGAAGCCGGTTTTCGTCAGAAGCAATGTGACCGTCTGGTACGAAATCCCAGCCCAGCCGGCCAAGCCTTAGACCGGCAACACGGTATTCACTGACGCACGGAATTTGGCCACAATTTCTTCAATATCTGCTTCAGTGCAGATAAATGGAGGGGCCAGGAGAGCGTGGTCGCCCTGAGCACCGTCCACCGTTCCTCCGGACGGATAAATCATCAGGCCATTGTCCATGGCTACCTTCTTCAACAACACATGTGTACGACGGGATGGGTCAAGCGGTGCCTTGCTCGCGCGATCCGCCACGAACTCCACGCCTACGAACAGGCCGCGGCCTCGAATGTCACCCACATTCGGGTGCTCCCCCAGTTCACGCCTGAGGCTGGCCCGCAGCTGTTCGCCGCGCGCACGCACGTTTTCAAGCAGACTGTCACGCTCTATGACACGCTGCACCGCCAGCGCGGCGGCGCACGCGGTTGCGTGGCCCATATAGGTATGGCCATGCTGGAAATAACCGCTACCGGCCACGATGGTGTTGTAAATGCGGCTGCTTGCCACCATAGCGCCTATGGGCTGGTAGCCTGCGCCCAGACCCTTGGCAATGGTGATGATGTCGGGAACGACATCGTCCTCCGCACACGCAAATAGGTGGCCAGTACGGCCCATGCCGGACATCACTTCATCCAGAATCAGCAACACACCGTGGCGGTCGCAGACTTCCCTTATTCGCTTAAGGTAGCCGCCAACCGGAGTCAGTACGCCCGCCGTCGCGCCCACCACAGTTTCAGCCACGAACGCGGCGACATTCTCCGGCCCCAGTTCGCGTATTTTTGCATCCAGTTCATCCGCCAGACGCTGTGCGTATTGTTCGGCAGATTCCTCCGCAAGTTGCTCGCGATACGCATAGCAGGGCGATACATGGTGGGCCGGCACTAGCAGGGGCAGAAATGGTTCACGCCGCCACACGTTCCCGCCAATGGCAAGCGCTCCCAAAGTGTTGCCGTGGTAGCTCTGGCGCCGCGCGATGAAGTGGCGGCGAGTCGGTTCGCCTTTCTCCACGAAGTACTGACGCGCCAGCTTCAAGGCCGCTTCGACAGCTTCGGAACCGCCGGAAACGAAATAGATATGGTTCAAATCGCCCGGTGCACGATCGGCAAGGAAATCGGCGAGATCCTCGCAGGCACGCGTGGTGAAGAAGGAGGAATGGGCATAAGCCACTTCATCCAGCTGCTGCTTAATTGCCCCAATGACATCCGGGTGGCCGTGGCCCAGGCAGGAGACGGCGGCCCCACCCGAAGCATCAATGTAGTCGCGGCCATGTTGGTCGAACAGGCGGATGCCTGCTCCCCGGACGGCGAATTCCAGGGTCTGCTTGGGGTTGCGGTGAAAAACGTGGGTCATGGATTCACCCGAAAATTATTCAACAAACGTTTCATTAATCTATACTGTTGCAACACCCGAAGCAAGAGTGTCCATTATCCTCACCCCTTTTTCCTTCCGGATCATGGCAAAGAAACCACAACCTCCCTATAGCCTGGACGGACTGGTGGAGCTGATGCGGGAGCGCTTTCCCGATATGAGCCCTCAGTTTCAGATCGGCGCGCGCCACCTCATTGACCATCCAGGTGAAGTGCCATTGCAGTCCATGCGCAGTATTGCTGCAGCGGCTGGCGTACAGCCTGCAACATTGGTGCGGTTGGTGAAATCTTTGGGCTATGAAGGGTGGGAGGAATTGCGTCAAGTATTCGTTCGCGGCCTGCAACCGCAACCGAGGCCTTACGCGGAACAGGCGCAAAATGTTGTACGCCGCCGCAACAGCCGCAATGCTTTGAACCGGCATATCACGGCCCATATCGCCAATCTGCACTTCCTCGAGGCCCAGAACGGTGAATCGCTCCCGGACGCGGTCAAGGTGTTGCAGAGAGCCCGCCATATTCATATCGCCGGCTTTCGCGCATCGCATGCAGCCGCCCATACCTTGCACTATCTATACCGGCTGTTCCGCAATTCGGTGACGCTTTTGCGTGGGGATGCCGGCTTGCTGGAAATGGAGCTTCGGGCGCTTGAACCCGGGGACGCCGTGGTCATCATCGGGTTCGCCCCGTATTCCCGCGAAGGGCTGCGCGTGGCAGAAGCGGCGAGTGAACGGGGCTGCCGCATTGTGGCGCTATGCGACAGCAAGCTGGCTCCCCTGGCCCGGCACGCCGAGACCACGCTGCTTTTCTCTACTGAAACGGCGGGTTTCTTCCCTTCCTCAGCTGCCGCGCTCGCTCTGGTAGAAATTTTAGCCAGTCAGGTGCTCGGCAAGGCAGGCCACCAAGCCATTCAAGCACTTGGCCAGGCCGAGGAACAGTTGCACCGCAGCGGGGCGTATCTGGGGCCCGAGGCGGCTACATGAAGACTACATGAGGCCGCGGATGAACTCTCGCAAGTGAGCTAACAGGCCGTCCAAGTCCCGCTGTAGCGTAGCGAAACTCTCGGATTTTTCGAAGCTGGTCTCGTTCATATACAGCCTGCGGTTAATTTCGATCTGCATGCTGTGACGACGCTCTGCTGGCTGCCCGACTTGAGCGATCAGCGCCACCCCCTTGAAGGGGTCATTGCGGGCCACACTGTAGCCGCAACCCTTGAGGAAATCTTCGACGATGCCCGTAAGGGTTGGGTCGCATGTGCTGCCGTCCCTGTCACCCAGTACGAAATCCGCCAATTGTTTGTCGCTGCCCTGCTGCATGAGTGCATAGGAGTTCGAAGGCATGGAATGCAGGTTCAAATGCCACACCATTCCGAAACGCTCCATAGCGTCGTTAATCTGTTTCCAAAGCGCCTGATGGTATGGCTCGTAATAGGTGCTGATGCGGTTTTCAAGTTCACCCACCCACAGCTTGCGGTCATACATGGGCTGGCCGTCCATGCTGTGCCAGAACAGCCCATACCCGAGACGGGATTTCTCAGTCGGCCGGACTTCGCTGGTCCAGGGTTCCGCCAGAATATTCGGGTCGATGTCGTCGAGTTCACGGTTGACATCAATATAGCTGCGCGGAAATTCGGCGCACAGCAGGGTACCGCCATGCCGGGGAACGGCCTCCCAGAGTTCATCCACATAGGCGTCTTCGGCCACTCGCAGCACCGACACCGGCAGAATGGTGTCAAAGTCCTGCGGGTACGTACTGCCGCTATGCGGAGAGTCACACACCAGGGGGACGGCGTCGACCTCCGGAAGCGTCAGGCGGTAGGGCTCGAACTCCGAATCGGCGAATTTCATTTAAGCGGTCTCCGTATGAGGGGAATCTTCCCTTTGCGTGCCAGCGACCGGCGTGCCCGGGCCCGTCGCCTTTGACGCCGCGGGAGCATCATTAAGATGACAGGCACTCCAATGCCCGGCGGCCACCTCCTGCAATACCGGTCGCTCCGCTCGGCATTTTGGCATGGCCATGGGGCAGCGAGGATGGAAGGCGCAGCCAGCAGGCGGATTCGCCGGCGATGGTAATTCCCCGGAGATGGGGTCGAACTGGCGCTTGCCGGCCGAGAGTACGGGTAATTCTTTGAGCAGTGCCTGGGTATAGGGATGGTTGGCCCGAGCGAAGATTTGTTCCGTTGCGGCCAGCTCCACCACCCTGCCCAGATACATGATGGCGACCCGGTCGGAAATGTGGCTGACCACGCCCAGATTATGGCTGATGAAGACGTAGGTCAGATCGAAATCGCGCCGCAGATCCATGAACAGGTTGAGCACCTGCGCCTGAATGGAGACATCCAGGGCGGCTACCGCTTCGTCACACACGATGATGGAAGGCTTGAGCGCCAGCGCACGCGCCACCCCTACACGTTGACGTTGCCCGCCCGAGAACTGATGTGGATACCGTTCGCGGTAATCGGGGTCCAGACCCACCTTTCTCAACAGCGAAGACACGTATTCGTCCCGCTCGGCACGGCTGACCAGCCCATGCACCACCGGTGCCTCGCCGATGATATCGCCCACCCGCATGCGCGGGTTAAGGGAAGAATAAGGGTCCTGGAAGATCATCTGCACAGCGAGTTCGTATTCTCGCCGGGCCGCGCTATTCAGCCCCGCAATGTCACGCCCCTTGTAAAGCACCCGGCCAGCAGTGGGCGGAATAATTCCTGTCAGCATTCTCCCCAGCGTGGTCTTGCCGCAGCCGGATTCGCCCACGACCGCCAGCACTTCGCCATGACGGATGTCGAGATCAACCCCCATGACCGCCTGGACGGGCGGCGGCTTACCCTGCCCGCGCAGCTTCCGCCCAATGAAGTCGATGAAATCGGAGGGCTGGACGTAATCGCGTCGCAAGCCTTCCACCTGCATGATCAGCTCGGCGCTCATGTCTGTTCTCCACTATGCCAGCAGCTCACCAGATGATCTTCCCCAACCGCTTGCAGCGACGGTGCGTGCGCGCATTGGGCGTCGGCGCGATAGCACCGACTGCGGAACGCACAGCCGGCCGGAAGGTTCAACAGAGAGGGAGTGGACCCTGGTATCTGGAAAAGCGGCTGCCCGCGCGTCCCCAGGGAAGGAATGGAGGCCATCAGCCCATGCGTATAAGGGTGCATGGGGCGCTCAATGAGTGCAGCGGTGGAGGTCGACTCCACGATATGGCCGGCATACATGACCGCCATGCGATCGGCCAGACCGTACACCAATGCCAGATCATGGGTGATCCAGATGAGCGCCGTACCCATCTCGCGGCAGAGCTTCTGTACTTCATAAAGAATCTGACCTTGAATCGTGACATCAAGCGCGGTGGTGGGTTCGTCAGCAATGATGAGCTTGGGCGAATTGAGTAAGGCAATGGCAATGGCGATACGCTGACGCATACCGCCGGAAAGGTGATGAGGATAAGCCTTAAGGCGCGCCTCCGGTGCCGGGATGCCCACCATGCGCAGCACTTCCAGCGAGCGGTCGCGTGCTGCCCGCCGCGATACTTTTTCGTGCGCCTGCACCGCTTCAATCATTTGAGTGTCGATGCGCAAGGTGGGATTGAGCGTCATCATGGGATCCTGGAAGATCATGGCCAAGCGGTTGCCCCGCAGGCTCCGCATCTGCTCGGCAGACGCCTGAGTAAGGTCATAGCCGTCGAACATCATGCGATCGGCGTGCACCTTGCCGCGTTCGCCCACCAGGCCCATGATGGAAAACCCAGTCACACTCTTGCCGGAGCCCGACTCCCCCACCAGGCCCAGAATTTCGCCACGTCGTAGTTGCAGAGATACGCCATCCACTGCCTTGACCACACCGTCGCGGGTGTAAAACCATGTCTTCAGACCCTGGACGTCAAGCAGGAGGTCATTCTGCCCGTTCAGTTCGCGCTGTTTCACCATGGCTTAGACCTCGTTGCGCGGGTTGAGAATGTCCCGCAGATGGTCTCCGACCAGATTGATGGATACCACCACAATGGCCAGGGCGATGCCGGGGAAGAAACAGATCCAATAAGTGCCCGACAGTAGAAACTCGAACCCATTGGAGATCAGCATTCCCAAGGAAGGTTCGGTCACGGGAACGCCTACACCCAGGAATGACAATGTGGCTTCCAGTGCGATGGCGTGCGCCAGGTCGATGGTGGCAATGACCATGAGGGGCGGAATGCAGTTGGGAAACACATGACGCCATAGAATGCGATGCCAGCTGAGCGCCATGCAGCTGGCTGCTTCCACGTATTCTTTGTTGCGCTCAACGATGGCCGCCGCACGCGCCGCGCGCGCGAAATACGCCCATTGCACGACGATCAGCGCGATGATGACTTTATCCACTCCCTTACCCAGTGCTGCCAGCAGAACCAGGGCGACGAGAATGGAGGGGAAGGACAACTGCATGTCGACCAGCCGCATCAGGAAGGCATCCATGCGTCCGCCGAAATAGGCGGCAATCAGGCCAACTGCGGCACCAATCAGAAAGGCTGCTGTGACTGACACAAACCCTACAAGCAGGCTGGTTCGCATGCCATAAAGAATGGCGGAGAGGACGTCGCGTGCCTGGCCGTCAGTGCCGAGCCAGTACGTGAGGCTGCCATCGAAATTCTTGCTGCCGGGCGGCAGCTTGGCATCAAGGATATCGAGCGAGGCGAGGTCGTAGGGGTTCTGCGGTGAAATCCAAGGCGCCAACACCGCCGCAGCGATAGCCAGCAGCAGCACGACCAGAGAGATGACCGCCGCCTTGCTGGACACATACTGAGCGACGAAGCGGCGCCAGCGGCTGGTTTCGATGCGTACGGCGGGTTCGGCCGCAGCGATAGCCTCTGGGCCAGTCTGTACGACGCGGCTCATGCTGCACCTCCCAGACGGACCCGCGGGTCAAGCAGGGTGTAGCCGATGTCTACAATTAAGTTCAGCGTCGCAAGAAACACGACGGTGAGCATCAGATAGGCTACCACCACTGGACGATCGAGATTGACGATGGAATCGATGAGCAGCTTGCCCATGCCAGGCCAGGAAAACACGGTCTCCGTGACCACCGCAAAAGCGAATACCTGCCCATATTCCAGGCCGCCAATGGTGACAATCGGAATCATGATGTTCTTCAACAAATGCACACCCAGCACACGGCGTTCGTTCAGCCCCTTGGCGCGGGCGAACTTGATGTAATCCTGGGGCAGACATTCGCGCGTGGCCGCACGCGTGACCCGGATGATGAGCGCGCATTTGGCGGTTGCAATGGTCAGTGCCGGCAACATCAGGCTGCGCAAGCCGTCCCAATTAAATATGCTTAGCTCGATGGGCCCGAAGGTTTCGACCGGCCCTCGCCCCCCGGCCGGCATCCAGCCCAACATCACCGCAAACAGCATGATGAGCATCAGGCCCACCCAGAAATTGGGCAGCGAGAAACCCAGCACCGATCCCGACATAATGCCGCGCGACAGCAGGCTCTCGGGCCGCAGACCCGCATAAATACCCAGTGGCACGCCGACCACCATGGAAATGAACATGGCGAGTGTGGCGAGCTCCAGCGTGGCTGGCATGCGTTCGATGATGAGGTGCATGGCCGACTCGCCGGTGAGAAAGCTGTTGCCGAAATCCAGCTGGACCGCCTTGGATAGGAAGATGAAGTATTGCTCCCAAAGGGGGCGGTCCAGGCCCAGATTGCGACGGATGGCCTCGCGTTCAAGGTCCGTCGCTTCGGGGCTGGCCATCATCAGCACCGGGTCGCCAATCAGGTACAGACCGGCGAACACCAGAGCGGACATGACCAGAACGACCAGCCCCGTCTGCAGCAGACGGCGGACGATGGTTGCGATCACGCTGGCGTGCTCACTTTGCGAGCGTCATGTATTGCGCCAGAGTCATCTGATCGGCGCGACCTTCATAGCGGACATCGTTCTTCATGGCCCAGACAGACATTTCGAACTGCAGCGGAAGAATGCCGTAATCTTCCACGATCATGTCAGCAGCTTTTTCCAGCAAAGCGGCGCGCTTGTCTTCTTCCATTGTGCGCGACGCTTCCAGGACCAGCTTGTCGGCTTCTGGGTTGGAGTACTTGCTCCAGTTGGTCGTTCCCAGACCCTGTTCAGGCTGCTTAGTGACAACCAGAGAATTCAGAGGGTTGAGCATTTCGCCGGAAGACGCCGCCCACCCAGCCAGATAGGCACTAAAGGCAAAGGCATTACGCTGCTTGAAGAACACGGCAGGTGCCATCGTATCGACGTTGACCTTCACACCAATGCGCGCCCACATGGCAGCTACTACCTGAGCGATACGCTGGTCGTTGGTGTAACGGCCCGCCGGAGAGCCCAGCGACATGGTGAAACCGTTCGGGTACCCGGCCTCTGCCAACAGTTTTTTGGCGCGTTCAACATCGGCCTTGGGTGCTTTGGAGTGCTTTTCGGATGCGCCGAACGCCGGGTAGGCCAGAAGGTTACCAGCTGCCATGGCCGACCCACCCATGACGCGGTCGACAATGCTCTGGCGGTCGATCGCCAAGGACAGTGCCTCGCGCACCCGGCGGTCTTGCAACGGGTTCTTGCCATCCGTACCTTCCATGCCCGGCGGGAGGTCATCGCCTTGCAGCAAGGCGATGTAGATGATGCGCACGGAAGGCGTTTCCTGAATGTGCAGCTTCGTGTTTTCCTTCAACTTGGGAAGATCGTCTGTGGGGGGATCCTCAATGAGGTCGACATCCCCGGCAAGCAATGCAGCCACCCGGGCTGCCGGATTCGTGATGGGACGGTAAATGACGCGATCCCATGCGGGAGCCTCGCCCCAGTAGTTCTCATTGCGTTCGAGGACAATCTCTGCGCCCCGCTTCCAGGAGACGAATTTATATGGCCCTGTGCCAATCAGCCCATCTCCCCGGTTCAATTCAACCGTGGTCTTGCCTTCAGGAGCCGAGCCGGCGGCTGCCTTGGCAGACATGATGGGTACCATGGACAGGTTGGGCAACAACACCGGGGACGGGCCCTTGGTGATGATCTTCAACGTATGCGGGTCGACGACTTCCAGGCGGTCGATGCTGCTGAGGTAAAGGGCATACGACGACGGGCTGTTGGGAACCTTGGGAACACGCTCGTAGGTAAAGACCACGTCTTCAGCGGTGAATGGCGTGCCGTCCGAGAACTTGACGTCCTTGCGCAGATTGAAGGTCCAAGTGTCGCCGTCGACCGTCCAGGACTCGGCCAGGGAGGGGATGGGCTTGGCTACTTTGTCTGTGCGCACCAAAGGATCGAAGATGGTTTCGGACAGCTGAGTGTTCGGTGTCAGCGAGTGAAACTGCGGATCCATGGAAGTGGGTTCGGACCGCAGCGCGATGACCAGATCGCGTGCCTGAGCAGCGGCAGAGAAACACAGAGTGGCAGCCAACGCCGTGAAGGCGAGGGTCTTGCGGATGGACTTCATGTTTTGATGCCCCTTATCGTTGATGTGTAGGGGGAGCCGGTACAACATGAAAAAAGGCCCCATGCCAGCGGCATGGAGCCCAGTGTAACGACGCGGTCCTCACTCCAAGATAAGGATTTTCCCGACCGTAGAAGGCGCTGTTCGCCGGCCGGGAATCGCAAAGCCCAGCTTATTGCGACTGTGAAATCATGTAATCCACAGCGGCGCGCAGGGTTGCGTCGTCGGCGGTGGAGGCACCGCGCGGTGGCATGGCGCCCTTGCCATTCATGGTGATCTGCATGACGGCGTCCATGCCCTTTTCAGTCACCTTCGCCCAGGCGGCCTTGTCACCCAGTTTGGGTGCGCCGGCCACACCTGCCGCGTGGCAGGCTACACAGGCGGATTTGTAGAGCTTCTCGCCGGCAGGGTTTACGCTTTCTGCCGATGCCAGGGCCGGAACCAGCCCCGCAGCGAGAATGAGTGCCGCAAATTTGCCTGAGCGTGTGAACATGTTGATCTCCGTTAGATTGTTTATGGTTGCCGACTGATACCGGCTTACTTGGCTTCGGGAATGGGGTGTGGAGCCTTCACTTGAGTCATGTAATCATGATTCCAGTTACCTTCTACTACAAAATGCCCTGAAGCGCCCAGCTCAAATGCCTCGATGAGGTTGTGATTCACATAGGCGTACACACCGGGTTGCTTGAAGGTGTAGAGCGCTGCACCGGCCGCCCCACCCGGGATGAACCAGGTTTCCATATCGCGCAGGGGCGGGTTATGAAACTTGCCGTGGTCCCAGACCCAGTCACCATGGCCGCCGATCAGGTGAGGCCGTGTATCGCGAGTGGCTTGCGAGTGCACGAT
>Ga0079224_100007930_pt1 | contig 14311 bp, 7 predicted proteins | sample Stecom2015_FD_80414 | JGI IMG/M metagenome (GOLD analysis project Ga0079224, IMG submission 80414) | Agricultural soil microbial communities from Utah to study Nitrogen management - Steer compost 2015 | ecosystem: Environmental > Terrestrial > Soil > Agricultural land | place: USA: Utah...
CAACAGGATGCCCCCTTTTTTATTCATCTTTCTCATTACGCCGTGCATACGCCCATTCAAGCAAAAGAGGAATATGTGGAGAGGTACCGCCAAGAAGGAAAAACAGAAACCGAAGCGAAATATGCAGCTATGGTACAGAGCATGGACGAAAGCTTGGGCGAGGTAGTGGGCAAGCTTAAGGACTTAGGAATGGATCAAAATACGATCATTGTCTTTGCGTCTGACAACGGTGGCCACGTCATCAAAGCCGCAGGCTCTCCCACAGGCAATTATCCGTTATCAGGTGGAAAAGGTTTCTGGTATGAGGGAGGTTATCGGGTTCCTTTTATGATTAAGGTTCCGGGAGCAGAAAGGAAACGGATCTCATGTCCTACCATCTCAGAGGACATATTTTCTACTATTCTCGCCATGGCAAAGGTAAATGTTCCAGCTAACCATGTTGTCGACGGCATCGATTTAATGAGCGTTATATCGGAAGGGGAGGGAGCTATTAGGAAACAGCCCCTGATCTGGCATTACCCTCATTATTGGGCAGGGGCTGCTATAAGGGAGACGGAGCAGGGGATAGGCCCTTTTACTGCAATTAGGATGGGCGACTGGAAATATATTTACACCTATGATGAGCAGCAGTCTTTTCTTTATCATATGAAGGAAGACATTTCGGAACAAAAGAACTTGTTAGGCGAACACCCGGAAAAGGCAAGGGAATTGGTTGACGTATTAGTCCTCAAAATGAAAGCGCTCGAGTCCAAGCGGCCTATCGACCGAGAGACCAATCAACAGGTGCCTTATCCGGGCTTTTAACTGGCCTTAGTTCTAGAATCGTGATTGAGAAATTACTGCAAAATCAAAAAGGCATAAGCCATTTTAGTATTTAGCTATGGAGGAAATTAAAATATTGGCTGTTGGCGATCTTCACGGCAAATCCTGCTGGCAGGTGATTGACTTTTCGGAATATGATAAGGTGGTTTTTATGGGGGATTATGTGGACAGCACCAGCCACAGTGATGAGGAGATTTTGGACAATTTAATCGCGGTCATGGCTGTAAAAGAGCAATTTCCCGAAAAGGTCGTCCTTCTGTTAGGAAACCACGATATCCAATACCTGTATTATCCCGAATACCGCTGCTCGGGATTTAGGCGTAGCATGCAGATTACCTTGACAGAATTGTTTAACCGTCACAGACATTTGTTTCAGATCGCCTATCAAACCAGCAACTACCTGTTTTCGCATGCCGGCTTAAGCCGTCCGTGGTATGATCGGTTCATTACCCTTCTGGACAAAATCCCACTGGGGGAAATGAGCCCCAGGAGCAACTTGGCCGCTCTGCTCAACAGCCTCGATCAAACATGGCATCGGGGCCTGTTACACGAGGTCGGCATCATAAGAGGCGGGTCAAAGGAATTTGGCGGCGTGACATGGGCGGATAAAGAGGAACTGAGGAACCATCCTTTGGAGGGATATCATCAGGTCGTAGGACATAATCCTGTCCCCTATATAGAAGCATTAAGTTTTGATGACGATACCTCTATAACATTTGTCGATGTATTGGGTATTCAGGAGGCTTACTATGAGATCAATTTACAATGGAACAAGGATGTGATTTCCACAGAAGGCCCTCATTAAAGAAGACTATTTGAAACATAAAAGCCGGAAAGAAGACTATCTCTCCGGCTTATAATCAACTAGGATCATTTGGAATGGTGGGTGCCTCTAACCTGCTCCTGTCTTCGGTCTTCCGTCTTCCACCTTTCTATCTCCTCCCCATTTTTGGCGCTAAGGCGCCCATAGCTTTTTGGGCACCGCCCATTTTGTTCATCTGCTTCATGAGTTTCCTCATGTCGCCAAACTGTTTCATGAGATTGTTGCCCTCTTGTATGGTTCTGCCACTGCCAGTAGCGATTCGTTTTCTTCGGCTGCCATCTATTAGATCGGGATTTTGTCTTTCTACAGGGGTCATGCTTCGGATGATGGCTTCAATAGGCTTGAAAGATTCATCGTCGACATCCAGGCCTTTCATGGCCTTGCTCATACCTGGGATCATGCCCATCAGGTCCTTCAGATTTCCCATCTTTTTGATTTGCTCCAGTTGCGAAAGGAAATCCTCAAAGTTGAACTGGTTCTTGCGGATTTTGGCATTGATGCGTTTTGCTTCGTCTTCATCAAAAGTCTGCTGGGCACGTTCTACCAAAGAGATGACGTCTCCCATCCCCAATATTCTCTGAGCCATCCGGTCGGGATAGAAGATGTCCAAGTTGTCCATCTTTTCTCCAGTCGAAATAAATTTAATTGGCTTGTTTACTACATGTCGAATGGAAATGGCCGCCCCGCCCCGGCTATCACCATCCAGCTTGGTCAAGACGACGCCGTCAAAATTCAAGCGCTCGTCAAAGGTTTTGGCGGTATTTACCGCATCCTGACCAGTCATGGAGTCTACTACAAAAAGAGTCTCGGATGGATTTAGTTTTTCCTTCAGTTCCGAAATCTCATTCATCATCGCCTCATCTACTGCAAGACGACCGGCAGTATCGACGATGACGGTCTTCTTTCCGGATTTTTTGGCGTACGCAATTGCATTGTTAGCGATTTGTAGCGCGTTTTTGTTTTCAGGCTCAGCATATACTTCTACGCCGATTTGTTCACCCAACACCTTCAACTGATCGATAGCGGCTGGTCGATAGATATCACAGGCCACCAATAATACCTGACGCCCCTGTTTTTTAAGATGGGTTGCTAATTTGCCGGAAAAGGTCGTTTTACCGGAACCTTGAAGGCCGGAGATGAGGATGATCGCCGGATCGCCTTTCAGGTTGATGTCCTCTTTGGAACCGCCCATTAAAGCCGTCAACTCCTCTTGGGTGATTTTCACCAATAATTGGCCAGGAGAAACGGAGATCAATACATCCCTTCCCAATGCTTTCTCGCGGATCGCATCGGTGACCTCTTTGGCTACTTTATAGTTAACGTCGGCATCAATTAAGGCTCTCCGGATTTCCTTGACAGTGGAGGCCACGTTGATTTCCGTGATGGTCCCCGTACCCTTCAGGGTTTTGAATGCCCTATCTAATTTATAACTGAGATTATCAAACATATTCTATCGTTTTTTCTGCTAAGGGCAAAAATACATAAATTAGGGACTAAAGAAGAAACTAAGAGTCAAAAGTTAGACGGCCTAGCAAAAGGCTGTAGTTAACTCCGCTCCTGGACAATAAATGGCGATGATAGTCATAGCACCATCAACAGCCGTTCTCATCTATTTCCTCTAGGGACTACTGAATACTAGCTTGTTCTTTTGGGTTCCTCCATGACTTTATGATGCGTTGAGAAATCGAGCCGCAGCTTTTCCGGCGAACTAATGGCGATGCCCACATCGATAAAAAACAAGATGTCGCGGCTTCAAAAAACAAAAGCCCCATTTCTTCCACCTTTACGGAGAAAAAATAGGGCTTTACCTTTTTATCTTAACGTTTTACCTAAAAGTCCCATTAATGTCTTCCAGCACCGCCGGGCCGGGACAAAGCTCTTTTTCCGTCAACTGATTAAGCGGCGTCTGGCTGGTATTCAAGGTGCCGTGCAGGTCTTTAAAGCTACGGTTGACATACAGCAGCCCGGTTAAAATCTCGCCTTTTGCCTGTGCCTGCTGGAGGGCATTGACAGTAGAGAAGCGGTCTTCAGGATCCCATTCTTGCCCTAGCTTGTTTAGCTTTATATCTGAACCATCATGCATGGTAACCGTTGTTGATGTACCTTCTTCATAAGAGGAAAGTATTTGTTTTCTCTTGGGTACAAAATCCACGGTCTCTGTGGCCTTAAGGTGCTCACGCACGTAATCATAGGATTTAGTAGATCCCGGGTTGTTGTTAAAGGTCACACAAGGAGAAATGACATTTACAAAGGCGAAGCCTGGATGTTCAATTGCAGCTTTTAACAAGGGGACCAGCTGCTGCTTGTCACCGCTGAAGCTCTGCGCTACAAATGTTGCTCCTAATTCCACCGCCAAGCTAGCCAGGTTAATGGCCTGAAACGGGTTGATGGAGCCTGCTTTGCTCTTTGAACCTTGGTCCGCAGTAGCCGAGTCCTGTCCTTTGGTCAATCCATAACAGCCGTTGTTCATGACAATATAGACCATGTTCAGGTTTCTCCGGATCACATGGACAAACTGTCCCATTCCGATAGAGGCGGTATCACCGTCGCCGGATACGCCCAGATATACCATCTGCTTATTGGCCATGCTTGCTCCTGTAGCCACCGAAGGCATACGTCCGTGTACGGAATTAAAGCCGTGGGAATTACCGAGAAAATAGGTCGGCGTTTTGGAGGAACAGCCGATTCCCGAGAGTTTGGCCACGTGATGAGGTTCTATGTCGAGGTCGAAACAGGCCTGTACAATGGCTGCACTGATGCTATCATGCCCACAACCTGCGCATAAGGTAGATAAGGCCCCCTCATACTCTTTCAGGGTGTACCCGTTTTTGTTTTTGGGTAATTTAGGGTGTCTAAATAAAGGTCGCAGATAAGTCATTGTATCGGGATTTTGAAGGAGTCAGATGTTGGGAAATTTTTTGAACGATGTCATGTGCTGTGATAGGCATGCCATCGTAGTTCAAAATAGGAATCAGTTTCGCTGGATTCACCTCGAGCTCAAGAATCAGTAAGCCCCGCATTTGGGCATCACGGTTTTGTTCAATGACAAAAACCGTCTGATGGGATGCAATAAATTCTTCCACGTCTTTATTGAAGGGGAAGGCTTTTAAACGGATGGCATCCACGGTCACGCCTTTACTTTTCAGGGTATCCATGGCCTCTTCTGCGGAGTAAGTGGAAGTGCCGAAGAAGAGAATTCCTATGTCGCTGTTGTTGGATTCCTGGTATTGCTGTGGGGCGGGCACAAGGTCTTTGGCGGTATCCCACTTGACCATCAGCCTTTCCATATTGCGCTGATACACCGAGCCGTCCTCTGTGTATTTTGCATATTCATCCCTGGAAGTTCCTCGCGTAAAGAAAGAACCTAGGGTGGGGTGCGTTCCGGGATAAGTTCTGTAAGGGATGCCATCACCATCCACATCCAGATATCGGCCAAAGCGACCCATGTTGTTAAGGTCTTCAGCAGTGAGTACTTTCCCTCTTTGATAGGCACGAGAATCTTCCCATTCGAAAGGTTCACTCATATGGTCGTTCATGCCCAAATCCAGATCGGTAAGCAGGATCACCGGCGTCTGAAGCTGTTCCGCCAGGTCAAAACTTTCCGCCGTCATGTCAAAGCATTCCTTTGGTGTTGCCGGAAACAGCAACACATGTTTGGTGTCACCATGAGAAGCATAGGCCGCTAGTTGGATATCCGACTGCTGGGTACGCGTGGGCATGCCCGTGCTTGGACCGGCCCGCTGCACATCGATCAGGACAGCTGGCACTTCCGCAAAATAAGCCAGCCCAAGGAACTCATTCATCAGGGATAAGCCGGGTCCACTGGTTGCCGTGAAGCCTCTGGCACCGTTCCAGTTGGCACCGATGACCATGCCCATAGCGGCCAGTTCATCTTCCGCCTGTACGATGGCAAAATTCTTTTCTCCCGTGACGGGATTGATTCTCAGCTTAGAGGCATATTTTTCGAAAGCTTCCGCTACAGAGGTAGAGGGTGTGATGGGATACCATGCCATGACGGTAGCTCCACCGTACACAGCTCCCAATCCACATGCCGTGTTGCCGTCGATCAGAATGTTTTTGCCTACCTTGTCGCGTCGCTCCAGGTGAAAGCCTATGGGCCGGTTGAAGTTTTCGAGGACATAGTCTACTCCTAATTTTAGGGCTTTGATATTCGGTGCGATTAGCCTTTCCTTTCCGGCAAACTGCTCGGCCAGTAAGGCCTCCAGTACGGAGAACTCAATGCCTAACAGTTGGGCCAGAGCGCCCACATAGATGATATTTTTGAAAAGCTGCCGTTGTCGGGCATCTGTAAAATTCGCATTCGACATTTCCATCATGGGTATGCCCAAATAATGGATGTCCTCTCTTATGTAAGCGGAAGGGAGTTTCTTGGTACTGTCATACATAAAGTATCCACCCGGCCGGACGTCTTTTACATCCTGGTCCATACTTTGAGCATTCACCGCAACCATCAGGTCGATGCCGGCTCTTCTTCCTAGATAACCTTGTTCGTTTACACGCACTTCATACCAAGTCGGAAGGCCTTGGATATTGGAGGGGAAAATATTTTTGGGACTTACCGGTATTCCCATCCGGAAGATGGCTTTAGCAAAAAGGAAGTTGGCACTGGCCGAACCTGTCCCATTCACATTAGCAAAGCGCACCACAAAATCATTTATTTTTGAATGCCCGTTGTTCTCAGGAGAGCTCATAGATTGAACGCTTTTGTAACATTATAAGAAAATTTTTGCATGTCCCATGCTGAAGTGGGGCACCGTTCGGCACAGAGTCCACAGTGGAGGCATACGTCCTCGTCTTTGACCATCACCTTTCCGGTTTTCAGGATATCCGACACCAACAGGTCTTGGCTAAGATTTTCCGCCGGTACTAGCAGTTGCTGGCGAAGTTCTTCTTCCGGTGCATTGGGCGTAAAAGTGATGCAGGTAGTGGGGCAAATGTCCATACAGGCATCACATTCTATACACAGGTTTTCTTTAAATACGGTTTGAACATCACAGTTAAGGCATCTCTGCGCTTCCTTAAAAGCCGTGTCTTTAAAATAACCCAGTTCCACTTCCTTTTTGCGGTTAGCGAGGGTAAGGGTTTTTTCCGCCTGTGGCACCACATAGCGGGTGTCAACGGCTACTTGACTGTCGTAGCTCCATTCGTGGATGCCCATTTTCTGGCTTACCAAATTCGTATAAGGAGAAGGCCTCTCTTGAAGGTTTTTCTCCTCGCAGAACAGGTGCATGGAAACAGCCGCTTGATGGCCATGAGCAACAGCCGTAATCACGTTCTCAGGACCGAAAGCAGCATCTCCTCCAAAGAACACTTTAGAATTGGTAGACTGGAAAGTTACTCGGTCCACTACGGGCATATTCCATTGGTCAAATTCAACGCCACAGTCTCTTTCGATCCAGGGGAAGCTGTTTTCCTGACCAATGGCGATCAATACATCATCTGCTTCAATAAACACATCTGCTTCACCGGTAGGAAGCAGCTGACGTCTGCCGTTTTCGTCATACACGGCGTGGACTTTCTGGAATTTCATCCCGATCAGCTTACCATTCTCCACCTCAAAACTTAAAGGCACGTGGTTGTCAAAAATCTGGACATCTTCATGCATGGCGTCTTCCTTTTCCCAAGGAGAAGCCTTCATCGATGCGAAGGGGCTGCGTACCACTACTTTTACTTCCTCGCCTCCTAACCTTCGGGAGGTTCTGCAGCAGTCCATGGCGGTGTTTCCGCCACCCAGGACGATGACCTTTTTGCCGATGGCGTGCGTATGTTCAAAGGCTACATTGGCCAACCATTCGATGCCGATGTGGATATTTGAGGCGCCTTCTTCTCTACCTGGCAGGTTGATCAGGTCTTTACCGCGCGGTGCACCGGTACCCACAAAAACAGCATCATAATCCTTATCCAGGACTTCTTTTAAGCTTTTGACATAGTGGTTGAAATGGGTGTGGATGCCAAGATCCAATACATAATTCACTTCTTCGTTCAGTACTTCTTCCGGAAGACGGAAAGAGGGGATCTGGCTGCGCATCATTCCCCCGCCGGCAATCTGCTCATCGAACAGATGGATCTCATACCCCTGGGGGGCAAGGTCTCTGGCTACAGTAAGAGATGCCGGCCCGCCTCCGATAAGCGCGATCTTCTTTCCATTGGATGGGAAAGGCGCTTGGGGCATGTACTTGCGGACATCGTCTTTATTGTCTGCGGCCACTCGTTTCAATCGGCAAATGGCAACGGGCTCTTCTTCCACCCGGCCTCTTCTACAGGCAGGTTCACAGGGGCGGTCACAAGTTCTGCCCAAGACACCGGGAAATACATTCGATTCCCAGTTAACCATGTAGGCTTCACTGTATTTTTCTGCCGCTATTAATCGGATGTATTCCGGCACCGGGGTATGGGCAGGACAAGCGTACTGGCAATCCACCACCTTGTGGTAATATTCCGGATCTTGGGTATTGGTAGGTTCCATGAATTAAAATGGTATAAACAAATTTAGGCACAACTATCCATTGACATCTCTGAAGTCACATAACAAAGATTATTTAAAAAATTAATTTTGACAATAAAATCTGGGCATACGAGGGAATAACGGAGTATTTAGAATCATTATAATTAATGATGGTGAAGTGTCACTTTGTCAAATGAGTATTTTGCGATCCCTTTTCTTTTGCAGGTCTCCCATTGATTTTTTTGGATTGCTCAGAATAATTTTAAAGGATGGGTGTAATTGCTTGCCGGTTTCGGAATAAAGTTTCTAAAAAAATCCTCATGAATGATTTTATTTTTCACACAAAACCTAGTATGTTTGTGGGGTATTTATAACGAAGAGTCGAGAGACCAGGCTCCATGACACTCTGGCAACCATCAGCAAAGCTGAAAGGTGCTACATCCTGCCTTAATTATTAAAGGAATGATAAATCGAACTCAAATGAAAACGCACTCTCCCTTTTCCCATCCAGATTTTTTTCAACTGAACCTGTCTTCCATGTATTCTACTATGGGCAGTTGTTGTATGGGATATAAGATGATGCGTTAATCGCAATCCCCGTTGTTGTGCTTTGATCAGCGCCTTCCTGTCTGTTTTGGATAGGACAGGGTATCTGTCAATGCCTTCCTCAAAATCAATTTGTCTCACAGTTTTATCAATTGGCGGTATCATCCAGCGGGCGCTGGACTTGATGCTCTAGCCTCTAGTTATCTTAACCATGAAAAAAACAATACCACATCAGTACCTTCTGGTACTCATCATCCTATTCAGTTTCACGGGTGGGTTATTGGCGCAGAATATCCAGGTTACGGGCTCCGTCCTTGAAAAAGGCAGTTCCCTAGGGATTCCCGGCGTCAACATCCTGATTAAATCAACATCCCGGGGCACGGTTACCGACATCGACGGCAACTTCACCATAGAGGTGCCTAACGGACAGACATTGGTTTTTTCCAGCATTGGGTTTCAAAACCAAGAAATCACCGTGGGACCCAATACACCCACGCCTTTAAATGTTGTCCTTGAAGAAAGTGCTACCGACCTCGGTGAAGTAGTCGTTACAGGATATGGTGCCCAATCCAAGAAAACCATCTCCAGTACGGTTACCTCAGTTAATGCTGCTGAACTAAAAGAGATTCCTGTCCCTTCTCCTGACCAACTCCTTCAAGGTAAAGCAGCCGGCGTACAGGTTTCTGCCGGTTCCGGGGTGCCAGGCGGAGGAATCTTTGTCCGTGTCAGAGGGACCACCTCTATCAATGCCGGTAACAACCCCTTGTACATTATAGATGGAGTGTTTATCAATAACCAAAACCTCTCCACTGCAAGCTTAGGCGGACAGTCGACCAACCCGCTAGCGGATCTTAATCCCAATGATATTGAAAGCATCGAAATCCTTAAAGATGCCAATGCTACCGCCATCTACGGTGCAAGAGGAGCCAATGGGGTGGTATTGATCACTACCAAACGAGGGAAGATCAACGAAGCTTCCACCATTTCTTTTAATACGTACTTTGGCGTAGCCAAGGCACCCAAAATTTACGAAACGGTGACTGCGCCTCAGGAAGCAGAGTTGATCAATGAAACTTTCCTGAATGATGGGGGAGAATATGCAAACCGTCCTTTCCGGCCGGTATCCGAAGGCGGCCAGGGACTTCCTGAAGAGCAAACTACTTACTCCCGTATTCCCGACGTGTTCCAGACCGGCTTGACCCAGAGCTATGACTTAAGCCTCTCTGGTGGTTCAGAGAAGAGCAAGTACTTTATCGGCGGCGGATATTTTAATCAAGAAGGAATTGTGAAGCCTTCAGGATTCGAGAGGTTTTCCGGCAGGTTCAATTTCGACCAATCCATCAACAGCAAGCTGATGGTAGGTACCAGTACTTCTATTTCCCATTCCAAACGGGTGCATAGCAAAAATAACGATAGTGCCGCTGGGGTCATCAACTCCTCTCTGTACATACCCACTTACCTTCCGGTATTCAATGAGGACGGGAGCTACGCCAGATATGGGATTTTTGACAACCACTTGGCCATGATCGAAAACCTTGATCTGAGCGCATTGTCTAACAGGCTCGTGAGCAACCTTTATGCAGATTATGAAATTATCGATGGGCTTAGCCTGAGATCCAGCTGGAGTATTGACTACAATAGCTACGAAGACCGCGCTTATAACAATACCCTGATTACTGCAGGGCAGCCGCAAGGTAACGCTTCCCGATACCACAGTCAGGTGACCACCCTGATCAACGAGCAGGTGTTGAGCTATAACAAGCGTTTCGGACAGAACTTGTTTAGTATCTTATTGGGAAATACCATCCAACAAACCAAGAGCAGCTACCTGAACTTGAGCGGACAAAACTTCCCAAGCAACGACTTCAAGGAGATAGGTTCTTCGTCGCTTCAAACCGGGAGTACCTCGGCCAGCAGCTATGGCCTGCTCTCATTCTTCTCCAGGGCCAGCTATAATATCCAAAACAAGTACGGTGTGGATGCCAGCGTAAGGGCAGATGCTTCCTCCCGGTTTGGCTCGTCTAACCGTTGGGGATATTTCCCATCCTTGGGTGCTTCCTGGGTTTTATCAGAAGAGGCTTTTGCCGATGCCTTGCCATTCGACCTGATTAAGTTGAGAGCAAATATCGGTATTACCGGAAATCAAAACGGCATCAACGACTTTGCTTCGCTAGGTCTTTGGAGAGCCGGCAACAATTACCTGCAGCAGCCTGGAATCAGTCCTGAACAATTGGCCAATCCTGATCTGAAATGGGAAACTACCCGCCAGTGGAACATCGGGTTGGATCTGGCTTTCCTGAACAACAAAGTACAGGTAGAAGCTAACTACTACGATAAATTCACGTCCGACCTGTTGGTGCAGGTGCCCGTAGCAGGTAAGCTTGGCTTCACCAGCATCTTCGAGAACCTGGGCGAGATCAGCAACAAAGGTGTCGAATTGAGTATCAATTCAACCAATATCGAAAGAGCCGGTCTGGTTTGGACGACTTCTTTCAATATTGCAAGGAATGTCAATAAGATAGAATCGCTACCCGTGCCCATCACCCAGCACAGCAGGGACTGGATAAGGATGGAAGAAGGACAACCTTTGTATTCCTTCTGGGTGTATGAACAATTGTATGTTGATCCCCAAACGGGCGACGCCGTATATCGCGATGTCAATGAAGATGGGCAAATCACTGCCGCGGACCGACGGATTGTAGGCAATGCTTGGCCTGATTTCTTCGGGGGCTTAACCAACACCTTTAATTACAAGAACCTGGATTTCTCCTTTATGTTCAATTATGAAATAGGAGCGGATATCCTCAACCTCAACCGCTTCTTTATGGAGCACGGCGGTACCCGTAACGGATCCATTACTTTCTTGCCTGGTCAGTTGGACAGGTGGCAGCAACCAGGAGATATTACGGACATTCCCCGTATGACCAGAACAGGAAATAACTACAACCTTCCCAGCAGCCGCTTGCTTTCTGATGCCTCCTTCTTAAGGCTACGAACCGTTTCTCTGGGCTACACAATCCCTTCAGAAACCTTAAACAGGTTTAGGATCCAGAGGGCCAGGGTGTATGTGCAGGCAGCCAATCTTTGGACGTTGACTTCCTACGAAGGACTTGATCCGGAAGTCAACGTAGCCGAAAGCAACCAAAACGTAAGGGGTATCGACCATGCCACGGTGCCGCAACCGAGAAGTTTCCAAGTTGGACTTAACCTCACCTTTTAATTTGAGTAATTATGAAACCTAGATATAAATCAATCCATTCTATTCTTCTGGCTTTACTATTCGGCTATTTGACCTCCTGCAACGTGCTGGAGCAGGATCCAGTCCTGGATATTGACTCCGAAAAAGCCATCACCAATAAGGGCGGTGCCGTGGCCGCCCTCCTTGGAGCGTATAGTGAGCTACAGAACAACAGTTACTATGGCAGGGACTATGTCGCCTTTTCTTACCTTTCTTCAGGGGAAGCAGAATGGTCCGGTACCTACAACCAGTACCAACAGTTTATCCAACATGATATCGTAGCGGACAACAACTTCTTGGCGCCGATGTGGGCACAAATTTACAAGGTGGTCAACTCCACCAACCATCTGATTGCAAAGGTGCCGAATATAGAAGACCACAACCTTACGGCAGCAGAGCGCAACCAGATTTTGGGTGAAGCTTATTTTATCAGGGCGCTTGCTTATTTTGATTTAGGCAGGGCTTGGGGCGGGGTGCCCTTGGTACTTAGTCCTACCCAGACCAAAGAGGATGGGGCTAATATAGGAAGAGCTACTTTGGCGGAAACATACGCCCAAGTCCTAGCTGATTTGGATCAGGCGGAAGCCTTGTTGGCGCCCTTAACGCTAAGAACCCGCGCATCCCAAGAAGCAGCCAAGGCATTAAAGGCTAGATTGCATCTGTATTTGGAAGAGTGGGAACAGGCAGAACAGCTGGCTACCGAAGTGATTGAAACCAACCGATTCTCTTTGGTTGCCCCCTATGTGGCATTCATTGAAACAAAAGAAACCGAGGAAAGTATCTTCGAACTCGCCTACAACAATGCCGACCGAAACAACCACGCCCATTACGGATATCCTAGCAGCTTGGGCGGAAGGTATGAATGGCATCCAGCGGATGATTTGCTTGCAGAACTAGCTGACCCGGCAATAGGAGGTAATCGTGGAGCTATCATTTCATATCTTGGAAGTATTCCCTATTCGACCAAATATTTTAGAATAGGAACAGGTGACGACCCCGCCTATATCCTGAGGATTGCCGAGCAATACCTCTTGAGGGCGGAAGCCAGATTGAAAAAAACCGCTCCCGATATTACAGGCGCCTTGGCCGACCTGAATGAAGTAAGAGAAAGAGCCGGTTTGACGGCTTTGAATCTGGACAACGTGGGCGATATCCTGTTGGCGATTGAGCAGGAGAGAAGGCTGGAGTTTGCCTTCGAAGGTCACCAATGGTTTGATCTGATCAGGACAGGAAGGGCTTCGGCCGTGCTTGGTGTCACTGATTCAAATAAATACCTGTATCCAATTCCCTTAAATGAGATCATCGCAGATGAGGCACTGAGTCCGGCGGATCAAAACCCAGGGTACTAAGAAGGACGGAAGACCCAAGAACGGAGACGGAAGACCGAAGACGGAAGACCGAAGAATGGAGACGGAAGTGGGAAGTCACGGAAGACCGATGGGCACCTCTAAAAATAATAATAAAATGCCCATTTAGTAACTGCTGGTATGACCCGACAGGGTCAGATGTTTCTAGGAAACAAGATGCCCTACGGATCTGCAACCCTGAAGGGGTTGAATGATCTAATGGACCAAAGGACTTTAAATCGCAACTTGTAAATCACAACAATAAAAAGATGAAGAACAGTTTAATCATAAAACTTTTAGCCCGCCGCCTCTTTTTGGTCTGGGCGGCATTGGCAGGTCCGGTATTGATCGGAAAGGCCCAGGGTATTTCCTACTATATCCCTGATACCTCCCAACTTAATCCTGACATCCCAACCCCGGAGGAGTTTTTGGGTTATCCGATCGGCAGCCACTTTACCCGGCATGACCGCATCGTCTCCTATTTTGAGGAACTTGCCAAGCATTCCGACAAGATCCAACTGGAAACCATCGGCAAAACCTATGAGGAAAGGCCTTTGATCATCGCTACCATCAGTAGCCCCTCTAACCTTTCTAATCTGGAAGGCATCAAGCAGGAGCATAAAAAGTTGGTGGATCCTGCACAAGGAGTCATTTCTGCAGAGGATAATCCGGTGGTGGTGCTTTTGGGCTACAGCGTCCATGGCAATGAAACCTCCAGTGGGGAAGCGGCTTTGCTAACTGCGTACTATCTGGTAGCTAATGAGAATGAAGAAACCCAGCGTTTTTTGGAGGAAGCCGTCATCTTAATTGATCCTGCTCAAAATCCTGACGGCAGAGATCGTGCCGCCAGTTGGCACAATTCCTACAAGTCCGCTTTCCCCTCCGCAGATCCTTTCGATAAGGAGCACCGCGAGGGCTGGCCCAATGGCCGTAGCAACCACTACCTTGCCAATCTTAACCGGGATTGGCTCAGCGCCACCCAAGTAGAGAGCCGGGCGAGGTTGGAGTTTTTCCACCAGTGGTACCCTAACGTCCACATTGATTTCCACGAAATGGGAACCGGCAGCACG
>Ga0079224_100007931_pt1 | contig 14311 bp, 11 predicted proteins | sample Stecom2015_FD_80414 | JGI IMG/M metagenome (GOLD analysis project Ga0079224, IMG submission 80414) | Agricultural soil microbial communities from Utah to study Nitrogen management - Steer compost 2015 | ecosystem: Environmental > Terrestrial > Soil > Agricultural land | place: USA: Utah...
ATTCGACGTTTCTAAAGGTCACTTTGTAAAAGATTCAACGGCATTTATTGAGTTAACATCATATAGCCCCAATCATTTAAAATATAAATCTTCCAACCGGCATGATGGCTTGGCTGTATTTTCTGAGATGTATTATCCACATGGGTGGCAGGCAAGTATTGACGGTCAGGAAACCGATCATTTCAGGGTGAATTATACTTTAAGAGGACTGGAAATACCTGCCGGGAATCATGAAATAGAATTTAAATTTGAACCCACTGTGGTTCAAAAAGGAAGCACAATTTCGTTAACAGGAGCTATTTTATTTTTAATACTGCTTGGCGGTGGTATTTATTATAAGCTAATATACAGTAAGGAAGAAAATAATAATGATTAGGAAAATGAAAAAAGTCCTGGTCATCACGTATTATTGGCCTCCTGCCGGTGGCCCGGGGGTACAGCGTTGGCTTAAATTTGTAAAGTATTTAAAAGACTTCGGAATAGAGCCGATAGTTTATACACCTCAAAACCCTACCTATCCGATCATTGATGATTCGTTTAGTAATGATGTGCCTGGTGATATTAAAATAATAAGGCATAAAATATTTGAACCATACAGGTTTGCTTCCTTTTTTTCAAAAAAGAAAACCAAAACAATCAGTAGGGGCATAATATCAGATGCACACCAGTCTATATTAGAAAGACTTTTACTTTGGGTACGGGGTAATTTTTTTATTCCTGATGCCCGTATATTATGGGTGAAACCATCCGTTAAATTTTTATCTGCCTACTTAGAGCAGGAAAAGATTGGTACTATTATTACAACCGGCCCTCCCCATAGCTTACATTTAATAGGTCTTAAACTAAAAAAGCAGATAGGGGTAGAGTGGATTGCAGATTTTAGGGATCCGTGGACAACGATTGGATATCATAAAAAGTTACGGTTAAGAAAATCCTCCTGGGTTAAACATAAAATACTGGAAGGGGAAGTATTAAACACAGCCGATAAAATAATTGTAACCAGCTTCACTACAAAAAAAGAGTTTTATTTTATTACTGAAAAGCCAATTAAGGTAATAACAAATGGTTATGATACAGAACCTGTTGAAAAAGTTGAACTCAGTAAAAAATTTACGGTTTCACATATTGGTTCTTTTCTTTCAGGAAGAAATCCCCTCGTATTGTGGGAAGCCCTATCTGAATTAGTAAAAGAGAATGAAGGGTTTGCTGATGATTTTGAACTTTGCTTAGCGGGTACGGTAAGTAAAGAAGTATTAAAAACAATTTATAAGTATGACTTAAAGGAATTTGTTGGGTTAACAGGTTATGTTTCCCATGATGAATCAATTAAGTTACAACGTTCATCACAAGTTTTATTACTAATAGAAATAGATTCTGATGAAACAAAATGTATCATCCCGGGCAAACTTTTTGAGTATATGGTTTCTAAAAGGCCTATATTGGCAATAGGCCCTGAAAATTGGGATGTAAATCAAATTATTTCAGAAACCAAAACGGGATTTGTATATACTTATCATCAAAAAAATGACATAAAGGAAAAAATACTTTCATTTTATAGAGATTTTAAAGAAAATAGACTGCATGTTAATCCTATTGGCTTAGAAAAGTATAACAGGAGGTCACTTACTGAAGAATTGTCTAAATTTATACATAACCAATAGTTGTTTTAATGGGGGTAGTAGTAAGTCAGACATTTAAAAATACAATATATACGTATATTGGTTTTGCTATTGGTGCTGTAAATACACTTTTTTTATATACCAATTTTTTAACCGATGAATATTACGGATTGGTAGGTTATTTACTTTCTACAGCTAATATTATGATGCCTTTGTTAACTTTTGGTGTTCAAAATTCGCTGGTTAAGTTTTATTCTTCCTATATGAATAATCAGACCCAGGAAAAACGTTTTACAACCTTCATGCTATTATTGCCTCTTTTTGTAATAGTTCCGGTTGGTGTTATAGGCTTTTTGGGGTATAAAGGTATTACACAGTTATTGTCCGGACAAAATGAAATAGTAGAACAGTATGTGTGGGTTATATTTTTGTTAGCTGTTTTTATGGCTTATTTTGAGGTTTTCTTTGCATGGACCAAGGTGCATATGAAGTCTGTCTCCGGGAATTTTTTAAAGGAGACTTTCAACAGGTTGGTTACAATGGTTTTGCTATTCCTGGTATTTCTTAAAATTATTTCTGTTCATGAATTTATTATAGGTTTAGCATGGATGCATTTGGCCAGGGTTCTATTAATGGGCTTTGTTGCGTATAGGATAAAGAAACCTGTTTTTGAATTTTCTTTACCCGATAATGTTAAGGATGTGCTTAAATATTCTTCACTTATTATCCTTGCCGGGTCTATAGCTGTGATACTTCTGGATGTAGACAAATTTATGATAGGGCAGTACCTTACCATTGAAAATGTGGCTTTTTATAATGTGGCAGTTTTTATTGCAATGGTTATTATAGTCCCTTCGCGTGCAATGCACCAGATTACATACCCAATGACAGCCAAACTCTTAAATGAAAAAAATATGAAAGAGCTGGCCATACTGTATAAAAAAAGTTCCATAACACTTTATATAATAGGCGGATTGATTTTTTTATTGATTATAACAAATATAAATGAGTTGTATAAGGTTATTCCCGGACAGTATTCAGGAGGCCTTGCTGTTGTTTTATTGATTTCATTGGCGAAACTTTCAGAAAATATAGTTGGTAATAACAATTCAATTATATTCAACTCGAATTATTATCGTATGATCTTATTTTTTGGGGTTATACTGGCCATTATAACAATTATATTGAATATTCTTTTTATCCCATTATGGGGAATAACCGGTGCGGCCATTGCAACTTTAACTGCTTTTTTAGTATACAACAGCCTGAAAGTTTATTTTGTGTGGATTAAATTTAAAATCCATCCATTTTTAAAATCTACTCTACACACTACTTTAACTATAATCTTTTTATCATTATCATTTTATTTTTGGGAGTTTGGTTTTCATCCTGTAATCAATATTATTCTGAAAAGTTCACTTCTGAGTATTCTATTTCTTTTTATTGTAATTAGATTCAATTTCTCTAATGACATTACTCATACTTTGCAGAACTTCGTAAAGAGAAAGAGTAATAAACATTAAAAAACCCGTAAGGTGCTATGCATCTGCTTACGGGTCCTTACTTAAACTAAATAACTAACCAACCAAAATTATAATTTTATCTTCTTCTACTTCCTGAAGTTGAGGAAGATATACTTTTGCTTCTTGTTGCTCCCTGAGAACTTCTTGTTGTAGTTCTCTTAGCGGGAGCGGTTCTAGTAACCTGAGTTCTTTTTGTAACCTGAGCTCTTGGTGTACTTTTTACAGCGGTTGTACTTTTTCTTTGTATAGTACGATTAGGTGTTTTAACCGTTGTATTTCTTTTAACTGTCGTTGCAGCCGGACTTCTCTTTACAGTAGTAGTTCTTTTTTGAGCAACTACCGGGGCTCTTTTTGTTGTAGTTCCAGAGTTGGTTTGTACCCTTCTTTGAGGTGTTGTGCTTCTTACTGAACTACTCCTTTGTGTTGTATTATTATCCCTTCGTTGAACAGTACTTCTGCTTGTTTGCGTATTGGAGCTCCTTCTTCTTACATCATTTACTATATGACCGTCATTCCTTGTTGCTACACGTCTATCATTCCTGTAAACGCTGTTTCTCGGGTTATTACTTTTATAATGATAGGTTTTACCTACTGTAGCATATGCTCTTCTGTAATTGCTTCTATAAGGCCTGTAATATGTGTATCTAACGGGTGTATAGTACCTTCTGTATGGCCTGTAGTTAACTACACAGTAGCTGGGAGCAGGCCTTGAAAAATACCTGTAGTATGGCCTGTATACATAAGTTCTGTTATATACATTTATATACCCTGTGTGGTGACTAAAAACTCCATGGTGGTTATAATGTACATATAATCCGCCCACACGGGCAATCCTTCCACTGTTATAAAATATATCTACAGAACCAATTCTTGATACACGTCCATAATAATCATAATATATGGGAGTGTTTTCTATTTGAAGTACGGCTCCGTAATCATCATATTGTACATAGGCATCATACCTGAAGCCCGAGTTAAAGCTAATGTTTGTATTACCCAGATTAACGTTCGCACCAATATAGTTTACATTATCAATATAGAAATCAAACTCTCCATCAGGATAGACAGAAAAAGTAATTCCATCTTCAACAAAAATGAATGAATTTCCATATCCATAATCATAGGTATGTGAATTTGTTTCTTCTACAGCAGATGCACTTATTGAATAGGTGCTTAAGAGAGCTGTTGCGATAAGTATTGATAAATTTTTCATAATCTTAGGTTTTTAATTAAACAATGCTTGATTACACTTTGTACTTACCAAACAACGTGCCAAAAACATAACTAATTGATTATTAAATAATTATAGTAAATTTTATAAATTTGTGTTTTTTGAAATAGTATTTAAAGAATAGTAAACCGCCAAATGTAGTAGAAAATTAAGTGTACTCATTTAATGAAATTTATCGTTTACCTTTTTAAAAGAAAAACCCTGAAACAAACGTTCCAGGGTTTTTCCAACTAACCAACCAAAATTAAATATGAAAAAACATATTTAAATTATATATAGCAACCTTCGTGCCAAATTTTAAATCTTGTTTAGATTTATAAAAGATACAAAAAATAATTATGTTTTTCAACAAAGTTAGTAGGTTATTTTATAAAGCATTTGTATTTTTTGAAATACTTATATGTAAGTTGATGTAATTAAATAGCTACTTTTAGCATTTTTTTTGAGTGAGAATCTTTTTTTCATTTTAATACCTAGATTAATTGGGTGCGTCTTTTAATTTTAAAAATAATGTTTTAATATATTTTCATTTGCAATAACCCATAGAATATCCTCATTATAAAGAATGCCTTTACATTCTGTATCATTAGTATAATCTAGTTCCCACGTCATGCCTCCATTAACAGTTTTAAAAATATTATTTCCCGAAATAAACCACCCAAAATCTTTGTTTTTAAATGTAAAATCTTCTATTTTTTGGTTACTTTCATGAATGATCTCCCAAGTATCGCCTTTTGTTTCTGATTTGATAATCACATATTTTTCTTCATCTGTAAGTGAGTTATATATTCTGGCAATGGCATACCCTGTGGTTGTATCTACGAAATGTATTTTTTTAATATATTCATAGTTTCCTTCTTTTATTTCTATTCTAATTGATTCATTATACCAATTTCCGTCTTCTTTTAAATACAATATCTTAGCTGGAAAGTAATTATCTGTTGCGTTTGGATAAGTATACCCTGCTAACCAAGCTTGATCTTGAGAAAGGGCGAAAAAAGCTTCAAATTCGTATTCTGTAGGATCGTTTTCATGTACTTTTTCAAATGTCTTACCACTATCAATTGATTTAAAAATCCTTCCTTCGGACATGGCTACTATAAAGTTTTTTCCAACATCATCCACAAAAAAACCTAAATTCCAAGAGCTATTTTGCGTAAAATCGTGGATTAAAGTACTTTCCCCGTCTTTACTTTTATAGAATAAATAACCAAGTATAAGAGAATATCCACCACCTTTTTGATCTAAAAAAAAAGCTCCCTCACGATAGAAACTGTAGGTTAAAGCAGAAATAAATGCTCCCCCATTAAATGATTTTTTACCCTTAAAAAGACCAGATGATTCTTGCAGTGCAAAATAAATTTCTTCTTTGCCAATGGCATTAAAATTTCTAATAGTATATACTGATTCAAAATTATTACTAATTTTAATCCATTTATTTTTAGTGTTATCTAGTATAGCAATTTTTGTAAATGGATTATCATATGTGATATTAGCGTTAGTAATTACAATGTTTAAACTTGGAAACATAGTAGTACCTTCAGGAATTTTTATTGTTATATTATTTTCACTAATAGAAATAACATCAGCACTTATGTTATCTAAATATACTTCAACTTTAGATTTATCATTAATAAAGTTTTCCCCTATAATTTGGATTTCATCATTTACATATGCATATTGCTGAGAAAAGGAAAATACCTTTATTTGCTCTATTACAGGTTGTTCTACAATATCTCTTTCAGAATCAGAACTACAACTATAGGCTAATAATAAAAGAAATGCTATTTTCAAGTAATTCTTTTTAGTTTGTCCAGATAAGTATTTAAGTAAATCCATGCTATAATCTTTAAAAAACATTGTAAATTTTCGCTGACCAATATATAAAAAGTAATTTAATAGGGTGCTGTCTTTATACTGATAAAAAGATTATTCTATAGGAAACTGGCTGCCCTTCGATTCAGTTAGGTTGCATTTGATAATAGGAAAAAAAATAATATGATAAATATGCCTATATCTTATAGAGATATAAACCTATACAAATAGATTTGGCATAATAAACTATAAATGATCAGCTTAAAGATATTAGCCAGGGGGAACATTCTCGACTCGGAAGCTTTAGTAGTTTAATTTTCCATTAAGATATTTAGCAGTATATGATTTTTTTGAAGTAATAATATCTTCAGGAGTGCCCTGTACAACCAGTCTACCTCCATTTTCACCCCCTTCCGGGCCCAGGTCAATAAGATAATCTGCACATTTTATTAAATCCAGATTATGTTCTATTACCACTATAGAGTGTCCCTTATTAATTAATTCATTGAATGATTTTAAAAGCTTTTGTATATCATGAAAATGAAGTCCGGTGGTTGGTTCATCAAAAATAAACAACGTTTTACCGGTAGATGTGTTTGAGTTTCCTTTTACAAGAAAAGATGCTAACTTTATGCGCTGGGCTTCTCCACCAGAAAGGGTAGAGGAGGATTGTCCCAATGTCACGTACCCCAGCCCAACATCCCTTAGAGGTTGCAGTTTTGATGTGATTTTAGACTGTCCATGATTTTTAAAAAATTCAACAGCGTCATCAATAGTCATATTCAATAAATCATCAATGCTTTTTTCTTCAAATTTAACTTCGAGGATTTCTTTTTTAAATCTTTTTCCATCACAAGTTTCACACAAAAGATGAACATCGGCCATAAATTGCATTTCAATAGTAACTTCTCCTTCGCCTTTACAGGTTTCACACCGGCCACCATCAACATTAAAAGAAAAGTGCTTTGGCTGATACCCTCTTAATTTTGAAAGTTTTTGACTTGAGAACAGCGCCCGGATATCATCATAAGCTTTAATATATGTTACAGGGTTAGACCTTGATGAACGTCCTATCGGATTTTGATCCACAAATTCAACACCACTTATGGATGAATAATTACCTTCAATTTTGGTAAATTGTCCTACTTTCTCGCCATACCCGCCAACTTCTTTCAGCATTGCAGGATATAATATTTTTTTCACCAAAGTACTTTTCCCACTTCCTGAAACCCCTGTTATAACTGTAAGCATATTTAGGGGGAATTGTACATCAATGTTACTTAAATTGTTTTCCCGGGCTCCGATAATCCGAATGAAATTCTTTGAAGTTCTTCTTTTTTTGGGAACTTCAATTTTTAGAGATCCGTTCAAATATTTAGACGTAAGTGAGTCACTTTTCATAATGTCATTGAAATTGCCATAAGCAACTACATCCCCTCCATACGTACCGGCTTCCGGGCCAATATCAATAATTTCATCGGCAGCCTTCATTATATCTTCATCATGTTCAACAACAATTACAGTATTTCCAAGGTCTCTCAATGATTTCAGTACTTCAATAAGTTTTTCGGTGTCTTTTGGATGTAAGCCAATACTGGGTTCATCTAAAATATACATAGATCCCACAAGGCTACTACCAAGGGATGTTGCCAGGTTAATCCGCTGAGATTCACCTCCGGATAAGGAGTTGGATTTTCTGTTTAGCGTCAGGTATTCCAGCCCTACATTAGATAAAAATTCCAGCCGGCTGTTTATTTCTTTTAATAGACGTGAAGCAATTTTTAAGTCATTTTCATTTAGTTTCAGGGACTTAAAAAATGTGGCTAATTTATTTAAAGGCAGTTCAACCAGGTCTGTTATTGTTTTGTCGCTAACTTTTACATAATTTGCTTCGGGGCGTAATCTTTTGCCATTACACACCGGACATTTTGTTTTGCCTCTGTACCTTGAAAGCATGACCCGGTTCTGTATTTTATAGCTTTTCTCCTCAAGTTCAGAAAAAAATGTATTTAAACCTGTAAAATGCTGATTTCCATCCCAAACCAACTGTTTTTGTTCATTTGTAAGCTCAAACCAGGGCTTATGAATTGGAAAATTAAATTTATAGGCATTATTAACCAGTTGATCTCTATACCAACTCATGCTTTCACCTCTCCAGGCAAAGATGGCATTATCATAAACAGATAAACCGGAATTAGGAACCACAAGATTTTCATCTATACCTATCACATCACCATAACCCTCACATTTAGGACAAGCACCGTAGGGGTTGTTAAAGCTGAATAAATGTGTGTTGACCTCAGGAAATTGAATTCCGTCCAATTCAAATTTATTGCTGAAATGGGTCAAATTTTTTGTGGAGAGGTCTTCAATAATAATTTTTCCTTTGCCTTCAAAATAAGCCGTATCAGCCGCATCAGCAAGCCTGTTAAAAAAATCTTCTTCATGTTTAACGATGATCCTGTCTATGACTAAAAGAAAATCATGCTCAATTTCCTTATCTATTTCGTCAATACGCAGTACTTCATCTTTATATTTTATACGGGCGTAACCTTGCTGTGATAAAATTTTAAGAGTTTGTAATACACTTCGTTCTTCGGGAATATGTACCGGGGAAAGCAATAATAACTTTGAACCTTCCTCAAATTGTTTCACGAAATTTATTACATCGCTTACCTGGTGCTTTTTTACTTCTTTACCAGAAACAGGGGAGTAGGTCTTACCAATCCGGGCATATAATAGTTTCAGGTAATCATAGATTTCTGTTGTTGTGCCTACTGTAGACCTGGGATTTGTAGAATTTACCTTTTGTTCTATAGCAATCGCCGGGGCTATACCTTTTATATAATCTACTTTGGGTTTGTTTAGCCTGCCAAGAAATTGCCTTGCATAGGATGATAAGCTCTCAACATAACGGCGTTGTCCTTCTGCATAGAGTGTATCAAAGGCTAAACTTGACTTTCCTGACCCTGAGAGCCCGGTGATCACCACAAATTTATTCCTGGGTATCGCTACATCAATATTCTTTAGGTTATGCAGTTTTGCACCCTTTATTAATATGTTTTTTTTTGGATCTAATGTTGAAATATCAAGCATGGTAAATTTAGCAAGTTGCAAAGGTAATAAATCTATTTTGAGCTCAACAGTTGAATTTTATTAATTAAAATGTTAAAAAAGATAAGATATATTTGTTTTTTTTTGAATAATGTTTTTATATTTGAGCTCAATACCAAAAAAACAAGCTTATTGTATAAAATTACTTTTTAATTAAATAGATGCTATGTACCATTTCTTTACCCTGAGGAATGTACCTATTAACCTAAAAGTAATTTTATGAAAAAACAACAGCCTGAAGATTCCCTACTAGTAAGTAGCTATATAAGCGGAAACGAAAAATCCCTTGAAATTTTAATAAACCGGCACTCACAGAGAATATATAGTTTTATATTTTCTAAGGTATATGATAAAGATGTAAGTGAAGATATCTTCCAGGACACTTTTATCAAAGTTATAAAAACACTTAAACGTGGTTCTTATAATGAAGAAGGTAAGTTTTTACCTTGGGTAATGCGTATAGCACATAATCTTGTTATAGATTATTTCAGAAAAAATACGCGTATGCCTAAATTTGAAGGTGCGGACGATTTTAATATTTTTTCTGTGATAGGGGACCCTGCTATGAACGCCGAGAAACAAATAATAAAAGAGCAGGTTGACAACGATCTGAGGAATTTGGTCAATGAATTGCCCGATGATCAGAGGGAAGTACTTATTATGCGGTTGTACCGGGATATGAGTTTTAAAGAAATATCTGAAAATACGGGGGTTAGTATAAATACAGCATTAGGAAGAATGCGTTATGCAATCATTAACCTGAGAAAGTTGATCGAAAAAAACAGCATAGTTTTAACCAGTTAGGACAATAAAGTATTTTTAGCTGCGTTGGTATAATATAATGTAAAAATTTAAAATTACCAATATGGCGAAATTTTACTTTAAAGATTTAAAAGATTTAAAAAGATTAAATCCAAAACAAAAGACAATTGATTTTCTTTTGGCTTATTCCCAAGCATTAAAAGTGATCAATTACCGCAACATGAAGTTTGAAATTCTTCAAAATTAAATCCTTTTCGAAAAAGGCCTGTTATTTTAACGGGTCTTTTTTGATTTATAATAGGCATTTAATACACTTTTACGCCCAATTGTAGCAGTTATAATGTCATTTTCAAGATTCCATCCTCTTGCCGGAGAAAATTTTCTTGCATAGTAAATGATCTGTAAATGGAGTTTATTCCATATCTCTTCAGGAAATAATTTTTTTGCATCTTTCTCTGTCTGCACAACATTTTTTCCATTAGATAATCCCCACCGGTACATTAACCTGTGAATATGAGTATCAACAGGAAAAGCAGGTATGCCAAATGCCTGGCTCATCACCACACTTGCTGTTTTATGTCCTACACCCGGTAAAGATTCTAAAGCAGTAAAATCAGCCGGTACTTCCCCTTTATACTGATCAATTAAAATATGAGATAAATTATAAATGGCCTTAGACTTCATAGGGGATAAACCCACAGGTTTAATTATTTCCCGGATTTCGTCTATGGATAATTTTATCATTTTATAGGGATTGTCGGCTTTTTCAAACAATAAAGGTGTTATTAGATTAACCCTAACATCAGTACTTTGTGCAGATAACAAAACGGCAATCAGCAGTGTGTAAGCATCTGTATGATCTAGTGGAATCGGAACCTCAGGAAAAATCTCTTCCAGTTTATTTATTACATATTTTGCTTTTTCAGTTCTGGTCATTAGTAAAATAATTTTTGTAAAAATAGGCAATTGCATGATATTGGAGAATTGACTTTTAGTTGTAGCTATTTTACATTAGTTTTGAATAGAATTTAATTTGAAAATAAATACGCAGTGGATACACTTAAAGAAGGTGATAAAGTACCTGACTTTATTTCTAAAGATCAGGAGGGTAAAACAGTTTCATTATCAGATTACAAAGGCAAGAAATTAATCTTATTTTTCTATCCCAAGGCCAATACTCCCGGCTGTACGGATGAAGTTTGCAATTTGAGGGATCATTATGGAGAATTAAAGAACAGGGGTTACGAACTTTTAGGGGTAAGTGCCGATTCTGCAAAAAAGCAATCTAACTTTAAGAAAAAATTTAATCTTCCTTTTCCTCTTTTAGCTGATGAAGACAAAACAGTGGTCAATGCATTTGGTGTATGGGGACCCAAAAAATTTATGGGCAGGGAATTTGATGGTATTCACCGCATGACTTTTATTATTAATGAGAGGGGAGTAGTGGAACGGGTTATCAGTAAAGTAAAGACCAAAGACCACGCATCGCAAATACTTAAGGATGTATAAAGCACCTGTCTTTCTATAATTAATTTATTTATCCTTTTGCAATTAAGTCGGGTGACTTATAGCCAAATAATTGTTTTTCCTTGATAAGTTCTGAAACTCCTTTTGGCAGTAATTTTTCCCATCCTTCTTCATCTTCTGCGATCATTTTAAGTACTTCCCTGGAGAAAATATTTAGTATATCAGGATTATAATCAAAAATGTCAACAACTTTTCCGTTATACTTAAAGAATTTGTACAGCTCTTTCATTCTCGGATGCACTTTTAATGTGTTGCTAGTATTTACCAGCCCGGTTTCCGGATCTATCATAGGATAGAGATACACCTTCAGGTCCTTATAAAAAAGTTTACCAAAAGCTTCAAGGATACCACCACTTAAATTGCGATAATACTTTTCATCAAATATATCGACCAGGTTATTTACACCCATCGATAATGCCATTCTTTCCCTGGTATACTGAGAAAAATACTCTACCAACCGGAAATATTCCTTAAAATTAGAGATCATAACCATATGGCCTAATGAACAAAGTAGTTTTGCCCTATCCATAAAATCTTCTTCATCAATTTCTCCTTCAGCCCTTAAATTTGATAGTGTAATTTCAAATATTACCACCGTATTTTCTACTTCTACTTTATTTTCCCTGATAAAAATCTCATAAGATTTTTCATACATATCCATATTTACCAGCGTAACGGGCCTGAAACTCCCTCGTAATGCTAATATATTCTTTTTGTAAAGCATAGCCGCGGGAAGAATGTTATTCCCGTCAGGGCCAAACATAACGGCTTCTGTCATCCCGTTTTTTACCAGCTCTAAACTCATGAGGCGATTATCTACATCTTTAAAGTGAGGTCCGGTAAAATTAATGGTATCAATTTCAAGAGTGTCTTTATCTATATGATCATATAAATATTTTAATAAATCTTTTGGTTTGTGATGTTTGTAAAAAGCCCCATAGATAAGATTAACACCAACAATGCCCAGCGTTTCCTGTTGTAGGCGTGCTTCAGTTTGTTTAAAACGGATATGAAGTATTATTTCGTTGTAATCTTCTTTAGGGTCCAGCTGAAAACGGATACCGAGCCAACCGTGCCCTTTGTATTGTTTGGCAAAATCAATGGTAGCTACCGTATTTGCATATGAAAAGAATATTTTATTAGGATTATCCTTTCTCGGGATACGCTCTTCCATAAGGCGTATTTCATGAGAAAGCATTTTTTTAAGGCGTCTTTCTGTTACATACCTTCCATCTTCTTCTTCGCCGTATATGGCATCACTAAAATCCTTATCGTATGCACTCATGGCTTTGGCAATTGTACCTGAAGCACCCCCTGCCCTGAAAAAATGCCTTACTGTTTCCTGACCCGCTCCTATTTCAGAAAATGTACCATAGATATCCTGGTTTAAATTTATCCTGAGGGCTTTGGACTTTAATGAAGGTATATTCTCGAACTCTCTGTCTCCTTTTAAAACTACTGCCATATTGATTGAGTTTGTCACAAAGTTAATAAGATTAGATAACCTATTATTGTAAAATAAAGAATAAATTTGATAAAGAATAAATTTACCAAAAACAGCGTTTTGAAGATAACTTTTTTGGGCACAGGAACATCCCAGGGTATACCCATAATAGGTAGTGATCATCCCGTCTGCTTAAGCCAGGATTCCCGAGATAAGCGATTAAGGGTTTCTATAATGGTACAATGGGACGATTACACGTATATAGTGGATTGCGGCCCGGATTTCAGACAACAAATGTTAGTTAATGATGTAAAAAGGATAGATGGTATTCTTTTTACCCATGAGCATGCAGACCACACTATGGGATTGGATGATATAAGGCCGTTTTTTTTTAGGCAAGGCGACATTCCTGTATTCGCACATAAACGTGTATTAAAATCCCTAAAAAAGCGTTTTGATTATATTTTTGCCGATGAAAACAGATATCCCGGGGCCCCAGCAGTAAAAGAATGTATAATTACAAATAACCAGCCTATTGAATTAAAAAACCTTAGGGTAACACCTATTAATGCTTATCACAACCGTTTGCAGGTTTTTGGTTTCAGATTTGGCGATTTTGTTTATTTGACCGATGTAAAAACTGTTCCTGAAGAAGAAATGATTAAGCTTGAAGGGTTGGAAGTGCTGGTTTTAAACGCATTGAGGGTTCAACCACACCATTCTCATTTTAACCTTGAGGAAGCCCTGTCTTTTGTAGAAAAAGTGAAACCCAAAAGGGCATATTTTACCCATATTAGTAATTTGCTAGGTTTTCATGCAGAAGTAGAAAAGCTATTGCCTAAAAATGTATTTTTGGCATATGATAATTTAACAATAGAATTATAATTGACTATGAAAAGTAAAATATTTATGTACCTCTTTTTCTTTGCAGCTCTCTTTATATTATTCCAATATATAAGCTCGAAGAACTATTTTGAAAAGGAATCTGTAAAAATGGAAAAGATGACCGATGAAAGGGATTCATTAAATACTTTGATCGTTAATTATGAAGATTCAACTCAGCAACTTATGTTTAAAACATTGGATTTACAATATTTTTCTTTGGATAATAATGATGATGCCCTAGCTTATTATGATCATTTAAACATTGAAAATTTACCAGGGTACATCGCTGATAAGCTTATAGAGACCAATGAAAGTAAAGGGGACAACCCTTTAGTCCCGTATGCCGGTATGGAAGGCCCTATGAAGATAAACAAGATAAAAATATTAAATC
>Ga0079224_100007932_pt1 | contig 14310 bp, 10 predicted proteins | sample Stecom2015_FD_80414 | JGI IMG/M metagenome (GOLD analysis project Ga0079224, IMG submission 80414) | Agricultural soil microbial communities from Utah to study Nitrogen management - Steer compost 2015 | ecosystem: Environmental > Terrestrial > Soil > Agricultural land | place: USA: Utah...
GCACGCGACGGCGGTCCTCAATCCGTTCAGCGAGGCGACGGTGCCGACGCAGGACGTCGCGAACGCGGACGCGGCCACCGGCGTGCGCCGGGACGTCGTCGCGCACACGCCCATCCCGAAGGTCGCCGAGCAGCGCGCCGCGCTCGAGGCGGAGCGGCTGCGGCAGCGCGAGCATCACCTCGTGCTCGCGTTTCGGCGCTTGCCGGACGCGGTCCCCGCGCCGGGCCTCGAGTACACGATCGGCGGGGGACTGAGCGACCGCTCGTTCGCCGCCAGCAAGGAATACCGGGTGATCGCGCTCTTTTTGCGCGCGGGCCCGGTGAAGACTCGCCGCGAGCCCGTCGATCTCGAGGACGCCTGCAAGCGCTTCGACGTCGAGCTGTCGATCGAGCTCGAGCGCGACGCGGACCCCGTCCCGAACCTCCCCGAGATCGTGCGGCCCGTGTACCCCGTGCTCGCGGAGGGCAAGATCCTGAGCGCGAGCGGCACCGACGCGGATCGGACCTGGCACGCCTTGTCGAGCGAGAGCGACTCGGTCGTACGGTATCGCGTGCAGATCCCGCTCTGGAACCAGACAGTGGTGGTGCCGTTCGTTCCGTTCGGGGAATCGGGGCACTTCTTCTTTCCCGCGAACAAGCACCAGCGGGTCCTCGTCGCCTTCGACTTCGACTCCGCGAAGATCGTCTCGTTCCTCGACTGGGTGGAGAAGCTCGCTTCTGACACCCAGGGCAACCAGCTCGTGATGGGCAAGCGCGAGGAGAGCCGGACCGTCTTGAAGCAGGTGTACACGGACGAGAGCCCCGTCTTCTCGCTGACGCGCACCCAATGGGGCGACATCCAGACGCTCACGCTCTCGGACGGGCGCTTCTTCCTCGAGGTGAAGGAGGAGGAAGGAGCGGCGAGCCCGGAGGAGACGTACGACCTCACGCCTCAGGCCGACGTCGCCAAGGACTCCGCGAGCGCCGAGACGCGCTCGGCGCTCGGTGACCTCACGGGTCAGTACCAGGCAGCCTCGGGAACCGCGACGGGAGCCCTGAAATCCGCTGCCTCCGAGCTCGAAGGCAGCACGAGCGCGGCCACCCGCGAGCTCTCGGACAAGATCGCCGGCGTGAGCGCACAGCTCGAGAACGAGGCCACCAGCATCGCGGGGGTCGGCGAGCAGCTCGCCGCGAAGGTCGCAGAGGCGAAGGCGTCCCTGCGACGCGCCTTGGAGGAATGAGGATGTTCGAGGGGGTGCTTGGTGAGCTCCGCGCGCTCGAAGGGAAGGCCACCTCGGAAATGGCCGCGCTGCGCTCGGAAATTGCGCAGCTCAGGTCGAGCCTCGCGCGTCTGCCGAGCGCGCAGCAGGGCGCGAGCCTCTCCGGAATCGAGGGAGCCGAGTCCGCGTTGGCCGCGCTCGAGGGCTCGGTGCTTGGCCCTGCGAAAGACATGCGTGAACGGCTCGGCGAGACCGCGCGCGCGCTCGAGTCCTCCGTGGGGCGCGCGATGGATCAGCTCGACACGCTCGAGCAGCAGGGGGCAGGGCGCATTCAGGAGGTCGTGGCGCGGTTGAACACGGCGATCGCCGGCGCGAACGACACGCTCGACTCCTTCCGCACCACCATCGACGAGCTGCCGAAGACGATCCTCGCCCCCGTGAACGCCCTCTCGACCGCCCTGCGCGAGCTCGAGAGCGCCTTTCAGACGGGCATGGGGGCGCTCCAGACGGCGTTGAACACCGCCATCGGCGCCGTCGACAAGATCCCCGTCTCCTCGCTGCCGAAGGCGATGGTCCAACAGACTCAGTCGGCCATCGGCAGCGCGCTCCAGAGCGGAATCTCCGCCGTCCAGAGCGCCGCGGAGAGCGCCGGCAGCCAGCTCGAGGAGCTCGCCGGGCAGATCGCGAGCCAGATCGAGACCGCGAAGAACGAGGCGACCTCGCAGCTCGAGACCGCCGTCTCCGGCCTGACGGAGCAAATCGACGCCGTGCTGCCCGCGGTGCAGTCGGAGCTCTCCTCGCTGCGCTCGTCGCTCGACTCGCTGGTCGCGGAGCTCGGGGCGCAGGTGGACCAGGCGGTGTCCGCCGCGACGGAGACGGTGGCGAGCACCAAGCGCGAGCTGGAGCAGAGCGCCGCTTCGCTCGTACGAACGCTGGAGACCACCCTGACGGAAGGGCTCTCGAGCATCCGCCAGAATGTGAGTGCATGTCGTTCGCAGTTGGAGAAATCGACGCAGGGGATTTGACCCCACGCGAAGCGGCGTGAGACGGTGCGCCTTCGACGAAGAGAGGGATAGAGCAATTCGGCGCGGCCTGGGAGGGCGCGGCTGCAGCGACTCGCAAGTGGCTGGTCATGACGATCGAGACGAACAGCCTGAACTTCGATTGCGATTTTCGCCTCGGGTTCAACCTCGATCCCTCGGCGAAGGGAGCGATCGGCTACGTGACGTTCTGGAGCGGCTGCGGCGGCCTGAGCCTCGGTAAGGACATCGAAGTTTGGAATCCGTTCGGTGGCACGGGGCAGACGGTCGTTTCGGGAGCGACGATCCGCTGCGTCGGCTTGATCGAGAGCTTTCGCTTCGCTGGGGACGGCGACGCGCCGATTCGCATCGTCGCTTACGTGAGCAGCGAGGCTGCCGCCAACATCCGCACCAAGCTGTCGAACCCCGTCTCGAACACGAGCGTGCAGGTCGCCTGGTACATCATCGGCTTCGACGAGGACAGAAAGCAGTGGTTCGAGGCCACGTACGTGAAGAACGGCGCCCGCGCTCAGGCCAACGTCGATGTCGTGGACGGTGTGCTCCAGATGTTCGTCGACAACAAGGCCGTTCGTGTCGACGAACGCTTGGACGTTCGAGTTTTCAAATTCGAGTTCCAGATCGTGCCCGCCCAAGGGGCGAGCTCGCTCTTGGAGTTCGCGACCGGGAGCACGCAAAAGCTGGTCAAGAAGTGGGCGGCCGAGTGACATCCCGAATACGAGAGGAGAGGGCGAAGAGCCATGGCGATCACCGATGAAATTCCGAGATCCAGAATTACGTTGACGTATCGGACGACCGTCCGCGGGGAACCCGAAGAGGTCACGCTGCCGTTTCGCGTGTTGATCATGGGGGACCTGTCGCGGGGCACGTCGAAGGACCGAGCCCTCGAGCTCGACAAGCGGCAAATCCGCAGGCTCGACGGCAAGAACCTGAACGAGGTGATGGCGGACATGGGCATGTCGCTGTCGCTCACCGTCCAGAACCGCATCAACCCGAAGTCGAGCACGGAGAGCTTCGAGGTGACGCTCCCGATCACCTCGACCAAGTCGTTCCAGCCGGCCGAGGTGGCGAAGGCGGTCCCCCGCATCCGCGCCTTGCTCCTGATGAAGAAGCTGCTCCTCGAGGCGCAGGCGAACTTCGACAACCGGAAGGAGTTCCGGAACCTCCTGCGCGAGGCGGCGCAGAGCTCCGACAGCATCGCCGCGCTGGTCAAGGAGCTGCCGAGCTTCGAGACCTACAAGCTGCCCGCCGCGAAGCTCAAGCTCGTGGTCGACCCCGAGCTCACCGAGCTCCCGAAGCTCGAGATCCGGCGCGCGCTCTTGGTCCCCGATCCGCTCGGCAAGACGCCGGACGCCGAGCTGCGGCGCGAAGAGGAGCTGCTCGAGCCGAGCCAGTACAACCAGGCGATCCGCGTCAAGCCGGGCAAGCACGAGATCCGCGCGTTCGCCCCCGGCAAGAAGCCGTGGAGCACGACGGTCGTGACCGAGCACGACAGCACGGTCGAGGTGACCGTCGGTCCGCTCGAGGACGAGGGCTGAGCGACGCGCCGACGGCGCCGTGAGTTCGATTCACAAGGAGACTTGAGATGGCCCAGACAGTAACGCTTGAGAGGCTTTTGCAGAGCGTGCGGTTCACCGAGACCGTCAAATCGCCGCGCCCGATGATCAGCGCCCATTTCGACGACGTCGTCGAGGACGTCACCCCGGAAGAGCGCTTCATCTCCAGCATGGCCGCGCTGCTCTACAACATCGACGGAACCGACGGAAAATTCGACAAGCAGACCATCCAGGAGCTCGTGACGGCGATCGACGAGATGGTCGAGGATCAGCTGAACGAGATCCTGCACGAAAAGGCGTTCCAGGAGATGGAGGCGACGTGGACCTCGATCGCCGACCTGGTCGCGAACACGAACTTTCGCGCCAACATCGACCTGAACCTGCTCGACATCGACAAGGACGAGGCGCTCGAGGACCTCGAGCTGAACATGGCCGACATCGCGGGGGCGGAGATCTTCAAGAAGATCTACGTCGCCGAGTACGACCAGTTCGGCGGCTGCCCGTACGGCGCGATCATCGGCCTGTACGAGTTCGAGAACAAGCCGTCCGACATCGTGTGGCTGCGCGGGATGGGCAAGGTTGCCTCCGCGGCGCACGCGCCGTTCGTGGCGGCCGCTTCCCCGCGCCTCTTCGGCTGCGAGACGATGGCCGAGGTGAACCTCCTGCGCGACATCGAGGGGGTGTTCAACACGCCGCGCTACTCGAAGTGGAACCAGCTCCGCGAGTCCGAAGAGGCCGTGTACCTCGGGCTGACGATGCCCCGATACATGGTCCGGCCGCCGTACAACGACATGTCGAACCCGGCGGAGGGGATCAAGTTCGAGGAGAAGCTCCAGGGCGACGACGACTCGAAGTACGTGTGGGGGAGCTCGGCCATGCTCTTCGCGCGCAACCTCGTGAAGAGCTTCGAGAGCTCCGGCTGGTGCCAGTACATCCGCGGCGTGAAGGCGGGCGGCCTCGTCTCGGGGCTCGCGTCGTACACGTACAACCTGCGGGGCGAGGACGAGCTCAGGGCGCCGGTCGAGATCTCGATGCCGGACTTCCGGGAGCTCGAGCTCGCCAACGCCGGCATCATCCCCCTGATCCACAAGAAGGGGACGGCCGAGGCCGTGTTCTTCAGCGCCCAGGCGCTCAAGAAGAGCTACAAGTTCAAGGATCCGAAGGACTCGGAGAACTCCCAGCTCGTCACGAACCTCTCGTACACGTACTCGATCTCGCGCATCGCGCACTACCTCAAGTGCATCATGCGCGACAACATCGGGAGCACCGCGGACGCCACGTACATCCAGACCCAGATCGACCGCTGGATCGCGCGCTACGTGACGACCCTGGTCAACCCCGACGACCTCACGCTCCGCTACTACCCGTTCAAGGCGTACAGCCTCGAGGTGAACCCGATCGCGGGCCGTGTCGGGTGGTTCCAGTGCAACCTGTCGGTGTTGCCGCACATTCAGTTCGAGGGCTTGAACGTCGATTTGCGCGTGGACGCGCGGCTCGGCTGAGAGCGAGGAGGACGGGGAAATGGCATACGACTATCCGTGTGATTGGAAGTCCGGGTTCGTGATGAACCCGACGAAGAAGCAGCGCGTCGGCTACCTGGTGTCCTTCAACGGCATCGGGCTCTCGTCGGCCTTGGCGCAAGACGTGGAGGTGTTCACGCCGTACAACGTCGATGGCGCCGCGACCAACTACGACAAGCTCACCATCACCGAAGACAAGGTGACGGTGGTGGGCGTGCTGGACCACTTCTCGTGGAACGGCGGCGTGGGCGACCCGCTCTGCGTCAGCGCCTACGTGTCGGCGGAGAACGCGCTGCTCGTCAAGGGTCTCTTGAAGATGACCCTGAAGACCACGTCGATCAGCCAGCTCGGGTTCTGGATCGCGAACTTCGACGAAGAAACGAAGGCCTGGTTCGACGAGGCGCACCCGCTCGCTCCGACGGAGATCACCGGCCAGCTCAACGCGGCAGGAAAGTCCGACGTGCGCCTGTCGGTCGCGGACGAGCCGACGAAGGTGGCGTCGAACATCGACGTGAACGTGTACAACATCTACTTCGAGGTGGTGCCGGCCGCGAACCAGACCTGCGACCTGCACTTCGCGACCGCTTCGGGGAAGAACTTCGTCAAGCGCTGGGGATTGAAGGTCGGAACCCAGGCCGCGGCGGCGCTCCCGCCGACTTCGTAGTGCTCGGGGTGCTCGGGCTCGAGGAGTGCGACGACACGCGGGAATGGTGACTTCTTCGACGAGGGCAGTGTGAGGCCGGCAGCTCAGGGAATGACGCGCGTCTTCTGGCACATGGGCCAAGCCCTGTTGCCGGAGCACTTCTATGCGCAGGAGGAGTCGCTGCGCGCGGAGGCCTCGCTGCGCTTCTCGATGCTGCCTCAGCCCTCGTGGGGCCTCGACCGGCTCACGATCGACGAGTTTCTCCTGCCGAAAGGCGTGCTGTCGATCCGGGAGATGTCGCTGGTGTTCGAGTCGGGGACCGTGGTGGACGTGCCTGGCAACGCGGCCCCCATGGTCTTCGACTTGACCGCGGTCGGACGGACACGCCTGCCGGTGTACGTCCAGCTCGAGTCGGGCTTCGACATCGTCGAGGCGCGCCCCGGGGATCCGAGCGAAGAGGGCATTCAGCGCATTTTGCAGCGGGTGCGCTTGTCGGCGGAGCCCTCCTCGGCCGAGCAAATGTTCCGGCTCGCGGAGGTGGTGTGCGACGCGGACGGCATGTGGGCGTTCTCGGAGTCCTACGTGCCGCCGCTCGTGCGCGTCCGGCGCGGACACCTGTTCGACGGCGGGCTCCGGCGCATGGACGCGCTCGTCAACCAGCTCCGCCACGCGTTGCGGGAAGAGCTCCAGGAAAATCACCTGTCGGGCGAGACGCACGTGCTCGCGAAGCAGGCCCTGCGCAGCTTGTTCACGTTCCAGGCCGTGCTCGTGGACCTCGGCGGACAAGTGCCGCCGCACCCCTACAGCTTGTTCTGTGCGCTCCGCGCGCTCTACATCGACGCCTGCGTCCTGCGCAACGTGCAGGACATGGAGGCGCTCGCCCGTCCTTACGATCACGAGGACATCGCGGGCTCGTTCGCGGAGCTCCTCGACCCGCTCGAGCGCCTGGTGGCGCGCGGGCGGCCCGAGGTGCCGTACCGGGAGTTCTCGCTCGTCGAGGGGATCCACCGCTGCGACATCGAAAAGAGCGTCAAGCGCGCGAAGGACGTGTTCTTGCTCGTGCAGAAGCCGCACGTCGCGGCGAAGCTCGACCTCTCCAAGGTGAAGCTCGCGAGCCCCAAGCGCTTGCAGCTCGTCCACGAGCGGGCGCTCACCGGGGTCCCGGTGACGCGCGTCGAGCGTCCTCCGTTCGCGCAGAGCCTCTCGTCGGCGGTCGAGATCTTCGCGCTCGGTCGCGGCCAGGAGTGGGACTACGCGGTCGGCGAGGGCCGCATCGTGCTGTTCGACGTGCCGGCGCTCGAAGGGTGTCGGCTCTATCTTTATTCGCTCATCGAGTGAGCGAGCGCATTCGAGGAGTCGCGAGGCAATCCGGCGCGAGGAGATGGGCGCCATGAAGCTGAAGGACATAGTCGCCACGCTCGAAAAACAAGGGATCTCGCTCAGTGCCGAGGTGTTGCTCGCGCTCTCGGTGTTGGTGCCGCTCGTCCTCGCCTTGGCGGCGCTGCTCTACAAGCTCTACAAGGCGCGGGGACCGAAGGCGAAGCGCGCCCCGAGCCCGTTGAAGGCTCCCGGAGCCGCGGCGCCGCCCCAGATCGGCGCGCGCGATCTGTTGCGCGCGTTCCGGCGCTTTCTGCGCCGGCTGCCCTGGCAATACCGGCGCTCGCTGCTCAAATTCGATCACTTCGTGGTGTTCGGCCTGGCCGGGAGCGGCAAGAGCCGGCTGATCGAGGAGCAGAGCGACTACCGCTATCAGATGAAGCAGATCGCGGGCGACGCGCCGCTCGACCCCGAGCTGCCCGCGGCGCTCGCCTCCGGCGCCGTGATCATCGAGGTGCCCGCGCGGTTCCTCGAGGATCAGAGTCACGCCGCGACCCGAGCGCTCCGGGCGCTCTTCCGCAGGCTCTACCGCGAGAAGTCGCCGACGGTGGTGGTGACGCTCGACGTGCGCTGGCTGGCGAACGCCGCGCAGATCGAGCTCTACGACCTCGCGCGCACGGTGCGCGTCCGTATCAACCAGCTCGCGGCGATTCGTCGCCGCCCGCTCGACGTGCGCGTCGCGCTCACGCACACGGACTCCCTCGACGGGATGGAAGCCGTCGCCGAATACTGGCAAAAAGCCGGGATGTCGGCGCGCCTCGAGCTCGCGCCCGAGGGCTCGCTGCGCCCGTCGTTGCTCGAGTGGGAAGCCGAGCTGAACGCGCAGCTCCCGCGGGCGCTCTCGCTGCTCGACGCGGACGAGTACCGCCGCGTGCTCGCGTTCTCTCGCGGAGTGAAGCGCGTGCTCGGGCCGCTCGAGGCCTTCCTGGAGGCGCTGTTCGCCCCCGACGTGCTCTCCGAGAGCCCCACGCGCGGCGGGGTGTACTTCTGCACGGGCGCGCCGGAGCTCGAGAGCCCGCTCCGCGGGGTCGTCGACGAGAGCCCTGGCCCGAACCCCCTGCGCACCCACCGCTGGACCTGCGCGGCCGTGGGCGCGGCGATGATCGCGTACATGTGCCTGGCGTTCGGGGTCCAGCACCGCGTCTGGGCGCCCGCCGCGGACGCCGCGGCGAGCTACCAAGTCTCCAAGGGCCTCTTGGGCTCCGAGCGCGAGCGCCGGCAGCGGGACGCCATTCTCGAGTTTACCGTGCGGCGCGCCGGGCTCCTCTACCGCTTTCCCGACTTCTTCGGGGACGCGCGGAAGGAGCTCGCGGAGAAGCTCTCCGCGAAGCTGCGCGAGGACCTGTTGATCCCCGAGCTCCGCGAGGTGGCCCAGCACGGCCTGGGCACGGGTCACGGCGCGCTCCGCTGGCGCCGGGCCGTCTACTATCTCACGCTGATCCACAGCTACCGCGCGGATCGGCTCCGCGTCAAACAGCACCTGGATCTCTGGGAGGAGATGACGGGGCTATCGCGCGACGTGATCCGCGACTACGTGGACAACACCGAGACGCCGCACGCGGAGCCCGTTGTCTTCAAGCTCGGCTACTCCGACACGGACGCGAAGGACACCATCGCGTACTGGAAGGAGCTGCCCGCGAGCATGAAAAAGGCGATGGCGGACGGGCTGCTCCACACGAACGAGCTCAAGAACATGAAGAAGCTCGCGCAGGAGATGGAGCGCTCGCTCTCCCGGTTCGAGCACGACGACCTCACCCTCGAGTTTCTGCGCGACATCGACGACGCGGCGGACACCGGCGGTGAGCGCACGGGCAAGGCGGCCCCACGGCTCCGCGAGACCTACGCGCGGCAGTTCCAGGCCGTCGTGGCCGACGTCCAGGCGGCGGATCTGCACCACCAGATCGGCAACATGCAGAAGCTCTGCACGCTCGTTCTCTCTACGGACATCGAGTCGCCGCCGGTCGCCCACCTGAGCGACCTCACGGATCGGCTCACGTTGGTGCATTCCGGCGCGCAGCAGGCGGCCGCGGGGGGCACCATCCCGCTTCAGCTCGGCGGGGAGAAGCTCGAAATCGACGTCGCACGTTGGAAAGAGCTCGTCGGCGAGAGCCGCGCGACCCTGCTCATCGATCGCTTCATGGCGGCATCGACCCAGAACGACTCGATCTTCTTCACCCCCGACGCCGACGCGGAGCTGGCCCCGGTCGTCTGGAACCCGCTCGGCAACGAGGTCACGCTCTTCGGGGGCGTGGCGATCCTCGAGGGTCGATACACGAGGAACGCGTTCGAGCGACGCGTCGCCAAGGAGGTGCAGCGCCTCGCCGAGACGCTCGCCACCCTGCACATCCCGAAAGACCACGAAGAGCGCTTGCTTCGGTTCGTGAAGACCAAGGTCGAGGAGTATGCCCGCGCCTACGGCAGCGAGGCGCGGGCCTTCCTGGACGCCTTTCGGTTGAACGTGCGCTCGCCCGAGGCGCTGCGCGTGGCGCTCTCGCAAATGGCGGGCGAGCAGTCGCCCTTCGACGCCTTCGTGCGGGCGCTCGACGACAACACCCGCCTCTCGACGCCGGCCCCTGCCGAGGAGAAGACGGACGATGCCGGCGCGGACGGCGCGACGGCCGCCGTCGCGCAGAAGGTGGAAGCGATGCTCGCGCCGGTCCACGAGGCCCTCGCCGAGTTCGCGTCGTGGGGCGCGGCGGTGGGAGGCAGCAAGGACGCGCCGGAGCTCGGCAAATACAAGGCCGTCATCCAACAGCTCCTTCAGGATCTGACGGCCGCGCTCGCGCCGCTGGAGGACGAGGAGGGCGACGCGCCGATGCTCGAGCAGGAGCTCACCGCGGTAGGGCGCGTCGCGCTCGCGGCGTCGCGCAGCGGAGCGGGCTCGTACCGCTCGCTCGTCGTGGACTGGGCGGACGCGGCCGGGCTGACGCTGGAGCAGCGCGCGCCGTTTTTGGCCCCGTTCGACGCGCTGTCGCGGCTCGGCGACAGGGAAGTGACGCACAGCGTGGCGCGCGCGTGGTCACGGGAGCTCAGCGCCGACATCGCGGCGATCGCACGAAAGTTCCCGTTCAACCGCCGCGCCGAGACCTCGGCCAGCCCCGAGGAGATCGAGGCGCTGTTTCATCCCCGGCAGGGCCGGTTCGCGGCGTGGGTGCGGAGCTACGTCGAGCCGCTGTTCCCCCGGACCGAGGGCAAGCCCGACCCCTCGGCGACGCGGAAGCTGAAGGGCCTTCTGCCCGAGCAGTTCCATCGCGCCGCGGAGACGGCGCGCCTCCTCGGCGAGCGGCTGTGGGACGAGAGCGGCGCGCCGCGGCTGCTCGAGGTCCGGGTCACGCGCGTGCCGTTCGAGCACGCGGCGGGCTCCGGGCGCAGCGTGCCGACGATGATCTACCTGCACGCGGGGAAGACGTCGGTGTTCAACTTCAACCAGGCGCCGGGGTCCACCACGCTCGCGATCGACTGGACGCGCGACGAGGCCGCGGAGCTCGGGGTTCAGGTCACGGACGTCGAGACGGAGGCCAACTCGTTTCCGCCGCCCATCGCCGTCGTGGGGCCGTACTGGCGCTTGTTGAGGCTGCTCGAGAACGGCAAAGCGACGCGCCTGCGCGGTGAGTCCGCGACGCGCTACGAGTGGGATCTGCCGTTCGGAAGCGGAGCGCGCGAAACGGTGCGCGCCGCGCTGATCGTGCACGGCGACCCCTGGTCCGGCTTCTCGTCGCTCGATGGGGAGGGCGGCCAGCCATGAAGCGGCCGTTCCGACTCGCGGTGTTCGCGGCGGCGCTCGTCGCGGGCGCGCTCGCGCTTTCCGGCTGTGCGAGCTCGTCGGCGTCGGCGGAGTCGGCGCTCGACGGCGCTCAGGCGCAAAGCTCGCGGCTCACCGTGCGCTCGGCCCCGGCGACCAACTCCGGCAACGTGCTCTACATGATGGTGCGCCGGCTGGACGCGAAGGCGGCGGTGCTCGCGCAGTCGTACGAGGAGACCGCGGCGCTCCTCTCCGCACCGGGCGAGGACGACACCGTGCTCGCCGTGCGCCCGATCTTCCCGGGCAGGCCCGCCACGCTCACCGTGCAGAGCGCGGAGGACGACCACGTCTTCGCGTACTTCTTCTTCACGAGCCCGGGGCCGAACTGGCGCGTCGGGCTGCCGACCCCGTTGCCGAAGGCGGTGTCGCTCGAGCTCGGGGTGGACCAGGTCGAGCGGGTGGAGGCCGACCCGTGACGGCGGCCGCGCGCGTCGCGTCGAGCGAGATCGACCTCCGCGTGGTTCGCGACGCCCTCCGGAGCGGCCGCGCGCCGAACGCGTGGATGAGCGCCTGGCTCGACGAGGCGTACGCGGCTCCGGAGCGCTTCCTGGACGCCGTTTACGCCTTTGCGCGCGTCCGTCGCGGTGGCCTGAAGAGCTCGCGAGACCGCGTCGTCGATCTCTACTACGACGTGCTCACGGCGCACCTCGGCGCGTCGAAGCGCGCCTTCGTCGCGCACGAGCGAGGCAGCGTCGTCGAGCTATCGTACGAAGCGCTCTTCACCCGCTCGGGGGCGCTCGCCGCCGCCTGGCACGCGCGCGGGCTCGAGCCGGGGATGTGCCTCGCGCTCGCGCTGCCGATGGGAGCGGACTTCGTCGTGGCGTTGCTCGCCGCGCTGCGCCTGGGCGCGGTGATCGCTCCGATTCCTCCGCACGGACCGATGTTCGTGGCGAATCGCCTGGCCGCGCTCGCGCCGGACGCGCTCGTGGTGGATCCGCGCGCGCGCATCGCGGCGCCGAGCGACGAGTGCCTGGTGCTGCCGCTCGCGGGCGGGAGCGAGAGCGCGGCGCCGCCGTCTCACGGCTACGAAGCCGCGGAGCCGGTGCTGCGCCTCTTTCCGGCGTTCGCCGCGCCGGACGCGCCGCTGCTCGAGCCCGTCACGCTCGGCGCGGGCGCGCTGCACGCGGCCTTGCTCTGCGACGCGACGATCACGTTCGCGCTCGATCGGCACGACACGGTCGCGGCTCCGGGGTTCGACCCGAGCGCGGTGCAGCCGACGTTGTTGCTCGCGGCGCTGATGGCGGGCGCGGGCTTCGCCGAGCTCGCGGCTCCGGAGCTCGCGCGCCGTCCCGCGCTGCTCGCGGAGCTCGGTGTGACGGTGCTGGGCGTCGCGCCGAGCGTGCGGGACGCGCTGGTCGCAGAGGCGCGTTGGCCGAAGACGTCGCTGCGCGCCTGGTTCCGCAACCTGACCGACGAGCTCGATCTGGTGCGCTGGGACGCCTTCGGGCAACGCGCGGCGCAGGCCGGGCTCGGTGCGTTCAACACCGCGCTCGTCGCGGCCGCGGGCGGAGCGCTGCTCTTCGGGCCCGCGTCGAAGACGCCGCCGTCGTTGGACGCCTGGCCCGTGCCGGGTCGCGCCTTCGTCCTCGCCGAGATCGCCGGCGGGCTGCTCGAGTCCCTGAACGAGCGCGGCGTCTTCACGCCGCTCAGCGAGGAGGAAGCGATGCCCGGCGTGCCGCGCCTCGTGCTGTCGCGCGAAGGCTCCGCGTACACGTGCGGCGGCAGCCTCGACGTCGGTCCCGGCGCTCGGGCGTATCCCTGCGCCGAGGTGAGCGCCGTGATCGCGCGCGAGCCGCACGTGCGGCACGCGACCGTGGTCGTCTCTGCCGGGAGGCACCTCAACACGGCGAACGTCACGGCCATCGCGTTCACCGAGCCGGACGGAGAGCGCGCCTCCGACGCGCCGAGCCGCGAGAGCGTGACGGCGGCGATCGCGCGCGAAATGGGCGAGGCCTTCGTTCCCACGCGGTTCGAGCGGTACCCGCTGCGTCCGCGCATGGGGGACGCGGGCGTCGATGCCGACTGGTGCCGCTCTCAGTACCTGAGCGGCGCGCTCGCCAAGAAGGCCCGCATGGAGATTTTCGTGACGTTGGCTCGGCTCGGGTACCTGCTCGAAGCGAGCCCCGACAACGCCTGATGGAGGGAAGCCATGGCTGTTTTGGTCAGTGCCGGAACGATGATCAAGTGTTCGATGGGCGCCGCACCGTCTTCGCTGGCGGTGCTTCCGAAAAACCGGGTCGTCGCCGGAACGCCGGTCGCCAACATCTTCGACAACGTGCCCTTCCTCAACATCATGCCCTTCGGCACGTGCATGAGCATCGCCAATCCCGCGGTCGCGGCCGCCACGGCGGCGGCGCTCGGTGTGCTCACGCCGGCGCCCTGCATTCCGGCCACGGTCGCTCCGTGGGTTCCCGGAGTGCCGACGGTGCTCGTCGGCAACATGCCCGCCGTCGACTCGGGCTGTCAGCTCATTTGCAGCTTCGGGGGCGCGATCTCGGTCGTCACGCCGAGCCAGACCGCGGCGAGCGGGGGTTAGGCGCATGGCCGTCGCTCTGAGCCCTCTGCTCACACCGCTCACGCGCGCCGAGGGCGCGGACCTCGACGCGACGGACGAGCGGCTCGTGTCCATCGACGCGCTCTCCGAAAAGGGGCGCTACGACGCCGCGGCGCGCGCCGTCGAAGAGCTCGTGGGCGAGGGGATCTACGACATTCGCCCCTTGCCGTACCTGCTCTACCAGGCGTTCGTCGAGGACGGCTTCGCCGGGCTCGTCACCGTGCTCGCGGTGCTCGAGAACCTGCTCGGCCCGAGCTTCTCCGCGCTGTCTCCGGAGCGCCGCCGCGCGGAGTACGTGAACAAGCGCCTCGCGTGGTTGTTCGAGACCATCCAGCGCTCGCTCGAGTACCACCAGAAGTTCACGACCGCCGAGTGGCGCACGCTCTGCGCCCGCGCGTCGCCGAGCGAGCTCGACCAGGCGCGGGAGGCAGCGACGCGGCTGCTCGAGCGCCTCGAGGGGCCCGAGAATGCGTCCGCCGCGACGGCGCTCGGACAGCTCCTCGTGCGCCTGCGCGACTGCGAGAGCGCGGTCGCCGTCGCCATGGAGGAAGCGGCCGCGCCCTCCGCGCCGGGGGCACGCCGCGAAAGCTCTCGCCCGGCTCCGCCGAGCAGCAACGCCCTGA
>Ga0079224_100007933_pt1 | contig 14310 bp, 13 predicted proteins | sample Stecom2015_FD_80414 | JGI IMG/M metagenome (GOLD analysis project Ga0079224, IMG submission 80414) | Agricultural soil microbial communities from Utah to study Nitrogen management - Steer compost 2015 | ecosystem: Environmental > Terrestrial > Soil > Agricultural land | place: USA: Utah...
CAAGATCACCGGACTCTACGAAACTCGGGGCAGTTCACGGGCCTGGGCGAGGGCGCGGTTGCCGCTCCGCTGGGTGAGAGTGAGTTCCCCGCCGGGCGGACGTCGCAGGCCGGTGGTCACGTGAGGGCCGGCGCTGTACTCACCCGGAGGGCGCGATCCTGGTCTCTCCGACACGCACAGGCCCGGCTGGTGCGACCACATGACCGAGGCCAACGTACGACCCCCGCGGTGGTGGATCCCGAATCCTCAACCTGGGCTCTGGGAGCGGTTGAGCGACGCTTCTCCGGCGACCGCCACCGCGGGCAACCCGAGGCGACGGGCCGTGCGGCGGTGCACCGACTGTGAGGCGAACCTCGCGCAAGGCTGACCCCCGTGCTCCAACGCCGCTCTCTTCTCGCTTCGGCGGGCACGGCCGCACCTGCCAACGGCCACGCCCACCGGCGTCAGGATCAGTAGGCGATGACGAGCCGCACGGAGGGCCGGTCGATCACGGCTCCGTCGGCGAGGTCGCTGTCCGGTGTGTCCGCGGGGTAGGCAGAGACGACGGGTTCGGCGGTTCGGGCCGGGCTCCAGGCGCGGATCTGCGCGCAGATCCGCTCGGCGAGATCTGCGCCAGCCGGGCCATAGCCGACGGCTCCCAGCCGGAACCGGGGTTCTGTCTCGGGGTCTTCGGCGGTCCGCTCCAGAGTGAGGTACGCGATGGAGTCCCCCTCGACGAGGGCGGGGCTCAGGGCGGGTGAGGCGGGGCGGTGGAGGCCGGCCTCCACCGCTGCGGGCTTCGCAGTGATGCGGCAGGTCGCTCGCTCGGTGGCGCTCAGCCGCAGCCAGACGCCGTCGAACGACTCGACGGGCCCGACCGTCACACCGGTCCAGACGACCGACTTCGGCCGGGTGAGCGCGTCGCGAAGGAGTTCCGGGGCGACGGACTGGTCCTCGTCCCAGTAGAGCCGGACGAGCCGGTCGTCGTCGATGTAATCGTTCCGCTCCCCGTCCTGGCCGATCACCGGAAGGAAGCCGCACATCTTGACGGAGTCGGACCGCATCCGCCCCTCCTCGCGTTGGAAGGCCACGGCCCTGGAGAGCCCGCGCCATCGCAGCGGGACCACGAGGCGTCCGCCGACGGCGAGCTGGTCCCACCAGGCACCGGGGAGGTCCCACATGCCAACCGTGGCGATCATTCGGTCATAGGGGCTGAACTCCGGCGCGCCGAGGGCACCGTCCCTCGTGACCACGCGAACGTCTTCGTATCCGTTCGCGTCCAGCATCCGGCGGGCGTAAGCGGTCACGTCGGCGTCGATGTCGCATGTGGTGACCTGTCCGGACTTCCCGGTGAGGTGCTTGAGCAGAGCGGCGTTGTAGCCGGTGCCAGCCCCGATCTCGAAGACGTTGTCGCCTTCGCGGATGGCGAGCTGGACCAGCATGAAGTGCACGACATCGGGCTGGGAGGCGCAGCTCAGCGGGAGTGCGTCCTCGTCGGGGTTCTCCTTGATCGTCACACTCTTGTTGGCGTACGCCTCCTCGATGGGCGCGTCGGGGAGGAAGGCGTGGCGGGGTACGGTCCGCATGGCGGTCTCAACGCGTGCGTCGCGGAGGGCAGAGAGGTCCTCTTTCAGGATGGCGTCGACCAGGCGGTTGCGCAGGTCCTCGGGGGAGGCGCCAGTGGTGGTGTTCATCGCGTCCTTTCTGAAGGTGCCCGGCTGTGCGTACGGCAGGGGTAGATCGTTCCCATTTGTTCTGGTGTGCGGATGCGGTTCGCGGCGTCACCCTGTCAGGAGCAGGCAGCGGTCCCAGGGGGCGGTGATCGCCGTGTTGACGGCGTCGGTGAGACGGACCAGGTGGATGCCTGCCGTGCCGTCCATCAGGCCGGCGCCGTCCGGTAGTCCGTGGTGGTCCAGGTGCTTGTTGAGCCGGACGTTCAGGCGGCGTAGATGCGATGCGAGTTCGTCGTTGAGGGCGTCGGCGGCGGCACGGGAGACGGTCTGTATGAGCCCCGCCCAACCGTGGCAGAGGGAGGCGTCGGTGAGCTGGGCGAGCTGCTGGTCGTCGGCCAGACATCCGGCCAGGGCCTGCTCGGCTTGCCGTTGCCGGTCACGGTCGCCGAGGGCGAGGCCGGCGAGTTGTTGGGCGCGGGCAATGCCGGGGGTGCCGTAGCACCAGGACGGGCGTCTCGGTCCTGGGCGCTGGAGTTCGCCGCGTCGGTGTTCGGCTCGGGTGATCAGGTCCGGCCACCAGGCGCGCGAGTCGGTGCCGTTGCGCCACCGGTCGAGCCAGTCGCAGATTCGGGTGATGGCTTGTGTCTGTCCGGGCACCGTGTGGCCGTGTCGCAGGGCCGTGGCCAGCAGCGCCAGCGGTCCTGTGATGCCGTGGGCGAGGCCGAAGTTGCCGTGTCCGCCGGGCCATCGTGACGTCGGTCGCAGGTCGGGGCTGTCTCCCGTCCACCAGCCGGGCAGACGTTGCGCTTCGATGGTGATCGGTTCCGTCAGCCGCGCCAAGTAGACGAGGACGTCCCGAAGTTCCGTCTTGTGGCCGCGGTGCAGGTGGTACACACCCAGCCCGGTCAGTCCGCTGATGAGGTCGTACTCGCCCAGGGTGGGCAACGCGCCTCGATCGATGCGGGCGTGGGCCCGCTTGAGTCGTTGGCGTGTGACGTCGGCGAGGTGTGTGTCCAGAGTCGCCAGGGCGCGAGTGGCGGTGTTCGTGTGCGTGAAGCTGAGGACGTACGCGACGGCCGGGGCGCCCTCGTACAGACCGCATGCTTCGGCGGCGGCTTGGCTCGGGCCCTTGAGCATGGCGGCGGCCCATGGCCGGAGCGCGTCCCGGTCGTCTTCGCCGGTGTGGGCCCTGACGGCGTGCAGCAGCGCGACCCCCGCCGCGCCGGAATACAGCGACTGCCCCCAGCCGGGCCCGGTGGGTGTGGGCGGCGCGTCATAGTTCATCAGCGGCTCTCCCCCGGCCAGGCGGCCCACGCAACGGCGGACTGACGGGCAAGGCGGCGGCAGATTCTCTCGTCCTCCCGGTCCAGGCCACGCAGGCGGTTGTGGTGCATGTGCAGCAAGGATTCCAGGACGGAGTCGAGGTCCATGCTCTCGGCGAGGCCCTCGCGATACAGCGCCAGGGCCACGGCGCGACGGTGCCACGCTTGGGCGAGCTCTTCGCCCCAGCCCCGGGCATGAGGCGTAGTGCGGCGAACGAGTTCGATGGCCTGGTCGCTGACGCCTCGCTCGACGCGAGCCGGAAGCGCGGGCCGGTTCGCCAGCCACCGCATGCCCTCGTCGGGGCCGAGCAAGCCGCAGGCGATGTCCACCATGCCGACCGCGGCCAGCGCACGTCCGTCGACGCCGTCGACTCCGGGGCCCTGCAGGGCGGCGAGGGCGTAGGCCGAGTCGGCCGTGAACACCGCCTCGGCACAGCGCAAGGCGGCGCCTGGGCCGTAACGGCCGATCTCAGGGGTGTACGTGTCGAACACGAGCCTGCTGCTGAGCCCCTCGCGGCGCAGCCCGGTGGCCCATCCGGCGACGAGCTCAGTGCAGGCGGCGTACTGTCCGGGGCTGCGGGTGCGGATGCGCAGACGCAGGTGGTCGAGGTCGTTCGGGGTGCGGTATCGGACGAACCACCACTCGGGTGTGCTCGGGAGTTGGGCCGCGAGCCGCGCGAGGTGGGTACCGATCAGCTCATCGAGCTGTTCGGGGTGGCTGTAGATCTTGGCGTTCAGCCAGGGTGCCTGAACCGCGCCCGGTACGGGCCCGAGGGTGCTGTTGGTGAGCACGGGGAGGAAGCCGGAGAGCGGGTCGGGTATCGGCCGGCGGGTGCTGGTCATCGGTAGGGCGATCTCGTGGACGTGGCCGCCGATCCAGCCGTAGGTCTCCTCGGCCGGCGCCTCCGTCAGCACGGCATGGCCTTCCCGGTCCAGGTGGGCGCGTAGGACGGTGGCGTGGGCGGGCACGTCGAGCTGGAGCCGACGTGCCCGGTCGTCCTCCCGCAGCTCGACGGCACCGTGGCAGTGCCACCGCTTCCGCCACCGTCCGAGGGCGTCGGCCCACTCCCGCATGTCCGCGCCGCGGCTTGGAAGGTCGTCGGCGGTCAGGTTCCAGCGGCTGGGAGAGAGGATCACGCGCCCGTAGCGGACACGCGGCAGGAACGGCAGCCGTGTGCCGTGCGGCCCCCAGTCGAAGCTGGTCCAGGCAGGGCCGAAGGAGCGGGTCAGGTGCGCCAGGAACCTGGCCAGGGGCGGGGGTTGCTTGTCCAGGGCCATGGCGTGGAAGACCTGCGGGTCCACCAGGCGACGGCGGGAGATGCTGACCAGGTACAGCCGGGTGTGCGTGGCTGTGACCGCGAGGTCGTCGACGGCGATGACCGTCGGCGCGGTGTTGTCGTCGGGGCTGCGGTGCTCGCCCAACGGGATCACGTGTGGAAGATAGGCGGGGATGCGGGCGACGTTCTCCGTGTGCGGGTACAGCGGCGGGAAGGAGAGCTGCGCGGTCAGAGCGTTCTCGACGCCCGTGGGAACTTGGCGGTAGACCTCGTCGAGTCCCGTGCCGGTGGCGACCGGAGTGAACCGGGAGGTGAGCGTTCCCGCGGCGCGTGCCGGTGTCACCGTGAGCATGAAGTCCCCGCGCTCCAGGGCGGACAGGCTGTCGGCGTGCAGGCGCGCGCACATCTCCACGTGGGGCGGCGCCTCCTGCCCGGTCGGCGCATCGCCGGCCAAGCGGTCGATCACGTCGTCGGTGAGAACGATCTCCCTGCTGCCGTCAGCCAGCGCCTGCCAGGCCAGGGCCAGCAGCCGCTCGTCACGCTCGGAGACTGTCGGGGGCGGAGCGGTCATACGGCTGCCGGGATACTCGGCTGGATAGCCGAGCCCGGACGCCGGGTCGACGACCTCCTTCACCGGCACGAGCGTGCCGGTGCCATACCGCTCCCAGAACGCGACCTGATACTCCTTCCACACGCCCTGGCCCGCCGGTCGGCGCGTGAGCCGCAGCAGAGCATCGGCAGCCCTCTCCATCTCCTGCGCGACGCTCTCGGGGATCCGTACCTTGGCGTCCAGCCTCAGGTCGACGGCCAAGGGGCTTCGGCCCGCGTCGGAGATCCCACGCAGTCGACCCGTGAGTTCCTCCCGAGCAAGCCCTTGCGCGCTTGCCGGGCGCCGGTTGTGCTCGTGTACGGCGCGTTGCACCGCTTCCAGCTCGTGCAGAACCTGCGCGACCTGCGGCACCGTGCCCGCGTCCGCGCCGTGCAGCCGGTCAATCAGGTGGGACAGCGGATCGGTGTTGGTCAGCGGCGCGCGCAAACTGGTGATCAGAAATTTCTCGCGCACCAGCGCCCCGAGCAGTGTGCGGATGTTCTGCGGCTCGGTTCGGGGGAAGGAGGCGGCCAACTGCTCGGCGAGGGCGGCGAAGCGGACCGGTCGGCGTGCCAGGTCCTCGATCACGCGGACCGCGCTGGTGCGCCGGATGGTGGCGCCCATCGGTCCGCCGTGTGGGACATGCAGCCGCCCGCCGCGGCGCGCCGCCAGGTTGTTGAGGACGACATCCAGGCGCTCCAGCAGGATCGGGCACGCCTCCAGGCGGACGATGACGTCGTCCAGCCACTCGGTATCCACCCGCGCCACGGCCTGGCGTGCATCTCCCCACCTCACGTGTGGCGTCGAACCCACGCTGGCCGCGGTGACTCCCGCGAAGAGGCCGAACGGGGTCGGTCGCCCGGTGGCGCGCAACAAGTAGCGGACGGTGGCCATGGTGGCGCGCCGGACCTGCTTGGAGCGTGTCGGCTGTCCGGCGCAGATCGCGTCGACCCGCGTGGCGAGATCGCCGCTCGCTTGCCGTACGGCGTCGGCGAACCGCGCATCGGCCCACACCTGCCTCAGCCACCTGCCGCACGCCTCCGTGTCGGACGGGTCAGGCCACCATGTCGGCAGATCCGTCAGCGGCATCGCGGCGGCCCGGAGCAGCGCCGCGCCTGTGTGCTGGTAGAGCTTTCCGTCGCTTCCCATCCCCATGCCTCCGCCGTCAGTGCTGTGAACGAGCGGGGTCGGGGGCGGCAGTGCCCCCGACCCCGTGCACGGGCCGCCGTCAGACGGCGCTGGCGCAGGACGAGGCGCAGGAGGCCGCGCACCCGTCGCCGGTGCCGCATGCCTTGGGGAGCAGGTCGGCGCCGATCTCCGTGACGATGGTCGGGTCGACGTCGAACGGGTCGGCGGGCGCCTCGGGGGCGGCCGTCGCAGCGGACGCCCCGGTGGTGGCCGTCATGATCGGGCTGAGCATGGTTGCGGTCATCGCACTTCCTCTTCTGTCGGAAGGTTCCGAACGGTTCGTCGTGCCGCCCGGCCTGCGTATGGATTGCCGCAGGGCCGGGTTTCTGCGTTCGCACCTTGGGTGCGGCCCCTCTCCGGTTGACCGGATTCCGTGGGGGACATGGATTCGGAGCATCCGGAGAGGGGGGTCGAGGACACGGGCCGGGGCTACCGGGACTGGCCCGCGTAGAGCGTGGTCAAGGTTGTGCCGGTCACCAGGACGGGCAGGAACAGCACCTGGAAGGTGCCGAAGCCGAACCGACCGATGTACGTAGCCGGATGCCGCAGCACCCATCCGACCTGGCCGAGAAGCTGCAGGAGCAACCGTTGCCGCATCTGGGCCATCACGCCGCCGTCCGCCGTGCGACCGTGGCGCCTGCGGCATCGACGACCGCCCACGGGGTCGTGATCAGAGCTCTGGTGCGAGCCTGCCAGGCAGCGAGGTTCGCCCTGTCCTCCTCCAGATGCCCCAGCATCACGAGCAGAGGGGTGACGATCCCGGCCGCCTTCCCCTGCTCGACTGCGGCCAAAGCGTTGTGCCAGCCCGCGCACAGGGCGCGGCTCTCGAACGGTGCCGCCCGGTCGACGAACGTCTCGACCGCCTCCCAGCCGGCATCGGCCACGTACCGCCGTGCGCTGGCCACACTGTGGTCGGCGGCCTCACCGAGTGACGCGGGCAGACAGGCGTACAACACCAGGCGCGTGCCCGGGGGCACCTCGTGTGGTGCGGTCTGCCTCGCACTGCCGCTCATTCCGCGTTACCTCCAGCCAGGTGAGCCGAGACGCCAAGGGTCCGGCGCATCGACGAAGAGCCTCGCCGGGGCCAGTCGGCGGCGGTACGCCGTCAGCACGCCGTTCGTCCGCCGTCCGGCGGCGCGCGAAGAGGCGGAGCCGTGGCGTACCGCTGCGGCTCAGGCGTAGCGAGGCTGATCGGTCCAGTGCCAAGCGGAAACGAGAAGTGGCGATGGACGCGGTGGACGAAGAGCGCCTCTGCAGGCGAACGCCAGTACGGCGTCATTGGGTGAAGCTGGTCGATTGCACCGAGCCTTCGGGCCTCGCGCGCAGACACGTACGAGAGTTCCTCGACGGCCGTGCCGCGCCGGAGCGGGTCGACGACGCCGTTCTGGTCGCCTCGGAGCTGGTGGGCAACGCGCTCAGGCACACGGTCGGCGGACCGGACGGCATGTGCGTGGAGGTCTACCGGGACGTGGCGGTACTGCGGGTCCACGACGCGGGGCGGGATGTCTCCAGGGTCCGGGCGGGATCAGCTGGGGGATCGCTGGATGAGCTGACGGGCAGTGGACTCGGGCTGCTGCTCGTCGGAGAGTTGGCCTCCAGGTGGTCGGTACGGTCGACCGCGATCGGCAAGGAGGTAGTCGCGGTTCTGCCCCTGGGCGCCGGTGGGCGTGAGCTACCCGAGCGGGACGCTCTTCCGGGTGTCCCAGAGGTACGTCCGCCCCTCGCGGCGGAGCTCCACCAACTGGACGGCGGACACCAGAAGCTCGACGGCCGGGAGGGCCCGCAGTCCTGACACCGCCTCCACGACGGGGGCGGCGGGACGCCGACGGTTGTTGTAGGCGAGGCTCAGGTGCGGCCGGAAGGCGGAGGTCGGCTTCTTCGGTGCGAGACCGACACCGGCCCCGGCCTTGGCCAGCGCGTGGTGCAGCCGAAGCAGGGGTTCCCAGGGGCCGAGGGACAGGCGGACGGCGCCTCGGGAGCCGGCCAGCGGCATGGCGCGTACGGAGAACGCGGAGGGCAGCAGCGCCGCGGCGTCCCGCGCCAGGCTGTCCAGTTGCTCGGGGGTGACCTCATCCGGCCTGCCCACGCGGGCGAGGGTGATGTGCAGTCCGTCCGACGGCACCGGGTCGAGGCCGAGGGGGGCCAGCTCCTCCTGGCAGTGCCGGGCCAGGGCTGCGAGCGGCTGGTCGTCCGGGAAGGTCAGCATCCAGTAGTACGCCCGGCTGCCGTCCGACCAGCCTGGGCGTGCCCAGTGGTCGGTCATCTCGTCGAGTGCGCTGAACGCCGCCCAGTCGTGGGCCGCGGTGACCGCCGGATCGTGTATGTCGGCGGGGGGCTCGGCGGGGAACGCGGCGGGATCGGCGCTGAGCAGGGGCACCCGGCGTACTCCTTCGGCTTCACACTGCCCCGGAGCGCGACGACGTCCTCGGCGCCTACGACGCGGATGACGCCATGGCCAGGGCCGCTGGCTGCGAGCTCCAGGTCCGGAACTCGTCGCCATAATCGCGTACCGCCGAATGATCACGCCACGGCCCGGCCTGCTCATGCAGGTCACGGGAGCGTTGGTAGACGGAGCTGATCGGCGAGTCCCCGCACAACCGCAGGGCCTCACGGCCCAGCGCCATCGCGTGATCGATGTCCGGCGTGCGCTGCTGCAGCAGCGCGGTGGCGACGTCGAGGCGTACGAGCGAACGGCTCCAGGAGGAGGCCGAGTGCTCCACCAGATCGTCGATGTGCTCGGCGTCGCGCAGTACCTGGGCCGTGTTGCGCAGCGCCACGTGTGACGTGACGGCGTTGGCCAGCGTCCTGGCCCGTCCGTACGGCTCGAAGGAGATGCAGGAGGTCAGCCCGACGGGTACCTCGTGGAGGTCGGAGAGGCGGAGTGCCTGTCCGATGGCTTGCTCGACGGCACGCCGGTCGCCGGTCTTGCCGAGGGCCCGGGCCCGGCCGTTGGCGAGCAGGCGGATGGACTGTGCGTGGCGCGGGGCTCGCTCGACGGCCGCGGCGGCGCAGGCGTCCGCCTCGTCGTACCGGCCGGCGTAGTAGAGGCTGAAGGAGAGGGTGCCGCACGCCCAGAGGTCGGTGTCCAGGTCGCCGATTTCACGGCTGAGATCCCGGGCCTCGGTGCAGTACGCCTCCGAGAGCGCGAAGTCGCCAGTGTTGACCGCCATGTAGCCGAGCAGGCCGGACGCACGGGCGGCGAGGCGAAAGAGTTCCTGGCGCGTGCGCGGGGGCTGGCGGCCGTCGAGGAAGGTGTGGACGAGCTGCCGCACCTGGCGGGCCTGGGGGCGGAGGACGTACGGCCCGTCCTGTTCGTACCGGCTGGCGATGCCCTCCAGGGAGGAGTCGAGGAAGGCGAGCGTCGCGTCGTCGGCGTTGCTGGCCGTGAGCTGCCGGGTGCGGGCGACGATGTCCAGTGGGTTCTCGTCGTCCTCGCGTGGCGGAGGCGCACTCGTCGCCTGCTGGCCCGTGCTCGACTCCTCGTCGCGGTCGTCGTCGTACGCCGTGGAGAACAGCTCGGACACGGGTCTGCCCAGCATGTGCTCCAGAACCCGGCAGGCGTCAGGACGGGGCAGAGTCAGCAACTCCCCGCCGTACCAGCGGTCGAACTGGCGTGGAGAGACGTGGAGGGAGGCCAGGCGGGGGTCTCGGTCGAGCTCTGCCAGCCGGGCGGCGGCCCGCTCGTACTGGGCGGCGAAAGCCTCGTGCGTCGTCAGGTGCCGTTGCTGGAGCAGCCGCCGAAGCAGCGTTGTCCGTGGCATGGCCCACCCTCCTGGGACGGCGTGCAGGACCGACGCGAAGGCGCGTGCCGGTAGCGAGGTCGTGGCCATACTCGCCCATCGGTCGGCTGCGGCGTACGCCCGTACCAACGCGCGCCGCGACTCCTGACAGCATGCCGACGCAACCACCAACTAGGCAATATGTCTGGTGAAGTTGACCCGTATGGGTTGTAGAGGTGTCGCCGGTACGGAGAGACTTCCGGCATGGCCTTGAAGAGAAGCCTGGTCCCGCAGTCGGTGTACCGGCGACAGCTCGCGGCACGGCTGAAGGAACTGCGTGACGCGACCGGGCTCACCCTCACCGAGGTCGCCGATCAACTGGAGGTCAATCAGGGGTCGCTGAGCCGGATCGAGAACGGCGAACGCGGTACGACGCCGGTCCTCGTCCGGGCACTGCTGGACCTGTACGGCGTCGACGACGAGCATCGGCGCGCCGACGTGCTCGACCTCGTACGGGCGGACAAGGAGCAGCAGAAGCCCTGGTGGCGGAAGTACTCCACAGTGCTCACCCCGACCCGCTACGACGGGTACCTCGCGCTGGAGGCCGGCGCGACGCACCTCGCCAGCTACCAGCCGATGCTCGTGCCGGGGCTGCTCCAGACCGAGGACTACGCGCGTGCCGTGATCTCCCAGATGAGGAAGGACCTGTCCCCGCCGCAGGTCGAGTCCCTGGTCAGGGTCCGCATGGAGCGGCAGAACAGCCGCCTGGGCGGTGAGGCCCCTGCCAGGCTCTGGGCGATCCTCGACGAAGCCGTGCTGCGCAGGACGGTCGGCTCCGCCGAAGTGATGCGCGACCAAATGCGGAAGCTGGTGGAGGCGAGCGAGCGGTCGAACGTCACCGTGCAGGTGCTGCCGTTCTCGCTCGGCGCGCATCCCGGGCTGTACGGCCCGTTCGTCATCCTGACGTTCCCGCACCCCACGCCGGACCTGGTCTGGCTGGAGAACCCCAAGAACTCCGTGTATCTCGAGTCCCCGGAGGACGTGGACAACTACACGGAAATCTTCGATCAGTTGAGGGGTAGCGCCCTCGACCCATCGGAGACCCGCACCCGCATCACACGCATCAGCAAGGAGCTCGAAGAGTGAGCACGCCCAGCATGGCCGCCCCGCACGACGTCGACCTCGCACGCGCGCACTGGCGGAAGAGCTCGTACAGCGGGGGTGCGAACGACTGCTTGGAAGTTGCCGAACTGGGCGAACGCGCCGCAGTGCGCGACTCCAAGGACATCAGCCGTGGACCGTTGCTCTTTCCGAAGGCGGCGATGCGCGCGCTGGTTGGCGGAATTGCCAGCGGGGCAATCGGTCCGCTTCGGGGCTGAGTAGAGGGCCGTGGGCCCCGCCTGCCGACCGCATCCCGGCTCAACCAACACTATCGGACGATCCCCGGCCGTCCATGAGCTGCTGGATTGCAGCCAGGATCCCTTCCACAGCACCGGGTTCGGCTGCCAGGGCGGTCAGAGGGACCGACGGCCAGCCCTTGTATCCCTTCTCCCGCTGCACCTCCAGCTTCTTCTGCAGCTCGGGAACGGCCGGCAGAGACTCCGCGAACGCCGCCGTCACGTCGAGGCCGAGGTGATGGGTGATCGATCCGAAGCTGAAGGCGAGCTCCTCCTTGGCGGGACTGTCGTACAGGGACAGCGTCCAGAGCGGCACCTGGCGGCCAGCGATCGGGTAGGAGACGGACATGCTCGGGTACGTGGCCGTACCGCCCTCCAGCCGTCCCCTGGCTGCCGCGTGATCGAGTAGTGCGGTCGCGATCCGCCTCGGTTCCGGGGCGAGCCGAGCCTGGATCACCGCGTCCATGTCGTCACGTGTGGTTCGCTGCGTGGCGCGCCGGCCGGACGGGGACTTCGCTGCCGTGGCGACCTCCCCGTGGATGCGCGGGACGAGGACGCGAAGGTCCCCGTCGCCTCGGTACTGAGTCAGCTCGACCGCGTACACGTCGGTCTGCCGCATCTGCCGGTTCAGGAACTCGACGATCGCCCTCAGCTCCAGCGGGATCCGGTCCGCGACGAACAGCAGCCGCATCTGCCCTGCGGCCAGCCGTTCCTCGACTATCGACCAGAACTCGTCCGGGGAGCGGTCGCCGAGCAGCTCCCCGTACGCCTCTTCCAGCGATCGGCCGTCCGCGACGCAGGTCTCTTCGAAGGAGCGCTGAAGCAGGGCTCCGGGCCAGTAACGCGCCCCGTTCGCTGCGTAGTCCAGCATCTGGCCTACAACCTCGCGCCGGATCCGGGTGTCGCTCGCCCGCTTGACCTCCACCAGTGTCGGCACCCCGTCGGCGTCGACGAAGAGATGGTCCAGCCAGTACGCCGGACTGCTCTCCGCACTCGTCGAAACACCCATCTCCCGCGCTACCAGCACCAGCCGCAACGGCTGGCCATCAGCCAGAGAGCCGAAGTCCAGCACCCGGGGGTGCCGCGCGAGGAGCTCCTGGAACTCAGCCTCGGTCTCGAATGCGGCCGGCTCCAGAGCCTGCAGATCGCTCCCCAGGACGAATACCGACTGCTCAGTCACTTGCTACCCCACCCCTGTGATCCCGAGACCGTGGTCAGCGATCGTTTGCCCGTCTATTGATACCGCGACAGGGCCATGCCAAGAGGGCTCGATCCCGCCATGTCCCCCTGACGCGCGCCCTGTTGAGTGTCAGTGGACCTTCCTATCGTGGAGGAATGGCTAACGGGGTGTGGCACACCGGATATGGCATAGAGATCAATCTGTCGTTACCCGATCTCGGGCATCCGGGCCGTCCGGAGCTGCTCGACGAGATCACCGCGCGAGTCACCGACCGCGACCCGCAATTGCTCGAATGCCTGGCGCACCACGAGGGGCGGGAGTGCCAGTCAGAGACGGGCGGGAAGTCTCCGTGGATGTTCATCCGCCGCGGCCGGGTAGGCGGCCGAAGGCCCCTGGTTGCCTCTCACCTGCCGGTCACACACAAGCCGACCCCGGCGGAGAGCGCTCAGCACAAGGCCACGAAGGAGCGCGTCGTCGAGACCGCTGCGCGGTACGGACTCGACTCCGAGGCCGAGGTTCCCTTAGCCGACCGGCGGAGTGTCACGGACGCCGTCGTCACCGGTCCCAGTGGCATACGGATCGGCTGGGAGATCCAGTACCACCACATCAGCCCCAGCAGCGTGCACCGCCGCTCGGTCAACGCCGTGGAGAACGGCATCACACCCCTCTGGGTCGCGAAGGACCGGACGGCTTCCTTGATCGACCGAGCGCCGTGGGCACGCGTGGATGACATGCCGTGGAAGGACATCGCCGACGGCAAGGAGATGGTGATCCGTGGCGGGTACCGCCACCTGCAAGTCTGGAAGTGCGTACCGAGCAGCGACCGCCACTGCCTCGTCAGCGAGGGCGCCGGTCACTGTGGTGCGATTCACGCCGACTGGTTCGTGCCCGCGCTGTGCGTGCCCGAGAAGAAGCCGGTCTACATCGAAGACCTGGTCTTGCAGAGCGCCACGGGGGAGAGCGTCCCGGTCTACGTGCCCAGCCGCGGCAACGGCCGGGCTGGTCTGCACATGTGGGTGCCGGCGGACGAGCGCATGCAGTGGGAGGAGATCGTCGGTGAACGGACGCCTCTTCCCTCTGCCTCGGGCAAAGAGGACGACGACGTGATCACCTTCGCCGAGCAAGAGATCGACCGCACCTGCAGGGCAGGAGAAGAGGGCTGGTTCGTCAGCGACGCCCGGCCCCTCCGCGACCTCGGCCAGCCGACTGGCGGCTTCACCCTTCCCCGCATGCCTGTGCAGGGCTCCCGTGATCCGATGCGGATCACGCCAGTCGAACGGGCCGCCGCCTCCGCCGCGCTGGGATGCCCGATGTGGGAGCTGGGGCCGTGCGCCGGGTGCGGCCAGCTGATGCGCAGGTACGGGCGGTACGCGGCGATGTACTGCCGCGTGTGCCGCTCGGTCCTCAACGGCCGCCAGAGACTTTGACGGCTGGGCGGGCGCTGGTCGGCAGGAGTCGCGTCGTCCGGAGCGACATAGCTCGGTGCGCGATGAGCGCTACTTGTCAGCCCATCCGGAGCGGTGCTGTCGGACGTACTCAAGACGGATTCGGTGCTGAGCATGAACCGTCAGAGGGCCGAGATCATTGCCTGTGGCCGCGTCAACGATGCGGAGTTCATCAGTGAGGAAGCGGGCACCCATGTCGAAGCGGACGTGACAATTCGGACAGAGGCAGAGCACGTTTTCGACTCGGTCGGGACCGTTGTGGGGCGCTCCAAGCGCCTGTATGTGCGCAGCTTCGCTGTACGCGAAGAGCGGCGCCGGCAGTTCGATCATCGTTCCGCAGAACTGGCAGGTGTTGTTGTACCACGCTTTGACCTGGCGTGTGACCCGGGAATCTCGGTCTTGGGCCTGTACTACTGCAGTTCTCCGCGGGACAGGTGTATCCGGGAAGTCCGGGGCGGCGCTCTCCGCGTGCCACGAAGGCTCCACGGGAACGTCGGCCGAGCCCACGTCGGTCAGCACGGCCACGCTGGTCTTGGCAAGG
>Ga0079224_100007934_pt1 | contig 14308 bp, 12 predicted proteins | sample Stecom2015_FD_80414 | JGI IMG/M metagenome (GOLD analysis project Ga0079224, IMG submission 80414) | Agricultural soil microbial communities from Utah to study Nitrogen management - Steer compost 2015 | ecosystem: Environmental > Terrestrial > Soil > Agricultural land | place: USA: Utah...
CGCCCGGGAGATCGCGGCCTTCGCCGACGACAGCGAGCGGTACGAGAGGTACTCGCAGGCGTCGGTCAAGGCTGCCGAGCGGATGACCTCCTACGACATGTCGAGCCTGTACCAGCAGCTGCTGCAGGGTGGGCTGCCTGCCGAGTTCTCGCCGGAGCCGACGCTCGACGACGCCCGGCAGCTTCTCGACTGGGCCGTCTTCTACGCGGAGACCAGCTTCGCGGACTCCGCGGCGAACCCGCGCAGCACCGCGCCGGCCAAGAAGATCTCCTTGGCGCGTCGGGTCGCGAGGCGGAGCATCCGGACCTTCCCCGCTCTCGAGCCTGTCCTCCGGCGGGTGCAGAAGGCGTTGTGAGCAGGCCAGGAGTCGAGCCGATCCGTCAGGAGGTCAGAGGACAGAGTCCATGGCCTTGTGGATCCGCTCCTGCAGGTCCTTGAGCGTGGCCCTGGCGCTGTCGATGCCGGACACGAGGCTCGAGCGGCGCTCCACGACCTGCGGGCCGAGCTGGGCGAGCTCGTCGTACCGGCCGGTGAGCTCGCCGAGGCCCGCGGACTCGAGCAGACGCTTGATCTTCTCCGGGTCGGCGGCCGACCCGAGCGGGTACGCACCCTCCGTCGCGCCGATGATCAGGCCGTGCGCGCGGTCGCTGATGACCGCGAGCGACCGGCTGTACACGTCGCGCACGTGGACGTCGAGGTCGTGGTGGCTGGTGCTGGCCGCGACGAGGTACTCGCCCCCGAGCTCCTCGGCGACGCGCACGGCGCGCGGGGCGTCGCGGGCCACCTGGGCGACGGTGACGATCCGGGTCGACGTCTGCGCGGCGAGGGCGCGGACGGCGTCGAACCACGAGGCCTCGGGCCAGGCGCGGTCGAACCGCAGCGTGACGGCCAGCAGCGGGCGCTCGGACTCCGGCTTCCACTCCGTGGTGGGCGTGCCCATCGAGTAGGCCCAGTCGGGCGCGACGTCGCCGAACCCTGCGGCGTCGCGCGACGGCTGGTCGCGCCACGACACGATCGCGGCGTCCTTGAGCACCTGGTGGAAGCTGACGGTCTCCGCGGCGGTGCGCGGCGACCGGATCCCGATACCGGCGACGATCGCCGTGCCGCCGGCGTTGTACGCCTGCTGGAGGCCGGCGACGCGGCCGCGCTTGGGGTACACGCCGGGGCGCGGGTTGATCTCGCCGGCCTCGAACAGGTGCACCGGACGGACCGCTTCGCGCGCGGCCGCGGTCCACTTCGACGTCTTCGTGTAGACGCGGTCCTCGGGCGTCAGGGGAAGGCCGGAGACGTAGTCGGAAGTCTTCCGCTCCAGGAGCACGTGGAACCGGCGGTTCTCGCCGCGCGCGGCGAGCAGGAAGCCGGCGCGCAGCGCGGAGTCGCCGAGGTTGTCGTCCTGCCCACCGAGGTTGACGAAGACATCTTGGACGCGGTTCGAGTTCACGGTGGGGGATCCTATTGTGCGAGTGGCGGATACGGGCGGTTCAGGGCTGACGTGCACAGTGCGCGGGAGCGTGCCCGGTCCGGGCGGGGCCACAGCGGCGGCCCGTCGAGGGCTGCCGTGACGCTGCGGACCGGAGCGCGGGGCCACGGTCCACGTTGGTATCGTAGCCCGGTGCCGAACGCCACTCACCTCGCCGCAGACCACGCTGCCGCGCCCACCGCCGAGAGCGATCACATCCTCGTCTACGCGTCGCAGCGCCAGCCGTCCCACATCCTGTCCTACGTCGACCAGATCGTCGGGATCGAGGGTACGCCCACCCCGGGCGTGGAGCTCCGCTTCTTCGAGGGCAAGCTTCCGCACACCGACATGGACGTGGTGCACCTGCACCGGTCCAGCGTGCTCCTGGGCAAGGGGAGCCGATGGAAGCGGCTCGCGCGTATGGCGGACTTCGTCCTCCAGGCCCGGCGCCGCAAGATCGCCGTGGTCCGGACGCTCACCCCTGCCGACGTCAACGGGCAGGGCGGTCGGCTGCGCCAGGCCGCGAACCTGCTGCTCGACCAGGTGACGACGTCGTACGTCGTGCTGGACGAGACGACGCGGACGCCCAGGAGTCGCCCCGTCACGGTGATCCCGCACGCCCACTACCGGGAGCGGTTCCTCGGGTACCCCCGTTCCGAGACGGTGCCCGGCCGCGTGCTGCGCATCGGGGCCGCACTCCCCAAGAACACCGCGGGGGCGCTCGGCGGCCTCCTCCTCACCGAGACGCCGGGCCTGACACTGCGTGTCGTCGGCAAGCCGGCGGAGGGCGGGACGTTCCGGCTCAAGGCGCTCGCCGAGCGGGACCCGGAGCGGGTCTCGGTGCTGCTGGAGAAGATCTCGGACGGTTCCACCGTGCAGGAGATCACCGCGGCGGAGCTGGTCCTCGTCCCGAAGGTTACCGAGCTCGAGGACATGCAGGTGCTGTACCTGGCGCTGTCCCTCGACCGCCCGGTCCTCGTGCCGGCGACGGAGCTGACGCGCCGCCTCGCCGAGAAGGTCGGCCCCGGATGGGTCACGCTCTACGACGGCACGCTCGGTCCCGAGACCGTCGACGCCGCGGTGGCCGGCCTGCGCGCCACGCCGCCGACGGGCAGCCCCCAGCTCGACGCCCCCGACCTGGAGGCGACCTCCGAGATGTACCTCAAGGTCTTCCGCGAGGCTGCCGCCGCTGTGCAGCGCTGAGCCGCTGGTGTGACCGGCTCCGGTAGATTCGCTCGGACACCCTGAGCCAGGACGGAAACCTTGACCACGCTGAGCATCATCGTGCCGGTCTACAACGCGGCCGAGTTCCTGCCCCAGTGCCTCGCGACGATCCGGGCGAATCGGCGCGACGACTACCAGTTCATCCTCGTCGACGACCACTCGACGGACGAGACGCCCGCGATCATCGAGCGGGCGGTGCGGACGATGCCCTGGCTGACCACGCTGCGCAACCCCGAGAACTACGGGGTGGCCCGGTCGCGGAACATCGCCCTGACGCACGCGCAGGGCAGGTACCTCACCTACCTCGACGCCGACGACTGGTACCACGTGGGACACCTGGGCCGGACCCTCGCGGCCCTGCAGCGGCTCGGGGTCGACTTCGTCCGGACCGACCACGTGCGCGTCGACGGGGCGGAGCGCGTGATCGAGCGGGCGCCCGAGGAGCGCCGCGACGTCGTGCTCGACCCGCGGTCGCAGATCGGCGAACCGGGCTACCGGACCATGGTCGACTACCCGTTCCTGTGGGCGGGGATGTACGACAGGGAACGGATCGACCCCGCGTTGTTCGCCTTCGACGAGTCGTTGCGCACGGCCGCCGACCGGCCGTGGTTCTGGCGGCTGCACCTCAACACGGAGTCCACGGCGGTGGTGGACCTGAACGGCTACTTCTACCGCAAGGACGCCAACCCGAGGGCGCTCACCCAGGCGGGCAACGCGAGCACGCTCCACTTCCTCGACGCCTACGCGGGTATCCGCGACCTGGCGGTCGCCTCGGGCGACGCCGGGTACGTGGACAAGGCGGCGTACGGTGCGCTCCGGATCGTCGAGTTCCACGTGTCGCGCCGGGCCCGGCTCTCCGCCGAGCTGCAGCGCGAGCTGTACCACCGGTCCTCGGCGTTCCTGAACTCGTTCCCGCCGGAGTCGATCCGGACCGCCCTGCGGTACTTCGACCTGCCCAAGCGCATCGTGCTCGGGAAGATCCTGCGAACAGAGGCCGACTGACATGCCGACCGGCACAGGGATGGACCAGCTCTTCGTCGCACCCTCGTTCACCGCAGCAGCCCTGATGGCGGCAGCGGTCGACGAGGGGCTGTACGCCGACGCGGGCACGACGGTGCTCCTGACGGTCGGCACCGCACCGATCCCGGAGCTCGGGGGCGACCTCGCCACGCAGCCCGGCTTCGACGGGCCGGCCCGGCGGTTCGACCGGGTCGTCTCCCTCAACGAGGCGATCTACCCGCAGCACCCGTCGTCGTGGGACCCGGACACGGACGACGGTCGCCGCCAGGCGGTCGCCGCCGCCGTGGGACTGCGCGAGCCCTTCGGGATCACGCTCCCCTCGGTGTCGGCCGCGCCGTCGGACGCTCTCCTGCGCGTCTTCCCGGAGGGACCGGTCGACGTCGTCGTCGATGCGGCGGCGGGCTACGGCCCGCCGCGCCCGGCCCTGCCGTCGCAGGTGATGGCGCGTCTGCGTCGCCTGGTCTCGCTCGACCTGGCGGGCGGGCTCCGCCCCGCGCTGGTGCGCGAGCACGCGCTGGAGCACGCGGTCGTGCCCCCCGCAGCGTTCCGCGCGGTCGTGCCGGACGATGCGGGCCGGGCCGTGGGGCAGGAGAGCGCCGACGCGATCGTGCTCGGCCAGGACCTGAGCCCGCTGTCACCCGACGAGGAGCAGCGGCTGCACGAGGCGTTCCTCCGGGTGGCGGCGGCCCTCGGGCACCGGCGGGTGGTGCTCGCGCCGCCCCCGAGCGGGCCGTCGGCGTCCGCGCACCGGCTCCCTGCGCTCGCTGAGGAGCTCGGCCTGCGGCTGCGGGTGCTCGACGACCCGGTCCCCGCGGAGGTGCTGTACGCCGCGCTGCGGCCCGCCGCCGCGATCGGCTGCTGCTCGACGGGGCTGGTCACGGCGTCGGAGGTCTACGGCATGGACGCCTACGCCGTGGGGATCGACGAGGTGCTCGAGCGGTTCGGGCCCGACGACCGGCTCGGCGCGGCGCTCGTCGGCACCCGGCTGCCGCGTGTCGACGTCGCACCGGACGGGACGCTCGTCCGCCAGGCGCCGCTCGACGTCGACCTGCCCCTGCTGGCGGAGGAGACGGCGCGCACCGACGTCACGGCCTCCCGCGACCGGTCCGCGCAGGCACCGGCGGCGTCCCCTGTGCCGGCGCGGACCCGGCTCCGCCGTGACGTGGCACGTGCCGTGCGGGCGGCGTCCCGGCGCTCGCGCGTGGTCCGCCGGGCGACGGCGGTCGCGCAGGCGGTCGTCTTCCACCCGCGCTGAGCCCGCCCCGCCCGGCGTCCCTGGCCCGGGCCCGGGGGAGGTCAGTCCCGGCCGTAGATGTCGCGCGTGTAGACCTTGTCGGCCACGTCGTCCAGGGCGTCGGTGCGCCGGTTGGCGATGATGACGTCGGCGCGGGCCTTGAACGCGTCGAGGTCCCGGACCACCTCGGAGTGGAAGAACTCGCCCTCCTCGAGGGTGGGCTCGTACACGATGACCTCGACGCCCTTGGCCTTGATGCGCTTCATGACGCCCTGGATGCTCGAGGCGCGGAAGTTGTCCGACCCCGACTTCATCACCAGGCGGTACACGCCGACCGTGCGCGGCTCGCGGCGCAGGATGTCGGCGGCCACGAAGTCCTTGCGCGTGGTGTTGGCCTCGACCACGGCGTTGATGAGGTTCTGCGGCACGTCGGCGTAGTTGGCCAGGAGCTGCTTGGTGTCCTTGGGCAGGCAGTACCCGCCGTAGCCGAACGAGGGGTTGTTGTAGTGCGACCCGATCCGGGGGTCGAGGCCCACGCCCTCGATGATCTGCGCGGTGTCCAGGCCGTGGGTCGCCGCGTAGGTGTCCAGCTCGTTGAAGTACGCCACCCGCAGTGCGAGGTAGGTGTTGGCGAACAGCTTGATCGCCTCCGCCTCCGTCGGGTCCGTCAGCAGCACAGGGACGTCCTTGGTGAGCGCGCCCTCCAGCAGCAGGTCCGCGAACTGCTTGCCGCGGTCGGAACGGTCGCCGACCACGATCCGCGAGGGGTGCAGGTTGTCGTACAGGGCGCGGCCCTCGCGCAGGAACTCCGGCGAGAAGACGATGGCGGCACCGGGGTGCTCGGCCCGCACCCGCTCGGTGAACCCTACGGGGATGGTCGACTTCACGACGATCGTCGCGGCCGGGGCCAGCTCCAGCACCTGGTCGATCACCGACTCCACCGTGGAGGTGTCGAAGAAGTTGGTGACCTCGTCGTAGTTGGTGGGCGTCGCCACGACCACCAGCTGGGCGTCCGAGTAGGCGGCCGAGGCGTCGAGCGTCGCGGTGAGGTCGAGCTCCCTGGTCGCGAGGTACTCCTCGAGCTCCGGGTCCGCGATCGGGCTCTTGCGCTCGTTGACCAGCGCGACCTTCGACGCATCCACGTCCACCGCCCACACCTGGTGGTGCTGGGCGAGCAGGACGGCGTTCGACAGGCCGACATAGCCTGTCCCGGCAACAGCGATCTTCATGAGGTCATCCTCTCAGAGGTGGCGTCCGCGCCCGCACCGCGCGAGCGGGCGCCCGAGCGCCCCCCGACGACCAGGAGAGGTGTCGTGGAGCGCTACAGTGGACAGCGCCCTGCGTGCGACGCAGGCGGCACGGGACCTGGGCTGCCAGGGTCCTGCCCGAGTCAGTCCGTCGAAGGAAAGCATGCCAGAGACAGCCGGCCCGTCGGCCATCGTGATCATCCCTGCCCGCGGCGGCTCGCAGGGGGTCCCGCTGAAGAACCTGGCCCGGGTCGACGGCATCACGCTCGTCGGCCGGGCGGTCCAGGCCGCGTCGGCGGCACCGTCCGTCGCGAGCGTCGTCGTCTCGACCGACCACGAGGAGATCGCGGCGGAGGCGCGCTCGCACGGCGCCCGCGTCGTGGCCCGACCGCCGGAGCTCGCCGGGGGCACGGCGTCGTCCGAGTCCGCCCTGCTGCACGTGCTGGAGCGCGTCGAGGCCGGTGACGGCGACCTGCCGCCGCAGGAGATCCCGCCGGTGACCGTGCTGGTGCAGTGCACCTCTCCGTTCATCGACCCGGCGGACCTGGACGCCGCGATCCGGACCGTCGCGGCGGGGGAGAAGGACGTGGTGGTCGCGGTCGCGGAGACGCACGACTTCCAGTGGCGGGTCGACGACGGCGTGGCGAGCCCGGTCGGCCACACCACCGAGTACCGTCCGCGGCGCCAGGAGCGGGCCCCGCACTACCGGGAGACCGGCGCGTTCTACGTGATGCGCACGGACGGGTTCCGGGAGCGCAGGACGCGGTTCTTCGGCGACGTCGGGATCCAGCCCGTCGCCCCCGAGTGGTCGATCGAGATCGACGAGCCGCGCGACCTCTGGCTGGCGCGCCAGCTGGTGGATCAGGGCCGCGACGCCGAGCCCGAGCCGCTGGACGTCGACGCGCTGGTGACGGACTTCGACGGTGTCCACACCGACGACCACGCCCACGTCGCCCAGGACGGGACCGAGCAGGTCCGGGTGAGCCGTGGCGACGGCATGGGCATCTCCCGCCTGCGCCGCGCGGGCGTCCCGATCCTCATCCTGTCGACGGAGACCAACCCGGTCGTCGCCGCGCGGGCCGACAAGCTCCGCGTCGAGGTGCTGCACGGCGTCGAGGACAAGGCCGCCGCGCTGCGCGCCTGGCTCGCGGAGCGGGGCCTCAACCCCGCGCGGGTCGCGTACGTCGGCAACGACGTCAACGACCTCCCGGCCATGGCGGTCGTCGGCTGGCCGGTCGCGGTGGCCGACGCGCGTCCCGAGGTGCGGACCCAGGCCCGGGTCGTGCTCTCCCGCGACGGCGGGGACGGTGCGGTCCGTGAGGTCTGTGACCGTATACTCGCATCGCGTCCGGGTGAAGTGGCTCCCAGCGTCGGTAGCGCCCAGGCCCCCGTCGCCGCCGGATAGCCATCGACGTCCAGCACGAGCACTACCCTGTGCACGACCTCTTCGGAAGGACCCTGTTATGAGCGCGACGAACGCGCAGCCCACGCCGGTCGCCATCGGCGAGCACCTGGTGGGTGCCGACCAGCCGGTCTACGTGATCGGCGAGATCGGCATCAACCACAACGGTGACGTCGAGATCGCCAAGAAGCTGATCGATGTCGCGGTCGACGCCGGGTGCCAGGCCGTGAAGTTCCAGAAGCGCACGCCGGAGATCAGCACGCCGAAGGACCAGCGCGACAAGATCCGTCAGACGCCCTGGGGCGAGATGACGTACCTCGAGTACAAGTACAAGGTCGAGTTCGAGGAGCCCGAGTACACGGAGATCGACGCGTACGCCAAGGAGAAGGGCATCCAGTGGTTCGCCTCTCCGTGGGACGCCCCGTCGGTCGAGTTCCTCGAGAAGATGAACGTGCCGACGCACAAGGTGGCGTCGGCGTCGGTGACCGACCACGAGATGCTCCGCGCGCTGGCGGCCACCGGTAAGCCGATCATCCTGTCGACCGGCATGTCCACGCTGGAGCAGATCGACGCCGCCGTGGAGATCCTGGACACGAGCCGGCTCGTGATCCTGCACTCCACCTCGACGTACCCGCTTCCCCCCGAGGAGGCGAACCTGCGCACCATCACGACCCTCCAGGAGCGCTACGGCGTGCCCGTCGGCTACTCGGGTCACGAGACCGGCCTGCAGATCTCCATCGCGGCCGTCGCGCTGGGCGCCGTCGCCGTCGAGCGGCACATCACGCTCGACCGCGCGATGTGGGGCTCGGACCACGCCTCCTCGCTCGAGCCCAAGGGGCTGGAGAACCTGGTGCGTGACATCCGCATCCTCGAGAAGGCTCTCGGCGACGGCCAGAAGCGCGTCATGCCCGGCGAGTTCTCGCCGATGTCGCGCCTGCGCCGCGTCGACGCCTGAGACCACGGTGCAGCATGTCGGGGGCGGGCGCCGCAGGTGCGGGTGCCCGCCCCCGGCCGTTCCGGGCACGCGAGTGTCCCGGGCCCCGGGCAGGGCAGCCCGGTGATCGAGCCCACGAGAGGAACCGTTGTGCCCGAGAGGACTGACGCGGCGAGCATGCCGCTGGTGACCGTGGTCGCCGTCGTGCGTGACGAGGAGCCCTACCTCGAGGCGATGGTGCGCTCCGTGCTCGGCCAGGACTACCCCCACCCGCTGCACTTGGTGCTGGCCGTGGGCCCGTCCCAGGACCGCACCCGGGAGATCGCCGACAAGCTCGCGATCGAGACCGGCCGGATCACCGTGGTCGACAACCCGACGGGGTCGAAGCCGCTCGGCCTCAACGCGGGCCTCGCGCGCATGCCGGAGGGGCACACCGTCTTCGTGCGCGTGGACGGGCACACCGTCGTCGAGCCGACATACGTGCGCCGCTCCGTGGCAGCGCTGCTGGCCTCGGGGGCCGACGGCGTGGGCGGCCGGATGCACCCCGTGGGCGACACCCCGGTGCAACGCGCGGTCGCGCGCGCGATGAGCCATCCCGCGGGCCTCGGCTCGGCCTCGTTCCACACGGGCGGGTCCGCGGGCCCCGCGGAGACCGTCTACCTGGGCACGTTCCGCCGGGAGGCGCTCGAGCGGGTCGGCGGCTACTCGCCCGTGTACGTGCGCGCGCAGGACTGGGAGCTGTGCCTGCGCCTGCGCACCACCGGCAGCCTGCTGTGGTTCGACCCGTCGCTCGTGGTCGAGTACAAGCCGCGCCGCTCCTTCGGCGCCCTCGCCACGCAGTTCTGGCGCACCGGTATGTGGCGGCGCGAGGTCGTGCGCAACAACCCGGGCACGGCCAGCCTGCGGTACCTCGCACCGCCGACCGTCGTCGTCGTCCTCGGCCTGTCGCTGGTCGCGGTGGTCGGCGGCCTGGTCGCCGGGGCGGTCCCCGCCGTCGTGGCGGGCCTCGTGCCGCCGGCGGCCTACCTGCTCGGCGTGCTGGCCGCGGCCGCGCACGCGGCGACCCGCCGTCCGCGGCTGGACCTGCGCTCGGCGCTGGCCCTGCCCGCCACGCTCGTGACCATGCACCTGTCGTGGGGCGCGGGCTTCCTGCGCGGCCTCACCGAGCGCATCCGCGTCGACGACGGCGTCTGAGCGCCGTCAGGCCTTCCTGTCCGGGAACAGGGTGCGCAGCGAGCGGGCCGAGAACCGGATCGCCTCGTACGCCGGCTTGGGCAGGTACATCTGGGCGAGCATGCGCACGTAGCGGCTGCGCAGCCACGGCGTGACCTCGGGCAGCGGCGTCAGGGTCCCGGCGGCACGGCGTTCGGCGAGCTCCCGGACGGTCGCGGGCAGCTGCGACTCGCTGGTGTGCAGGTAGTTGTCGTCGAGCCACTCCGGGTCCGGCTCCGGACCGCCCGCGCGGAAGGCCGCTGCCGCGTCGGCCACGGACATCACGCAGCCGCTGCTGACGAACGGCTCGTTGAGCAGCTCGGTCGACACGCCGAAGTCGTCGAGGATCACCGTGGACAGGCCCAGCGCCAGGGACTCCATCGCGGCGGTGGAGCTGACCGTCATGAGCCCCGTACCGGCCTGGAGCCACTCGGCCATGGGCCCGTCGACGAACCGCAGCGCGTCGCGGCGGTGCCCGAGGCGCTCGTGCTCGGCGTCCCACAGCTCGTCGTAGGGAAAGGCCTCGTTGTGCGTCTGCCGCTCACCCTTGCGCGCGCGGAGCTTGACGATGACCTCGATCTCCTCGGCCAGCCGTGCGAGGCGGTCGAGCAGCTCGACGCGGTCGGCGCGCTCCTCCGGCACCTTCGCCTGCGCGGCGAAGACGACCCGGTGGACGGGCTCGGTGCCGAGGCTCGTGGCGGCGTGCTCGAGGAACGGCAGGTGGGCGAGCGGGATGGCCGGGCTGACGCCGTGGGCCGCGAACGCCTCGCGGTAGGCGGTCACCTCGCGCCTGCTGTGCACCACGAAGGCGTCGCACCAGCGCCGCCAGCCCGTGCCCTCGGGGGTCGCGGGCAGCGCCATCCCGGGCAGGCCGGTCACGAGCGCCGGGCGGCGGGCCCCCGTCGCCGCGACGACGGTGCGCGCGACGATCTCCGCGACGGGGCCCGTCGCGGCGATGACGACGACGTCGGGCGTGGCGTCGCGGATCGTGGCGCCGAGCTCGGAGACGGGCAGCACGGCGGGCCGGACCACCGACGACCCGGCGACCGCTGCGGCGATCTGCCCCGTGGTCGGCGCGATCGGCGTCTTGACGAGCACGGCGGACCGGTCGAGGTCAGGGTCGTCGACCGGCCCGAGCCTGTCGAGCGTCGCGCATGCCCACTTGAGGTACGAGTCGCTGTCCGCGACAGCGAGCACGCGGATGGTCATTCGTTCGCCTCCGGGAAGTCGGGGTCGCCTGCGTCGACGACGGCTCTTGCGCGCTGCGCGAGCTCGCTGACACTGGTCAGGTGTGCTCGGTGCTCGGCGGTGGCGCGCGGCGTCCACCAGTCGGCGGGCACGTCGAGCGCCGTGACCGGCACCCCGAGCGGTGAAATGATAGTGGTCAGCAGGATCGTCGACGTCGACGGAAGGCTGACGACACGCTGGCCGCGCCGGAGCCCGCGCAGCCTGATCTCGACGGGCGCACCGGGTGCGTCCACGGTGACGCCGTCGATCGCCGCGAGCGTCGCCAGCAGCTCGCTCGTCTGGCGCCGGTGCGGCAGGTAGCGCAGCTCGCCCTCCGCGGCCAGCGACCGGATCCAGCCGACGTACCGCTGCGCGTCGATCAGGCCGTCGGCGACCATGCCGGTGCCGACGACGACGGTGGGCTCGGGGATCACCTCGTCGGCGGGCTGGGCGGCGAGCCAGCCGAACCGGTTGTGCCGGACGTCGAAGCCCTGGGCGCGCAGACCGTCACGCAGCTCCGGGGGCAGCGGCAGGGCGGTGAAGAGGGTGACGCGGCCTGCGGCGGCGAGCGCCCGCAGCCGGCGGCCGGCGAGCGCACCCAGCAGCCTGCGGGGCGCCGACGCGGGGCGGCCGATCCGGACCAGGGGGGCGCCGCGCACGAGGAGGCGCACGAGCTCGAGGGTCGCCAGGCCGTCGTCGACGAGCACCACGTGCCGCGGACGGCGCAGGGGCGCGGTGGCCTGGAAGAGGCCGGAGAACGCGTCCCCGACGACCCACACCGGCTCCCGGGCGGCGAGGGCGGCGCGCGGCCCGGTCAGGTCGAAGTCGAGGCCGTCGGGCAGGTCGAGGTGGCGGACGCCGGACAGCGCGTCCCCCAGTGCCGGGACGTCGTTGCGCACGTGCACGTGCGTGACCGCGCCCGCGTGACCTGCGGCGTGCGCCTCGACGGTGCACAGGAGCTGCAGGGGCGACTCGACCAGCGCGCCCGCTGCGGGGGCCGCGCCGAGGTCGCTGCCGACGGGGCGGGTGGCGGGGTGGGGGTGCTGCACGCGGTGCAGTCTCTCACGGGAGGCCTCGCCCCGGACCTGCCTGCGTGGTGACGTGCAGGTCAGGGGCCATGTGGCCATCTGATGCGTCCTGCTAGGGTTCGGGGCCCGCTAGGATCGAAAGGCCGGATGATGTCCGGCAGTGCCCCCGACCAGATAGGTATTTCACGCACCGTGAGCACACCTACTACCGACGCTGCAGCGCCCGCGGGCGCGGCGGCCGGCGGCAGCGCGAAGACGCCGCCGCCTCCGCTCGTGCCGAGCACCACCTCGGCCGAGCGCCTCGCCCTGGCGAAGAAGCACGGCCTGCGACCCCTGAACGTGCGGCCGCCGCTGGGCGAGTACATCCGTGACCTCGCGAGCCGCTGGGCCTTCATCCGGGTCCTCGCCTCGTCCACCGCGTACGCGCGGAACCAGAACAACTATCTCGGCCAGCTCTGGGCCGTGCTGAACCCGATCCTCAACGCGGGCGTCTACGTCCTGATCTTCGGCGTGCTCCTCAAGCTCAGCCGCGACGTGGACAACTCGATCGCGTTCATCGTGATCGGCGTCTTCATGTACCGGTTCGTCGAGGCCTCCGTGACCGGCGGCGCCAAGTCGATCAGCGGCAAGACGCAGCTGCTGCGCTCCCTCCACTTCCCGCGGGCTGTTCTGCCGATGTCGACGGTGCTGTCGCTGCTGAACACCCTGGTTCCCGCGATCGTCGTCATGTGCGCCATCACGCTGCTCAGCGGCTTCCTGCCGACGTACGAGATGATCCACGTGACGTGGTGGTGGCTGCTGCTGCCCGCCGCCGTCGCGCTCCTGTGGGTCTTCAACACGGGGCTCGCGTTCCTCATGGCGCGGTTCGTGGCAGGCACGCCGGACCTCGAGAACGTGCTGCCGTTCGTCATGCGGGTGGTGATGTACGCGTCGGGCGTGATCTTCCCCGTCGTCAGCAAGGTGGACGAGCTGGAGATGCACGAGACGGCCAGGGCGGTCGTCGGCGGCATCCTGGAGTACCAGCCGGTCGCGGTGTTCCTCTACCTGGTGCGGTCCGTGCTCATGCAGGAGGAGACGATCCCGCCCAGCGGCCTCATGTGGGCGATCGGCGCGGCATGGGCCGTGCTGTTCTTCGTGATCGGGTTCGTCGTGTTCTGGCGCGGCGAGGAGAGGTACGGACGTGACTGAGGCCGACGAGCACATGGACTTCGACCTCGAGATCGAGCCGGAGGACGAGGGCGAGGAGGCCCTCGAGACCGAGCTCGGCGACCCGTGTCTCGTGGTCGACGACCTGCACGTCGTCTACCGCGTCATCGGCGGGCGCGCGAAGAAGGAGGCGGAGAAGCAGGGCACCGAGGTCCGCGAGGTCGAGGTCAAGGTGCCCTTCTGGAGGAAGCTGCTCCAGGCGGGCCGCAGGCACGTGGGCGCGGTGAGCGAGGTGCACGCGGTGCGTGGCGTCTCGTTCACGGTGCGGCACGGTGAGTCGGTCGGCATCGTCGGGATCAACGGCTCGGGCAAGAGCACGATGCTCCGTGCCATCGCGGGGCTGATCCCGCCGCGGTCGGGCAGCGTGCACGTCTCCGGCGAGCCGTCGCTGCTCGGCGTCAACGCCGCGCTCATGCCGCAGCTCTCGGGCGAGCGCAACATCATGATCGGCGGCCTCGCGCTCGGGCTCACGCCCAGGCAGGTCGAGGAGAAGTTCGACGAGGTGGTCGAGTTCGCCGGCATCGGCGACTTCGTCTACCTCCCGATGAAGACGTACTCGTCCGGCATGGGCGCGCGCCTGCGGTTCGCGATCTCGTCGGCGGCCTCCCCGGACATCCTCATGATCGACGAGGCGCTGGCCACCGGTGACGCCGCGTTCAAGGAGCGCAGCAAGGCGCGCATCGAGGAGGTCCGGGCCAGGGCGGGCACGATCTTCCTCGTGAGCCACTCGATCTCGACCATCGAGGCCATGTGCACCCGCGTGCTGTGGATGCACCAGGGCCAGCTCGTCATGGACGGCCCCGTCCACGAGGTCGCGGAGGCGTACAAGAAGTTCATCCTCGCGCAGCGCCCCGCCATGGATCCGGCGCGACGCCGGGCCAGGCAGCGCAAGCGCGCGGCGGAGGCGGCGGCTCGCCGGGCGGCGGAGGAAGCCGAGCTCAGGGCGGCCGAGGAGGCCGCGCGCAGGAAGGCGGAGGAGGCCGAGCGCAAGGCCGCGGAGGCGGAGCGCAAGGCGGCAGAGGCCGAGCGCAAGGCCGCGGAGGCGGAGCGCAAGGCGGCAGAGGCCGCGGCGCAGGGCCCCGCGTCCTAGTCCCGCAGTCCGCCCCGCACGTCGC
>Ga0079224_100007935_pt1 | contig 14307 bp, 15 predicted proteins | sample Stecom2015_FD_80414 | JGI IMG/M metagenome (GOLD analysis project Ga0079224, IMG submission 80414) | Agricultural soil microbial communities from Utah to study Nitrogen management - Steer compost 2015 | ecosystem: Environmental > Terrestrial > Soil > Agricultural land | place: USA: Utah...
AATTGTTTACGGCGAAAAAATTGTAGCCCCATCTCTTCCTACAGTTTTGGTATACGGACATTACGACGTGCAACCTGCCGATCCCTTGGAGCTATGGGATACTCCACCGTTTGAACCTACTATCCGCGATGGTAAAATTTACGCAAGAGGAGCCGCAGATGACAAGGGGCAATTCTATATGCATATCAAGGCATTTGAATATATGATGAAAAACAACGCCTTGGCCTGTAACATCAAATTTATGATCGAGGGTGAAGAGGAAGTAGGCTCTGCCAATTTAGGAACTTTTGTCAAAGAGAATAAAGCGCGTTTAAAAAATGATGTTATTGTCATCTCCGACACATCGATGATCAGCTTGGAACAACCTTCGCTGGAAACAGGATTGCGAGGGCTTTCTTATGTCGAAGTAGAAGTAACCGGACCAAACCGCGACCTGCATTCGGGTGTGTATGGTGGAGCGGTGGCCAATCCCGCAACCATCCTTGCCAAACTGATCGCATCTTTGCACGATGAAAACAACCATATTGCCATTCCCGGATTTTATGATGATGTGGTAGAATTAAGTCAAGAAGAAAGGGAAGCATTAAACAAAGCTCCGTTCGACATTGACGAATACAAAGCGGATCTAGGCGTTGAGGAACTCTGGGGAGAAAAGGGCTACACCCCGATTGAACACACAGGGATCCGCCCGACATTAGAAGTAAATGGTATTTGGGGCGGTTATATCGGAGAAGGAGCGAAAACTGTATTGCCCGCTAAAGCTTACGCTAAAATATCCATGCGATTGGTTCCCAATCAAAATTCAGAACGGATTACCCATCTCTTCAAAAAACATTTTGAAGAGATTGCTCCTGCATACGTTAAGGTAGTCGTAACACCACATCACGGGGGCGAACCGGTCGTAACACCAACCGATAGCATGGCTTATCAGGCAGCCGAGAGAGCACTGGAAGAGGCATTCCATAAAAAACCTATCCCCACACGCGGCGGAGGTTCTATCCCAATCGTTGCACTGTTTGAGAAAGAGCTGAATGTAAAGACGGTATTGTTGGGCTTTGGGCTTGACAGCGATAATCTACACTCACCAAACGAAAAATACGGCATAGAGAACTACCTGAAAGGTATCGAAACAATTCCGTTATTCTTCAAATATTATGCGGAATTAAATAAATAATAGATTATAATTGTAGAGACGCAATATATTGCGTCTCTACCTTTTAAATATGACCAGACTCTTAAGAAAGATACATCTTTATGCCTATTTTGCTGCTGTTCTATTCTTCTTTTCCCTAGGCTATCCGTTTCTATTTTATTATGCCCGAAATCCCCAAAAGAATTATAAAAAATTGGTATCTTTTCGGAGATGGATAAGTTTAGCCGGAATGTATGCTGTTGGCATCCGAATCCACATAGAATATGAAACACCTATTGACTGGTCCAAAAATTATGTTCTTTGTGCCAACCATACTTCCATCCTCGATATTACCACTTTAAACTACCTGTGCCAATCCCCTTTTTCCTTTATGGGGAAAATAGAACTCCTAAAAAATCCGGTCACGCGTATATTCTTTCAGACAATCGACATACCGGTCAAAAGAGACAGTAAAATATCAGCCTTTAAAGCCTATAAAAGGGCACTTGAACTCCTTCAGGAGGGGAAATCATTGGCTATTTTCCCGGAAGGCAAAATTGACGATGATTATCCGCCAATTTTACATCGTTTTAAGTCCGGCGCTTTCCGAATGGCCTCTGAAAATCAAACCCCAATTCTTCCGGTAGTTATTCAAGATGCATGGCGGATATTGTGGGATGATGGGAAAACCTACGGTGCAAAGCCGGGCGTCATCCATGTCAAAGTACTTGCGCCCATTACCCCGAATGCAACGGGCGGTGAAGCCTTCAGTTCGTTGGAAGCGGAGGTTTATTACAAAATGAAAGAAGCATGGAACATCTGTAATAAATAAATTGTATCTTATCCCCACTTTAACGCGAAACGCATGGAAGAGCATTACTTAATTCAGATAGAAGATATAGGAAGAGAATACGTCATCGGAGCGGAAAGGATACATGCGCTAAAGTCCGTATCCCTCAACATAAAAAAAGGAGAATTTGTTGCACTTATGGGACCGTCTGGTTCCGGCAAATCTACCCTGATGAATATTTTAGGCTGTCTCGATACACCAAGTAAAGGGCAGTATATACTGAACAATATTAACGTATCGGAGATGAGTGAGAACGAACTGGCAGAAGTTCGTAACAAAGAAATTGGATTTGTTTTTCAAACATTCAATCTCTTACCGAAAAATTCGGCCCTGGAAAACGTAGCACTTCCCTTAATTTATGCTGGTTACCCTAAAAAAACACGGGAGGAAAAAGCATTACAGGCACTGGAAAACGTAGGTTTGGGAAATCGCGTAGACCATAAACCAAACGAATTATCCGGTGGTCAACGGCAGCGTGTGGCCGTAGCACGCGCGCTTATTAACGATCCTTCCATTATTTTAGCAGACGAACCGACCGGAAATCTAGACACAAAAACATCCATTGAAATCATGGGATTGATGGAAGATATACATTCGAGAGGTAATACTATTATATTGGTCACCCACGAAGAAGATATTGCACAACATGCCCATCGAATCGTGCGTATGCGCGACGGATTAATCGAGGATGACTACCCCAATCCCGATATCAAATCTGTACACCCCAGACTTGATGCACTTAAAGAAAAAGGCTCTGATTTTGAAAACATATAATTTTATAAAGCTGTAACACAACATATTACATCAAAACAAATTTAATAACAATCGTCTGACTTGATTTAGTGGATAATAATGTTATTTTTGCGAAAAAAAGGATTTCACTAAAATAGTAGATATATGTATTGGACACTAGAACTTGCTTCACATTTGGAAGACGCACCATGGCCAGCAACTAAGGATGAGTTAATTGACTATGGTATTCGTTCGGGGGCTCCAGTTGAGGTTATTGAAAACCTGCAAGCGCTGGAGGATGATGGAGAGCCTTACGAAAACATCGAAGAGATTTGGCCAGACTATCCAACAAAAGACGATTTCTTCTTTAACGAAGACGAATATTAAAAAGAGAAGGTATTAATCCTTCTCTTTGAAAAGCTGTCTTACTAAAAAAGCAAGCTTTTTATGTTAAAAATATTACCGATTTTTCTTCTCTCCTGTCTCATTGCACACGTTACAGCACAAACCACTGAAACGTCCACGCAAGATGATATTAAACGTATTAAAGATTTTATAGCGGATGTAGCGGACGAAGCACTACGCCCGGACATCATTCTGAGCAGACATGTATTGTTGGAGCAGACCGAAACAGATGAACAATACGACTATTTGGAGGCCAGTATAGAAGAAATACGCATCAATCTCCAACCCAAAAACCTTGATGAAATAACCTATATTCCTTTCCAGGCATTATCTAGACGAGAAACTCGTGATATCGACCCCGAGGGAAAACCAACAAATAAAATGTACTTTTTACATTACCGCAACCGGCAGATGCTCGCCGTTTATATCGCACAGGATAAAATCGCGTCGTTTACCCTTGTATCGAAAGGGGATAATAGAGCCCATTTTGTGACATATTAAAAAAGATCACCAACATCTTTTGGATAATTTTCACATTTTTTCTTGCATTTGATTAACAAATATTAGACATTTGCTATTGTATAGTAACAAAAATGAAACTGAACAATGTAAATAGAGCTTGGTGGTGGCACAACAGTTAATGTTGTGGCAAAAACCTATTGCTTGAAATTTTTACATCAAAAAATAGTGGGCTTGCCTAAAGATTAGGCAAGCCCTTTTTTATAGACTTTGTTTTGCATGATATGAAAGAAATCCTAGCTCATTTATTTGAGTACAAAACATTCACAACGGAAGAAGCATACACTATTCTTACGAATATCGCGACTGGAAAATATGACTCCCATCAAATAGCAGCCTTCATGACGACTTACGGTATGCGAAGCATCCGTGTGGAGGAGCTTAGTGGCTTCCGCAATGCGATGTACGACCTCTGCCAAAAGGTAGAATTTCCGGGGTACGACTTGATTGATCTATGTGGCACTGGCGGAGATGGCAAAAACACGTTTAACATTTCTACATTAGCGTCCTTTGTTGTCGCGGGAGCGGGTTATCACGTCGCAAAGCACGGTAATGTCGGTGTTTCTTCGGGATGTGGTTCGTCCAATGTAATGGAATATCTCGGTTATACATTCACGAACAATCGTGATGAGCTTCAGCGTCAGTTAGATGAGGCACACATCTGTTTTTTACATGCACCGTTTTTCCATCCTGCCATGAAAACAGTTGCACCTATCCGACGGGCATTGGGTGTCAAAACGTTCTTCAACATGTTAGGCCCTCTTACCAACCCGACAAACCCTAAATTCCAAGCGGTGGGGGTATTTAGCCTTGAACTTGCTCGTCTGTACAATTATCTCTATCAAAAAACCTCCAAACAGTACAGTGTTATCTATGCATTGGATGGCTACGACGAAATATCGCTCACAGGCGATTTCAAAATTATCGATAATCAAGGGGAGAAATATGTGAAGGTAGAAGATCTGGGTTTTTCGCGGATAGCTCCTACTGATCTAGCTGGTGGAGACACCGTGGAAGAGGCGGCTGCTATCTTCCGTCGTATAATCAGCGGAGAGGGCAATGACAAACAGAATAATGTAGTGCTGACGAACGCTGCTTTTGCTATTAAAACCATACATCCCGAAAAAACATTTGGCGATTGTTACTACGAAGCGGAATCGTCCTTGTTGGGAAAAAAAGCATTACAAAGTTTTCAAAAACTAGTTTCCGCTTAAATTAAATATACCGCTGTCATACTGAGGCTTGCCGAAGTATCTGTTCACTTTTGCAGATCCTTCCTATCGTCAGGATGACAGATTATAAAACGTAAATTAATTATATAAACATGGAAGGTTTAAAAATAAAAGTATGTGGTATGCGCGAGCGAGCAAACATTCAAGCGCTCGCGTTGCTTCCCATCGACTATATGGGGTTCATCTTTTATGAAAAATCTGCTCGTTATACACCGGATCTTCCAAACGTCTCTATTCCTACTTCCATTAAAAAAACGGGGGTATTTGTAAATGCAGAACAGGCCGTGATCCATCAAAAAATTGCCCAAGGGCTACAAGCGGTCCAGCTACACGGACAAGAGCCCCCTATGTACTGCGAACAAGTAAAAAACCAACGTATAGAAATCATCAAAGCGTTTGGAATTGATACGAGCACATCATGGAAAAGCCTCGCCCCTTATGTGGGAATTGTCGACTATTTTCTATTTGACACGAGTAGCCCCCAGCATGGCGGAACAGGTCGTTCTTTCGATTGGGAACAGCTAAAGGCTTATCCATATGACGTTCCCTATTTTTTAAGTGGTGGACTCGACCTCGTTAATATTCCAAATGCACTAGCGATTAAAGACGAACGTTTGATCGGTTTAGACATCAATTCGAAATTTGAAGTAGAGCCCGGCTTAAAAGATATTGACAAATTACAGAAAGCATTGAAAATAATCAGACATGAGTAAATATCAAGTAAACGAAAAAGGATATTATGGTCCATTTGGAGGTGCTTACATCCCCGAGATGTTATACCCAAATGTGGAGGAGCTCCAAAAAAAATATCTGGAGATCATGCAAGAGGAGAGCTTTCAGCAAGAATTTCAAGAATTGTTGAAAGACTACGTAGGACGTCCCTCCCCTTTGTATCTAGCCAAACGTTTATCCGCACGGTATGGCGCAAACATTTTTCTGAAGCGTGAGGATCTCAATCACACCGGCGCACATAAAATCAATAATACGATCGGACAGATTCTCCTCGCCGAACGTCTAGGTAAAAAAAGAATCATCGCGGAAACCGGTGCAGGTCAACACGGCGTCGCTACGGCTACCGTGTGTGCACTAAAGGGCCTAGAATGCGTTGTGTATATGGGCGAAATCGACATCCAGCGGCAAGCACCGAATGTGGCACGTATGAAAATGATGGGCGCCACTGTTGTTGCTGCTCAATCGGGAAGCAAAACCTTGAAAGATGCCACCAATGAGGCTTTACGTGACTGGATAAACAATCCAGTAGATACGCATTATATTATTGGTTCGGTAGTGGGCCCACACCCCTACCCCGATTTAGTTGCCCGCTTTCAGTCCATTATATCTGAAGAAACAAAAAAACAACTTGCAGAAAAGACAGGCAGTAGTTTACCAGACTATGTACTCGCCTGTGTGGGTGGAGGCTCGAATGCAGCAGGAATGTTCTACCATTTCCTCGAGGATGAGCAGGTACAGCTTATCGCGGTGGAGGCCGCTGGACATGGCGTAGATAGTGGCGAATCTGCCGCTACGACGGCTTTAGGTAAAGAAGGGGTGTTGCACGGAAGTCGTTCTATCCTGATGCAAACAGAAGACGGACAGGTCGTCGAACCTTACTCCATCTCGGCGGGATTAGATTATCCCGGTATCGGACCCCAACACGCTTGGCTGTATAAAAGTGGACGCGGAAAGTATGTCAGCATTACCGATGACGAAGCCATGAAAGCTGGATTATTGCTCACGAAACTAGAAGGCATCATACCGGCGATCGAAAGCTCACATGCGCTAGCCTATCTGGAAAAGATGAAGTTTCAGGGCAATGAGAATGTCGTGATCTGTTTATCGGGTCGTGGCGACAAGGATTTGGACAACTATATGAAATATTTTGGATTCTAAACATCATGCAAGCACAAGATATATTAAAAAAAGATACCGCAAAAGAACTGCTATCCATCTATTATACGGCAGGATATCCGCATGTAGACAGTACGATGGTTATCGCTGAAAAATTAGAACAGGCAGGGGCAGACTTTCTGGAGATTGGCTTTCCCTATTCCGATCCGGTAGCAGACGGGCCTGTTATTCAGCACAGCTCGGAGGTAGCCCTGAAAAACGGCATGACCCTCCAACTACTCTTCCAGCAACTGAAAGAACTGAGATCACGCGTATCCATTCCTGTTTTTCTGATGGGGTACTTTAATACCGTCTTACAGTATGGCGTAGAAAATTTTTGTAAATCATGCCAGGAAGTAGGCGTGAACGGCGCTATTATACCCGATTTGCCGATGTACGAATATGAAGAGCTTTATCAAGATATATTTGCACAATACGGTATCAGTAACATCTTTTTGGTGACACCGCAAACCTCAGTGGAACGGATACAAAAAATAGATGCGCTCTCCAATAGCTTTATTTACCTGCTATCGTCTAACGCAACGACGGGGAAAAACCTGGAAGTGGGTGAACAAGCGGAACAATATTTTCAGCGCCTGAAAGACATGAACTTAACCAATCCATTGGTAATAGGTTTTGGAATTTCGGATAAAGGCACCTTTCAGAAGGCGACCAGCTATGCCAAAGGAGCCATTATTGGAAGCGCATTTGTCCGCTTATTGGCAGACGACGACTATATCGATAAAATTGGCCCTTTTATCAAAAGTATAAAAACCTCCTAGAGGTGTTTGTCTTTACGCCTGTCCTTCTTTCATGGTCCGGACAGGCATAAAGATGAAATTTCTCACAGCTCTTTCACATACCTGGAGTATACCTTAAAGATACCCACGGCGATGATCAAGAGTGATACTGCTAAAGAAAGAAGAACCCTAGGTTCAGACAGTAATTGCTCCATATCGATTAGTTTTATGATGACATAAATTTAATATCTTCTTTACTTAAATACAATATCTTACACATATTTTTTTCCACACAATTTTTCAGAGATAAAATATCTTTGTTATCTTTGTTCGTCATGAGAGCATTCTTATCGAGCATCATATTATTCTTTTACACCCTCACGTGTACAGGAATGACTGTGTATATGCACCAATGTCACGGCGACTCATTCGTTATGCTGAAAGATAATGTGGAAAAGCATCATCAGAGTTGTCCTGTTTGTCTGGATCATGAGCATGAAACAGCGTCAACATCATCTCACGCTTGTGATATGGACGGTGACGATTGCTGCAAAGACATCAAAATTGATTTAAAGAAGGGGCAAGAAGAAGTAGAGAGTACACCTTCTTCTCTTCATTTCATGACATTATCACCCGCTACGCTTTCTATCATATGGCTAGTGGTTTTTCAGCCACATTTCGATACACAAAAAATAAACACGGGACCTGACCTGTCTCTCCTGACAAAACAGTCTACCCCAACCTACCTCCTTCATTGTAATTTCCGAATCTGATTTTCCGGGACTGCTAAGAATCCATATCTCTGCGTTACTGAAAAAAACAAACACCCTCCTTTACGCAAGTAAACTCCGGTTTTATTTTTTTCAAAAGCCTTGATGTATGAATTTTTAGCTCCCCCTTTCTTGCAAGCGCTAATCAGCGTATTTGTATATTAACGTTTTTACAAACAATCAAATAACGAAATATAATGAACGGACTATATAAAGGACTTATCACCCTACTTTTCATCAGTATATCTACCATCAGTTTTGGCCAACAAGACAGCACTATTACATTTGAAGTAGCGGGAAATTGTGCTCTGTGCAAGCAACGAATTGAAAAAGCAGCTAAAATCAAGGGTGTTTCCCAAGCCACGTGGAATACACATAATGGTATGGCAACTGTTGTTTTCAATCCAACCATGACCTCTTCTATAAATATTAAGCAATCCATCGCTGACGTGGGACATGATACGGACGAAATACGCGCAAAACAAGAAGTATATGAAAAGTTGCATGAGTGTTGCTTATATGATCGCCTAGGTGAAGAAAAAAGTGGTGAGCAAGATGACGATCATCATAACCACGACCATGAGCATATCGTTCGCGGTGTGGTAGTACAAGAAAACAACCGTGGCGACCTAACACCTATTGCGGGTGTAAACGTACATTGGTTAGAAAACAAAGCTGCACAAAAGCAAAGTAATGCCGAGGGTGTTTTTGACATCAAACACGAAAACGACTATAAGCATCTCGTCGTGAGTTATGCAGGTATGCAGCCCGACACTGTCGAGGTAAAGAACCTGCACGAAATATTGGTTATTCACGCGAAAGATAACGTCTTAGGGGAAGTAGTCGTTTCCAGAAGACAACGCACAGCCTATGTAGATAAATTGAACGCGAACCGGGTCGAGACGATTACGGCGAGAGAGCTGTTTAAAGCAGCTTGTTGCGATTTGAGTGAAAGCTTTGAGACAAACGCCTCTGTAGATGTCGTCTCGAGCGATGCCGTAACTGGTGCGAAACAAGTGCAACTATTGGGCTTGAGCGGTATCTACACACAATTAACGGTGGAGAATCTCCCCGGCCCACGTGGTTTTGCTGCCCCACTGGGGTTAAATAGTATGGCGGGGCCATGGATAGAAGCCATACATATCAGCAAAGGGATGGGATCCGTAGCGAACGGATTCGAAAGCATGTCGGGACAAATCAATGTGGAATTAAAGAAACCACATGACACCGATCGTCTCTATTTTAATGCTTATGCCAATAACATGGGACGTACGGATGTTAATTTAAATCTGGCGCAAAAACTAAACGACAAATGGTCTGTAGGCCTGTTACTGCATGATAATTTCATGTACAACAAGAACATGAACTTTAGTAATAACGGTTTTAGAGATATGCCTGTGGGTAACACGTTTTCGGGTATAAACAGGTGGCATTATGAAGATGGAAAAGGTTTCATTGCACAATTTGGTGTCAAGTATTTAAGTGATGACCGTACCGGAGGAGAAATCGACTTTAATAAAAGCACGGACAAATTGACCACCAATCGTTACGGACTGGGATTCGATATTGACCGCGTAGAAGGTTTTGCGAAGATTGGTTATGTTTTTCCGAGCAATAAACTACGCAGTATCGGTTTACAGCTTTCCGGCTCACATTTCCGCCAAAACAGTTTTTTTGGCTTGACTACCTATGATAACGAGCAGAATAGCGGATATGCCAATCTTCTTTACCAAGATGTCATCGGCTCGGTAAATCATAAATACAGAGTTGGAGCCTCCGTGTCATACGATAAATACAACGAAAATATCCTCCAATATGATTTTAACAGAACGGAAACTGTCTCGGGTGGATTTCTGGAATACACGTTTACCCCGAGCGAAAAGTTTGATGCGGTACTGGGCCTTCGCCAAGACTACAATAGTATTTACGGCTGGTTTACAACACCAAGAGCGGTACTTCGCTATGCACCCACCAATACGACGACCTTTCGCTTAAGCTCCGGAAGAGGACAGCGGACGGCTAATATATTTGCGGAAAACCTCGGTATATTTGCCTCCAGCCGGACAATAGACTACGGACAGTTTGCCCACCAAAATAGTACGGCCTACGGGTTAAAACCAGAGGTATCCTGGAATACAGGATTTACTTTTGATCAAGATTTTCAATTGTTCGGCCGAGAATCAGGCGTATCCGTTGAACTTTTTCATAACAACTTCACCAACCAGGTGGTCGTAGACTGGGAGAATCCCAGAGCGGTATCTTTCTACAACCTGGACGGCAAATCATACTCCAATAGTTTACAAGCTGAATTTAGGTTTATGCCTGCTCAACACTTCGAAGCCAGAATGGCCTATAGATTATTGGATGTACAAACAGATTATCGAGAAGGACGTTTACAAAAGCCATTGACTGCCAAACACCGGGGTTTTGTGAATATGGCGTATAACCTTCATAGCGGATGGAGTTTCGACTACACCTTAAATGTGGTAGGCAAAAAACGTCTACCGTCTACCCTAGACAATCCTGTTGCATATCAATTGACGACCTATTCGGATGCTTATGTTACGATGAATGCACAAATCAGCAAAAGCTTCGGTGCAGACAAGAATTTCACCCTATATATTGGTGGGGAGAATTTAACAAATTATTATCAGAAGAATCCGATCTTAGCGTTTGAAGAGCCTTTCGGCAGTCATTTTGACACCAACTTGCTATGGGGTCCGATAACTGGCCGGATGTTCTACACCGGGGTACGATATACGATTAAATAGCGGTATAATATTAAATAATAATAAGATATAGGGGCAAAAAATTGCCCCTATAATTTTTTCATCTCCTGATATAACCGTGCTGTGGGCAACCCCACTACATTTTCGTAGCTTCCTGTAATGGATTTTATACCGATAAAGCCAATCCATTCCTGAATCCCATATGAGCCCGCCTTATCAAACGGACGATAATTTTCCATATAAAAAATAATTTCTTCAGCTGACAAGGGATAAAATTCCACTAGCGTTTCTTCAACAAAAGAATGTCGCTTTCCTTGGTACTGTAATGCGACAGCTGTCAATACAACATGATGGGCACCTTGCAACTTGTCCAGCATCTCAAATGCCTCTTTCTCATCGTGGGGTTTACCTAAGATTTCATCCTGATGGACAACGATCGTATCGGCTGTGATAACCAGTGTATCATGGAACGAAGCACTGTCAAATCCTTGAATTTTGTTGATCGCAATATATTCAACGACTTCTCGCGCTGATTGCTGTTTATCAAAATGTTCATCTGTCTCCTTGACAATAACTTGAAAATCAAACCCCATCTTTTGCAGGAGTTCTTTCCGCCGAGGTGATTGCGACCCCAAGATAATGGGGATATCTTTAAATTTATTTAGTAACATCTAGATACTTTTTATATGTTCATCGTCATCCCATTTCTTTTGTAGCTTCAGGATCTTTTCGATGACATCGCGAACACAACCCTCTCCACCTTTCTTAGGAGAGACATAATGAGCAACAGCTTTTATCTCCTCCACCGCATCTTGCGGACATAGGGCTAGCCCCACTTGTTTTAAGCAGACCAGATCCGGTATATCATCTCCCATAAAAGCTACTTCCGCTAACGCGACATCATAACGGAGCATAATGTCCTGCATCACGGTCAATTTATCGCCTACACCAAGAAAAACATCTTCCACACCAAGCCCACGAAGGCGTTTTAACACACCCTGCGATTTCCCGCCACTTATTATGGCGATACGAAGCCCACGCTTTATCGCCAATTGTATGGCATAACCATCTTTAATCGAAAAACGCCTTAGTTGCTCACCCCGTTCTGTAACCAGTACAGAACCATCCGTAAGCACCCCATCAACATCCAAAAAAAGAACTTTAATGTTGGCGAACGCCTGCAACACCATAAAAATATTAATTAATAAGAGTCAAAATATTATTTAAAAACGTCATATCATCAAAAGTTTGTCACATATTGATTGCAAACACAACTATAAGCCAAATAGGCTTGACAAATAGTAATTTTCGACGTACTTTTGTATTGTAATCGATGAGCAAATATAGAGATTACAACATTAAAATTGTCTTTTCATAATTTAGGTTTATAATTGGTTAGTAGCAAACCCTGGCGCCCATCGCCAGGGTTTTGTTTTAAGAACAACTTTATGACCGTGTTCCTTTTATGATTTTCCTTTTCCACCCGATGTTGGCTTAGAAATCGAAGAACGCATTTCGGTATCAGCCTGTACATTCTGTATTTTATAGTAATCCATGACACCAAGATTTCCGCTCCGGAAAGCTTCCGCCATCGCTAATGGGACTTGTGATTCTGCCTCAATCACTTTCGCTTTTGCTTCTTGCGCCTTCGCACGCATTTCCTGCTCGGTCGCGACAGCCATCGCACGGCGTTCCTCTGCCCGGGCGTTGGCCACTTTCAGATCCGCCTCTGCCTGATCTGTTTGTAATTTTGCCCCCACATTTTCGCCGATATCGATATCAGCGATGTCAATAGATAAGATCTCAAATGCCGTTCCCGAATCCAAACCTTTAGAAAGCACTGTTTTGGATATATTATCGGGATTTTCCAACACCTCTTTATGATCGGTAGCAGAACCTATCGTCGTGACAATCCCCTCACCTACCCGGGCTAATATCGTTTCTTCTCCAGCCCCCCCTACTAACTGATTAATATTCGCCCTTACAGTCACTCTTGCCTTCGCTATCAACTGTATACCGTCTTTTGCGACAGCTGCAACAGGTGGTGTATTGATAACCTGCGGGTTTACAGAGAGCTGCACCGCATCAAAAACATCCCGGCCTGCGAGATCGATAGCCGTAGCCAACTTAAAATCAAGCGGTATATTCGCTTTATCCGCCGAAATAAGTGCTTTAATAACTTTATTCACATTCCCTCCGGCAAGATAATGGGTTTCGATTTCATTTGTCGAAATACGTAAGCCAGCTTTTGTGGACGTTATCATCGCATTGGTTACCAACGATGGTGGCACTTTCCGCAAACGCATCAACACCAAATTTAACAGGCTGATTTTCACATTGGAAAGTTGCGCTGTAAACCAAAGATTCACCGGCAGCAAATAGATTAACAAAAAAAAGGCGACGACTCCTCCTACAATAAATAAAACTAAGCTAATTTCAGGTTCCATACGATATATTCATTTAAGTAACTCCCTAAAGATATTATTTATTTTGTGTTTTCAGCGAGTCAATTACTATTTTTGTATCCAAGGGCGTGTATTCAAAAAAATAAGACAGGTATCATTCATCAAGATTAGCCTTTTAACATACCTTACAGACAACGAGCAATATAGCACGAATAGGTGTCAATAGATTAAGAATTTACTCGAGTTCTCATTAGCCATAAGAAAAAATAAATAGATGAAAAAAGATGTACGCCTAAAATGGCAATTGTTCACCGGAATAACAATAACCTAACGTTCCAAAAAATAGACGATTTTAAACAGCAGGAAACATTCGCAACGGAAACCATACCCACCCTGCATCAGTTTGATCATGTCCGCATTCTCGTCGCCGAAGACAACGAATTAAACAGCTTCATGCTGGAACACATACTAAAATCTTGGGGATGCGAGGTCGATGTGGCCAAAAACGGACATATTGCCATCGAATATGTAAACCAATACGATTACGACCTTATCATGATGGACACACACATGCCTGTTATGTCGGGATTTGAAGCTATACAGGAAATTAAAACGCACCCCAATCCGCAAAAGGCCTCTACGCCCATTATCACGATTTCCGCTTCGGTATTAGAACATGAACAAGCCGCTGCATATGAAGCGGGAGCAGACAGTGTAATCGGAAAACCTTTTGATCCTATTGATTTATATCAGAAAATTGACAAACTTATCTCAAAAAGGGTGTAATATCTTGGTTATAAAATAATATTGGTTAAATTTGTTCAAAAGCATATACATAATTATATATTTAACTTTCTTTACAATGAAAAAATTATTTGTTTTTCCAGCGATTGCTGTCGCATTGTC
>Ga0079224_100007936_pt1 | contig 14307 bp, 5 predicted proteins | sample Stecom2015_FD_80414 | JGI IMG/M metagenome (GOLD analysis project Ga0079224, IMG submission 80414) | Agricultural soil microbial communities from Utah to study Nitrogen management - Steer compost 2015 | ecosystem: Environmental > Terrestrial > Soil > Agricultural land | place: USA: Utah...
CCGCGCGATTGCCGAGCAGACCAACCTGCTGGCCCTCAACGCCGCTATCGAAGCAGCACGTGCGGGCGAGCACGGCCGCGGCTTTGCCGTGGTGGCCGATGAAGTCCGTGCGCTGGCCGCCAAAACCCGCGACTCCACCGAGCAGATCCAGCACGTCATCGGCTCGCTGCAGTCGGTTGCCAGCCAGGCGGTAGAGGTGGCCCACCTCGGTAGTCAGGAAGCGGAGTCCGGCGTGGCCCACGTGGTTGATACCCAGCAGGCGCTGGACGGTATCAGCCAGGCGATTGTCCAGATTCATGATATGAGCCAGCAGATGGCAGTGGCCTCCACCGAACAGGCCCATGTGGCGGAGGATATTTCCAGGCAGATCACCAATATTGCCAGCGTCTCCGATCGGAATGCCGAGCTGGCGCAACGCTCGGCTCAGACCGGCAAGGATATGGAGTCTACCGCTCAGGCGCTGCACACCCTGGTCGAGCGCTTCAATCGATAGGTGGGCGCACGCTTAATTCAGCTGGCGCCTTGTGATTTGGCTGGCCAGCCAATACCATTCAACGCTTGGATAAACGGGACTCAGGATAGTAGATATGCGCTCTTTTTGGCTGCCCCCGCTGTTGATTGCCGCTTCCTTCTCAATGGCGATGCCGGCTGCTGCCGAGCAGTCAGGGCAGGCTGCCACCTTTACGGCAGGTCAGTGCTGGGTCAACGCGCCCATCAAACCCCGCCCCCAGCATGACAAGGTGGAGGTGGTGCTGCAGGAGCCCAGCGTACGCTATGCAGTGACCCCGGCCCAGCTGCGTGAGGGAGTGCAGCAGGTGGTAACCCGTGACGGCGTAAAGACCTACAAGGTAATTCCCGCCACGTACAAGGAAATCACCGAGCAGGTACTGGTCAAACCGGAAACACATCGCTCTGTGGTGGTCCCGGCAGTATATGAAGAGCGCGAGGCCGTATTGACCGTGGAGGAAGCCCGTACCGTGCTGGAGCCCTGCCAGGCCGCTGGTACTCGTTACTCCAATACCGGCGCCATGGCGTTCTGTGCCAAGGAGATTCCGGCCCGCGAGGAGATCGTCAAGGTCAACGTCCTGGTCACCCCGGAGACTACCCGCACCATCACAGAACCTGCCGTATACGAGACCGTTACCCGCTGGGTGGTGGACCAGCCGGCACGGGTCGTGGAAGTGACTACCGAGCCGGAACTGACCACCGTGGCCAAAGTGGATGTAGTCAACCCGGAGAGGGTCGAAGAGCGCACCGAGCCGGCAGTGACCCGCACCATGGACATCACCCGCTACGAAGGCGAGCCCCAGATCGTATTGCGTCAGGCCGTCTGTGACTCCGAGCTGACACCGGCCTTCATTGGTCGCCTGCAGGCTGCCCTGAGCTCCCGCGGCTATGGTCTGGGCAACGTCGACAGCAAGCTGGGCCAGCGCACCATCGCCGCCCTGGCTGACTACCAGGCCGACAACGGTCTGGCCGTGGGTGCCGTTACCTACGAAAGCCTGGAAGCCCTGGGCCTGCAGTAAGCTGCCAATGCCAGCTGGACTCTCCGGCTGGCACCGCCTCTCCCCTTCTTCACCCCTGCGCTGTCTGGCGCAACATTTCCACTGCGCGTGACAGACCAGTACCACCCGAGCTTTTCACCAGCAATAGATCGCCGTCTTCCAGCAGTGCCAGCAGCCGGGAATTGAGCTGCTCGACATCGGCAAACCAGTTGACCCGCACCTGCTCTTCCAGCTGCTTGGCCAGGGCCTGCATCTGGATACCACATAGCAGAACCAGATCCGGTCTGGCCGCCAACAGGGGCTGGGCCAGGGCCAGATGGTGCGCCTGCGCCTCCTTCCCCAGCTCCAGCATGTCGCCCAGAATGGCTACCCGCCGCCCACCTGTCCGGGGCGCGGCGGACTGGCCCAGCAGCTCCAGCGCAGCATGCATGGACAGTGGATTGGCGTTATACGCCTCATCGATCACCCGCAAGCTCAAACCGGGCAGAGAAAGATCCGCCACCGCGCCGCGCCCGGCCACCGGCTGAAACAGTTCAAACTGGGCCAGCATCGGCCCCAGCGGCAATTCCAGCGCCAGCGCAACGGCGATACAGGCCAGACTGTTGTACGCCATATGCCTGCCGGCTGCGCCCAGCAGGTAGCTATGCTGCTGACCAGCCACCTCGATCGCCACCTGACGGTCGTCCGCACAATAATCAATAAGCCGCACCTGGCTGTCGGCATGACTGCCGAAGTGCACCACGCGCAGCCCCTGACTCAGGGCGTGGGCGTGGACGACCTCCCAGTGCTGCATATCCCGATTGAGCACCGCCACGGCACCGGGCTGCATCCCCTCGAATATCCGGCTCTTTCTCCGCGCCACCTGCTCGGTAGTGCCGTGGAACTCCAGGTGGGCCGGGGCGATATTGGTCACCAGCGCGACATCCGGCCGGGCCAGCTGGCTGTTCTGCGCCATGCGTCCGATGGCCAGCTCCAGCACCGTATAGGCAGCGTCCCAGGGAATCGACGCCAGATTCCAGGCAATGCCGTGGGGCAGGTTGGCGTTGTGCCGTGTCTGACCTATCTCACCCCAGGGCCGCAATGCATGGCTGAGCATCGCCACGGTACTGGTTTTACCGGCGCTGCCGGTCACCCCTATCAACCTGCCGCGCAGCTGTCGGCGGGCGTAGCGCCCCATGGCCAGCACGGCTTCGCCGAGATCGTCCACCTGCAGTACCGGCAGCTGACAGCCCGGCAGGCCCTCGGGCCGATCGGTGATCAGCGCCTGTGGCACAAAGGGTAACTTGGCCAATGCCTTGACCGGCACACCCGTTGCGCCCTGCTCGCTCCTGACCGCGACCATCTGTCCGCCCTGCAGGCTCGGAGCCCAGGTGCTCAGCCCGGTTGCCCGCCATGTCGCTCCCGGCTCGCTCTGCAGCCAGCGACCGCCGGTGGCGGCCAGCACCCGATCTGCCGTCCAGTTTGGTCCTTCGGTGTATTCCGGGGTTGTGCTCACAGCCGGGGCCGACGCCCGCTCGCGGGACGCCAGCAGATGGGCGTGATAGGCCACATACCCCGACAGGTAATGCTCCACATCATCAATCCGCACGCGGAAGGCATGATGGCGGATAAAGAAGCTGCCGAGTATCCGCGCCGGGTTGCGGAAGTACATGGCGTACTCCGGCCAGAAGTGGTCGTTCATCAGGTAGGCAGCACGCGTGTGCAGTGCCCTGTCGAACTTCTCCAGGTCGATTTCCCCCAGCAGATGCCGATGCTCGGGGCTCTGCTGGATGCGATCCAGCATGCGCCGCGCCGCCATCATCAGTTCCAGCAGCGTGGGGAAGGTGGTGATGCGCTCGATGACGAAATCCAGATGATCGGCGACGTTGCGGATGCCGAAGCGGAAGTAGCGTTCCTCAGGCCGGTAGCGGGTCAGCTCATTGACGCAGTAACCGAGCCAGTGGTCATGGGCCTTCCAGTGCTCCCGGGCGATAAAGCTGTCGAAGGCCTTCTCGACCATCGCCAGCCAGCGCTCATCACGGGTCAGGCTGTACAGCCACATCAGGCCGAAGGCCGCTTCGCCGTCGTAGTAGATGATGCGGAAAGCCTGCTTCACCTCCAGCGACGGATAATTGAGCACATGCACAAACTCGCCGGTCTCCGGGTGCTGCATATGGCGGATGCCCAGCGCCAGGGCTTCGAGCAGGGGCAGGTACTGCCGGGTGTCGAAAAGCTCGCTGTACTTGACCAGCGCCAGCAGGCAGACGGCGTTGCCGCCCAGCTTGATCTCGTCGCCCACATCAATCAGAAATGCTGCCTGGCTGCCATCCGGCAGACTGACGCGGCGGATCAGCCGGGTGCACAGATAATCCAGGCCCCGCTCGATCGCCGCCGCCAGCTCCGGCTCGCGGCAGACCTCCCAGGCCTCGAGCATGGCGTACAGGGTGCTGGCATGGCGCAGAGTGTTGTAGGCGTTGATCGGCCGGTCGAAGCAGGGATGCCAGCCGTAGTTGAAGCGGCCGTCCTCCCGCACCTCCCTGGCGAGATAACGGGCACCCCGTTCGATCATGCCGCGCACTATATCCGCATCGCAGTCGACCACCCGCCGGCCGGCATCGCGGCCGGTGGGGTGCAGCGCCACCGGGTCGCTGTCCAGATCGCAGAACAGACCCTCGGTGCTCAGCAGGACCACCGGCGCCTCGTCCGACAGATCCAGCCGCTGGTTGGGAAATCGCCGACCGGCATACAGCTTGAAGTTGCGCTGGTTGAGCACCGCGTGACTGATGCGCGCCCCTCCGTAGAGCATGGCGTTGGCGTTCAGCTCGCCTTCGAGAAAAGCCTGATTGAACTGCTCATCCAGCGCCAGACCGTAGCGGAAGTAGTTGCGCTTGAACGCGGTCAGGCTGCCCTTGAGCAGACGCCAGTTCAGCGGCTGGGCACAGGTCACCCAGTCGGCGCGCAGCCAGCAGGGCTGCAGGCCACGGCGCTCTACCCGCTGCCCGAGCCGCTCGCACAGCTGCTGCCAGAGCGCGTCGAAGTCGGCACCGCTGGCATGCACCACGCTGGCGCGGCGCTGACCGTCGCTGAGCGACAGGAACAGGGTGTAACGGGGCCAGGGTGGCGGCAGTTCGGTCAGGCGCTCGGCCAGTGCCGGGCGCATCTTTTCCAACAGGCGCGACAGGGCATCGCTCATATTACCGCTCCCTCAGCGCCTCGCCGGCCGCATTGATCGGTTTCATCAGGTAGTCGAACACCGTCTTCTGTCCGGTGCGGATGTCCACGGTGGCGATCATGCCGGGCACTATCGGGAAGCGCGTGCCGGCCTGATTGACCAGCGCATCGCTGTCAGTGCGGATGAACACCCGGTAGTACACGTTGTCCGGCTTGGCTTCATCGCGGATGGTATCCGGCGAGATCATGGTCACCTGGCCGTCCAGCCCGCCGTACACCGTGTAGTCGTAGGCGGTGATCTTGACCTTGGCCTTCTGCCCCGGATGGATGAAGGCAATGTCCCGCGGCGAGATGCGCGCTTCCACCAGCAGCTGGTCGCCCAGTGGAACGATTGCCATCAGCCGGCCGTTGGGCGGTATGACCCCGCCACGGGTGGTGATTTCGATATCCTTGACGATGCCGCGCACTGGCGAGCGCAGGGTCAGGCGGGTCAGCGAGTCAACCCGGCCCCGCACCACCGACTCCAGCGACTGGGCCTCGGCGCGGGCCTTGGCCAGCTCCTCGCGGGCAAGGATCATGTATTCGGAGCGGGTATCACTGGCCTTGAGCTCCAGCTCGGAGATCTGCCGTTTGAGCCGCAGCACCTCGACGTTGCTGGCCGCGCCGATTTCCATCAGCGATTCGGTAATGCCCAGCTCCTCGCGTACCAGTGCCAGCGACTTCTGCACCCCAGCCAGGGTCTGGCGCAGGCCCTCGCGCCGGGTGTGGTACAGGCGGGTTTCGCTGGCGATCAGCTCCGGGTAGTCCTCCAGCGCTGCGGGGAAGGTCAGCGGCGTGTCGTTGGACTCGGCCTCCAGCCGCGCCACCGACGCCAGCAGCGCCCGGTAGCGGGCGGCACTTTCTTCCACATCCGACTCGGTCTTGGTCAGGTCCATCTGCGCCAGTACCTGATCGGGCTCGACGATATCCCCCTCGCGGACCATCAGGTCCAGCAGGATGCCCCCTTCCAGCGACTGGATCACCTGCTCCCGGGAGATGGGCACGATATGACCATCGCCGGTGGACACCTCGACCACCTCGGCAAAGTAGGACCAGACCAGCAACGCGGCAATCGCCAGCGAGGAAATCCAGGTGATCCGCATGGCGCGGCCCAGACCCCGTGCATCGACCTCGGCATCATACTGGTACTGGCTGGCATCATGACCGGCAACACTGGCCATGGGTACGGCTGCCGGGCTGCGGCGCGACCGGTTGAACACTTTCTTCATGCCTGGCTCCCTGCACTGGCGCCCGGTTGGGCGGCACCGGCCGGCGCCAGCCGGCCGAGAATCTGCTGCTTGGACCCATCACGCAGGATGCGACCGTTATCCACCACTATGATCCGGTCGACCAGGCTGAGAATGCTCTGGCGGTGGGTGGCGACGATCAGCGTGCGCCCCTGCAGCCAGGGCCCGAGGCGCTGGATAAAGCGTTTCTCGGCCACCTCGTCGAAGGACGCGGTGGGCTCGTCCAGCAACAGCACCCGCGGCTGACGCAGCAGCAGGCGCGCCAGCAGCAGTGCCTGACGCTGGCCACCGGACAGGCCCAGCCCGCCCTCCTGGATCGGATAATCCAGCCCGCCGGGCAGCTTGTTCACCACCTCACTGGCACCGCTGATCTCCAGTGCCGACAGCACTTCCTCGTCACTGGCATCCGGTGCGCCGAGCAGCAGGTTGTCGCGCAGCGAGCCATGGAACAGCCGGGCGTTCTGGCCCATCAGGCTGATGTCCCGGCGTACATCTGCCGGGTCCAGATGGCTGAGGCGCACGCCGTCCACGGTCACCTCGCCGCTGCTTGGCTCCATCATCCCGGCCAGCGCCTGCAGCAGGGTCGACTTGCCGGCGCCGTTGCGACCGAGAATAGCAATGCGCTCGCCGGCAGTGATCTCCAGCTGATCCACCCGCAACGCCGGCGGCGCCCCCTCGTCGTACTGGAACACCGCCTGACGCAGGGCGAAGTTGCCGTTGATCACCGGCCGGTGCACCCGCCGCTCGTTGCCCGGATCGTCCACCGGCAGTTCCATGATGCTGTCCAGACTGGCCAGCGCCAGCCGGGCCTGCTGCCAGCGGCTGAGCACCTGGGTGATCTGCGCCATGGGCGCCATCATCCGCGAGGCAAGAATGGAGGCGGCGACCAGCGAACCGACGGTCAGGTCTCCGGCCATCACCAGCGGCGCGCCGAACAGCACCACCAGCGCGAATACGCCGTTCTGCAGACTGTAGGTCCACACCCCGAGGATGTTCACCCGCGCACGCAGGCGCAGGTTCACCTCGGCGGTGAGCGCGTTGTAGTGGTTCCACTGATGCTGGAAGCGCTGCTCCGCCTGCAGCGTCTTGATGTCATCAATGCCCTGCACCGACTCCACCAGCATGGCGCTGCGCAGGGAGGACTCGCGCATGCCCTCGCCGGCCAGCCGCCGCAGCGGCTTCTGCATCAGCAGTCCCGGGGTGACCATCAGCACCAGTGCCGCCACCGGCACCCAGACCAGCGGCCCGGCGATGTACCAGAGGATGCCGCAGAACAGGAAGAAGAACGGCAGGTCGGCCACGGCAGTGACCGTGGTCGAGGTCATCAGCTCGCGCACCTGCTCCAGCTCGCGGATCTGCGCGATGAAGGTGCCGGTGGAGCGCGGGCGCTTGCCGTTGCTGATGCGCAGCGCATGGCCGAACACCCGATCGGAGACGATCAGGTCGGCGCGCTTGCCCACCAGATCGGTGACCCGCACCCGGGCGCAGCGCAGCACGAAATCGAACAGCATGGCCAGCAGCACACCGCCGAACAGCACATACAGGGTCGGCATGGACTCGGCCGGGATCACCCGGTCATAGACCTGGCGGGAGAACAGGATGCCGGCCAGCGCCAGCACGTTGGCCACCAGCGAGGCCAGCATGACGTTGCCGTAGGGGTGCAGGTCGTCCAGCACGATGGAGCGGAACCAGTGCGGCCGATAGGGCTTGATGTAGTCGTCGACCCGGGCATCGGGCACCGCCCGCGCCGGGCGCAGGATCACCATGCTGCGCGCCGCCTCCCGCAGCTGCTCGGCGCTCATTACCGTGCGCAGCCCGCCGTCGCCGCTGAGCAGCACACTGGCCCGGCCGTCGCTGGCCAGCGACTCGACCACCGCGACCTGGTCATCCTCCAGCTCCACCACCAGCGGCAGGCGCCAGGCACTCAGCTGTTCGGCATCGAATTCGCCGACCCGGCAACTCAGACCCACCTGACGGGCCATCTGGCCCAGTACATCTGCCAGCGGCCGGCCTTCGGACCACACCGCTTCAAGGCGAATATTTTCCTCGGAACAATCCAGCCGGTAATGCCGCGCCACGGCCAGGAGGGCATCGACCCAAGGCTGGACCTGGTTACCGGCAAGCGGTTTCTGGTTCATGAGCGCTCCTCTGCTCTGCGGCTGGCTACCCGGTCATTCAGCGCATCGCCGGCGCGGAATGCCTGGCGCAGTCCGCCGACACTGTAAAGGCAGTCGATCTGCAACCGGCGCAGGTCAGACAGGGTGTTCTGCTTGTCCACCAGCGTCTGGAAGATTTCCTGCTCGGTATTGAGAATATCCAGCAGCGTGCGCGTACCCAGCGACAGGTACTGGTGACGGTACAGCTCCTGGGTTCTGGTGATGCTGGCGTGGCGCTCGTCCTGCAGGGCCAGACTGCTGCTCAGGCTGCGCGCCTGATCGCGGGTCTCCCGGTACAGACGGGACAGCTCCAGCATGGCGCGGTCTCGGGCCGCGCTGGCACTGTAGTAGGCGTGGGTCGCCGCACGACTGCGCGCGCGCAGGGCACCGCCCTGGAACAGATTGCTGGTCAGGTTCAGACGGACCACCAGCTCCTGATCATCCAGCTGCTGGCCGGTGCCGCTGTCGCGGTCCAGGTAATGCTCGAAGTCGGCATTCAGCGACAGGGTCGGGCGCTGGTCGGCACGGGCCTGGCGAATGGCGGCTTCCGCCTCGGCACGCTCGGCCTCGGCCATCAGGATCAGCGGTGCGTTCTCCACCTCCTCCGGCAGCTGTCGGCACATGCCCTCCAGGGCGGCTGGGTAATGCTCGGCGATGGTCACCGCATCCCGGCTGCCGATCAGATTCTCCAGCGCCCGGTGCCACTGGTCACGCTGGGCCTGCATCTGCAGCCGAGTCGCTCTGGCCGCCTCGCGACGGGACCGCGCCTGCATCTCATCCGAGACGGTCGCTGCGCCCAGCGCCGAGCGCTTGGCCGCCAGGGCTTCCAGCTCGCCGATCGCCTCGATCTGCTGTTCGGCCAGTTCCAGCAGCGCGGTATAACGCTGCGCTTCGATATAGGCCTGGGCGGTATCGCGGATCAGGTCCTCGGCGGCCAGCAACACACCCGCCTCCTCGCGATCCACGCCACGCTCGGCCGCCTCCACCGCGCTCGAGACCTTGCCGAAGTCGTACAGCATCTGCGACGCCGACAGGGTCAGCGCCTCCTCCGAGCGGCCGGTGGTATGGCGATAGCCGGTGTTGATGCCGGTGGAGAGCTGCGGCAGGTAACCCGCCCGTGCCACACTGACCTGCTCCTGCTGCCGGTCCAGACGACTGAGTGCCTCGACCATCGACGGGTGCTGCTGCAGGGCGCGTTGTACGGCCTCCGCCAATTGCAGACCAGCACCTGCCCCCACCTCAGAGAGCACCACAGGGAAGGCCGCGGAGGAATCAGAGTCAGTGGTGGACTGCTCCGGAGCCACCTCCGCCGACTGCACCACAGGCTCCACATTCTGCCGCCAGGCCAGGGCCGAGACGGGGGGTGCTGCGGATACCGGTGCCGGTGCTGGTGCGGGCACAGGCTGCGGGGCTGGCTCGGGGACCGGGGCGGGCTCTGGCGCGGAGGAAACGGTCGGCGCGGTATCCCGCACCGGTAACGCCACCCTCAGCGGTGGAGTGACCGGCTCCGGCGTTTCGGAAACCGGAGCACTTTCCTTTTCGGTCATGACAACCGGGGCAACGACCTTTGCCGGAACCTCCACGGTTGGTTTGACCTGCACAGGCTCCGGTGCGGAACCGCCCTGCACCAGCTCCACCAGAGAAATACGCGGTAACTCCCCCGGCTTGGCGCTGTCGCTGGCCTGTTCGACCAGCTGCACCAGAGACAGGGTCTGTCTGGGCCGAGAGGGATCCGGTCCGCCGGCGACCGCCTCTCGCTCGGAGAGGGTCGCCGCTTGCCCAGCTGCTGTTATCGACCAGGCGGTCGACAACAGCAGCCCCATGGCAACTGATGTGTAGGACTGCCGCATTGCTATCGCCCCGGCTTTTTGACGTTATCTGGAACGACGAATGGCGCCGGGCTTGCGCCCGACGCCATTGCGCCTACTTCAACCACTTCACAGGAAGTGTGTTTTAGAGGATAGACAGGTTCTGCTGAGCGTACAGGTCTTCGAGACTGGTCGGCTCCAGTACCAGCAGCGGCTCGGCGGCAACCGGCAGATCCGCCGGGGCGGCCTCCGCCACCACTTCCTCGCCACCTTCCACATCGGCACTTGCCTCGCCCTCGGCTTCCTGCTCTGCGTCAGCCTCTTCAGGCTGCTCTGCGGCGAGCTCGGTCAGCAGGAGGTCAATCATATTGTCCTCCTCTGCCGGAGCACTGAGCATCTCGGCTATGTCAACCTCGTCCGCCTCGACCTGGGGCTCGGCTACGCTGTCGACATCTACCGCTGCGTACTCATCGCTCGCCACAGCATTGGCGCTGCTCAGAATCTGGTACAGGCCGATATCGTCCGCAGACGAATCCAGATCGGCTTCACCCAGCTCGCTCGGCGCTGCGGCAGCAACAAACAGCTGAGCATCCGCATTGCCCGCCTCAGCCAGCTGACCGACGGCTCCATCCTCGGCACTCAGGCTGAACAGGCTGATACCCGCCACCTGAGCACCGGTATTGGCCGCTCGGCCTCCACCAAGCAGGCCGCCAAGCAGGCCGCCGACCGCGCCGAGCAGTCCGCCGACCACGCCTGTCACCGCCTCAAGAGTATTGTCGAGGACGCCGTCATCGCCTACCAGGGTACCCAGCAGGCCATTCGCTCCCAGCAAACCATCTAGCAGGCTGCCGACCGCGTCGAGCAGGCCCTGGTCATTGAGCAGGCTGCCCAGCAGGCCACTTTCACCAAGCAGTCCGCTCAGCAGGTTACCGCCTTCTTCCTCCGAGAGGCCACCCAGCACGCTGCTGAGCAGGCCACCGAGCAGGCCGTTCTCGCCGAGCAGACCACCCAACAGACCATTGTCACCCAGCAGGCCGTTGACCAGGCCAGCGTCTTGTGTGGCGGGGGACAGACCGCTCAGCAGACCACCTTCGCCCAGCAGACCGTTGAGCAAGCCGCTGACGAGGCCGTCGGCACCCAGCAGAGCCTCAAGCAGCCCATCTTCCGTCAGGCCGCCAAGCAGACCGCCCTCGCTGCCGCCAAGCAGGCCACTCAATACGCCGTTTTCGCCCAGCAGAGTGTTGAGCAGGCCACCAACCAAGCCCTCTTCGCCCAGCAGGCTGCCCAGTACACCATCACCCTGCAGACCACCCAGCAGGCCACCGTCGGCTCCACCCAGCAGACTGTTGAGCAGACCGCCAACCAGGCCGTCTTCGCCGAGCAGCGCATCCAGCAGCCCGGTGCCTTCACCGCCCAGCAGACCACCAAGCAGGTCGCCGCCCAGCAGACCGCCTTCACCGCCGACCAGACCACCCAGCAGGCCGTTCAGCAGGCCGCCAACCAGACCGTCTTCACCCAGCAAGCCGCTGAGCAGCTGATTGCCACCCTCACCACCGCTCAACAGGTTGCCGAGCAGGCCATTGAGCAGCCCACCGAGCAGACCGTCCTCACCAAGCAGGCCGCCAAGCAGGCCGCTGCTGTCTTCACCGCCCAGCAGGCCACCCAGCAGGTCGCCACCAAGCAGGCCATCACCCAGCAGGCTGTCCAGCAGCCCGGTGACGATACCCTGCTCACCCAGCAGCAGATCCAGCAGGCCGGCACTGTCGCCATTACCCAGCAGGCCACCCAGCAGGTCGTCGCCGAGCAGACCGTTTTCGCCGCCCAGCAGACCGTTCAGCAGGTTGCTGAGCAGGCCATTCTCGCCCAGCAGACTGTCAAGAACGCCATTACCCAGCAGGTCGTTACCCAGCAGACCACCGCCAAGCAGGCCACCAAGCAGACCATTTTCACCCAGCAGACCGCCGAGCAGACCTTCGTCGCTGCCGCTGAGCAGACCGCCCAGCAATCCATCCTGACCGAGCAGTCCGGAGAGCAGGCCGTCCAGCAGGTCGCCATTCTCACCCAGCAAGCCGCCAAGCAGGCCACCTTCACCGCCCAGCAAACCGTTGAGCAGGTTGCCGACCAGACCGTCTTCACCCAGCAGACCGCCGAGCAGACCCTGATTGTCGCCCAGCAGGCCACGCAGCAGACCACCTTCACCCAGCAGGCCGCCGAGCAGACCATTTTCACCCAGCAGGCTGCTGAGCAGATCGTTTCCGGTCAGACCACTGAGCAGGCCGTTCTCACCGCCGATCAGGCCATTGAGCAGGCCGGTCACCAGACCTTGCTCACCCAGCAGGCTGCCCAGCAGATTGTCCAGCAGCTCGCTCTTGAGCAGGCCATCCTCGCCGAGCAGACCACCCAGCAGGCCGTTCTCTCCCGCTACAGCTTCAAGCACGCCGGTGACCAGGCCGTTCTCACCCAGCAGGCTGTTGAGCAGTTCTTCGGGACCGGTGCCGAGCAGAGCGGTCAGCTGGTCATTACCCAGCAGACCCTGCAGCAGACCGCCGACCAGGCCGTCGTTGCCAAGCAGGCTGTCGAGCAGCTCGCTGCCGAGCTGGTTCTCACCCAGCAAGCCGCTCAGCAGGCCAGTCTCGCCCAGCAGTGCGTCGAGGAGGCCGGTGACCAGGCCAGTCTCGCCCAGCAGGCTGTCCAGCAGGCCACCTTCAGCGCCCAGCAGCTCGCCGAGCAACTGGTTGTCACCCAGCAGGTTGCTCAGCAGACCACCCAGCAGGCCCTCTTCACCAAGCAGACTGCCGAGCAGGGCGTCGTCACCACCAAGCAGCCCCTCAAGCAGACCGCCTTCGCCGCCGAGCAGGCCTTTCAGCAGACCGGCAACCAGACCATCACTGCCCAGCACCTGGCCCAACAGCCCTTCATCACCCAGCAGGCTTTCCAGACCGGCGCCGCCCAGCAGGCTGTTGAGCAGCCCACCGACCAGGCCATTTTCTCCCAGCAGGCCGGACAGCAGCTCGCCGTCAGTCAGACCACCGCCCAGCAGGCTGTTGCCCAACAGGCTTTCCAGCAGGTTGCTGACCACACCGTTTTCACCAAGCAGGCCGGCCAGAGCATCGCTGCTCAACAGCCCATCCTGACCCAGCACGGTATTGAGCACCTGGGAGACCAGCCCGTCCTGACCCAACAGCAGGTCCACAGCGGGGTTATCTATCAGATTACTGTCGAGCAGATTGTGCAGCAGGTTGGTCACCGCACCGTCTTCACCCAGCAGGATATTCAGCGGGCCATTGGCTCCGAGCAGCCCCTCGCTGGAAGTCAGGCCCGCCAGCGCACCGTTGCTCAGCAGGTCATTGAGCAGATTGGTCACCAGACCATCATCGCCCAGCAGCGGTTCAAGCGTACCGCCCAGGGGACCGTCTTCACCGATCAGACCACCGAGCAACCCCTCTTCACCCAGCAGCAACTCGAGCACATCGCCCAGTACTCCCTCAGAGCCGGTCAGCAACGCCAGCAGACCACCCTCACTGAGCAGATCCTTCAGGAAGGTCCCTTCACCGAGCAGCTGGCCGATCAGATCGATATCACCACCCAGCAGGTTACCCAGCACATCGCTGAGCAGACCGGTATCGCCGATCAGGGTCGTCAGCAGTTCACCCAGAACCGTGCCGGGAGCGGTGATATCACCCAGCAGACCGCCTTCATCGAGCAGACCGCCGAGGATACCGTTTTCGGCAAGCAGAGTACCGATGGCACTATCAGACTGCAGCAGACCACCGATCAGGCCCTGCTCGGCCAGCAGGCCACCCACCAGACTGTTTTCACCTACCAGATCGCCAACCAGATCAGCCAGCGCGCCATCTTCGGAAATCAGGGCGTCCAGGGTGCCGCCCATGCCCAGGCCGGCCAGAGCACCACCGAGCAGGCCTTCCCGACCCAGCAGGTTGGCTACACCGTCTGTGACGTTATCAATCTGACTGCCGAGCAGGCCGCTCAACACGCCACGAGCGAATTCTTCATCGGCGCCCAGCAGGTCGGTCACCAGCGGTCCAAGCAAGCCACCAAGATCCTGGGCCACGCTTTCCAGAGTGCTGTCCAGCTCGTCCAGACTATTGGGGTTGTCCCGACTGAAAGTGCCACCGAGCAAGGGAGAGAGCGCATCATTGAGTCGGTCGGTCAGATCGTCAGTAGCACCAATCGCCGCTGCCAGACCGCCGCCCCCATCCTTATTCAGGCCAAGGACGTTATCCAGAACCGGCAGGACGCTTGCCAGCACGGCATCGGTGGGATCCAGCAGGCCGCCGTCGGCATCGGCATCGGCGTCTGCATCAGCGTCGGCATCGGCATCCGCATCCGCATCCGCATCCGCATCCGCATCAGCATCAGCATCGGCATCGGCGTCGGCATC
>Ga0079224_100007937_pt1 | contig 14307 bp, 9 predicted proteins | sample Stecom2015_FD_80414 | JGI IMG/M metagenome (GOLD analysis project Ga0079224, IMG submission 80414) | Agricultural soil microbial communities from Utah to study Nitrogen management - Steer compost 2015 | ecosystem: Environmental > Terrestrial > Soil > Agricultural land | place: USA: Utah...
AACGATACTGTCGTCGATGACTACCAAGTTGTCTGTATTTTTGACTAACCCGTAGGTTACATCATAAACGTGCGCAACCAAATCATCCCGACTTTTGTCTTCGGTAATAAAAGTGCGAAGTTTTGCGTCTTTGATGGCGATTTTTTCAGTACGGATGCGGTGACTCAAAATTTCTGTTAATCGTTCATCGGTAAGGTTTTCCCTCTCATTGAGGATAGCCTCGTTCTTTTGTCGGTTCAGTTCGTCTTGTGCCGCTTCCAACATTCCATAGAAAGAAGTTTCAGCGGTATTGGGAATAAACGAAAACACCGAGTTGATGGTGTCATGATCGATTGCTTTTAAAACATCCGGCATCAAAAGGCGGCCAAGCATTTTTCGTTCCTGATAGATTTCTTTGTCGCTGCCTCGCGAAAAATATATTCTTTCAAAAGAGCAAGCTTTGCGTTCCAAAGGCTTAATAATTTGTTTCACCGAAATTTTCCCATTTTTCTTGGTGATAAGCGCATGCCCGGGATCAAGCTCAGAAACAGCCTCAAAAGGCACGTTGAAAACGGTTTGTATAACCGGTCTTTCGGAAGCCACTACCACTACTTCATCGTCCTTGTAATAATACACCGGACGAATCCCTGACGGATCGCGCAATACAAAGGAATCGCCGTGACCTAACAAACCCGCCATGGCATATCCGCCGTCCCAATCTTTTGAGGATTTTCGGAGGATTTTAGCCACATCCAGTTGTTCGGCGATATGAGGAGAAGCCTCCCGTTTGTTGAGTCCTTCTTTTTTGAGTTTTTTATAAAGTTTTCTTACTTGGGAATCGAGAAAATGTCCGATTTTCTCCATCACCGTCACCGTATCCACTGTGTCTTTCGGGTGCTGACCAAGCTCAACAAGATGGTTGAATTGCTCAAAAACATTGGTCATATTAAAATTTCCGGCAACAATCAAGTTTCGGTGCATCCAGTTGTTTTGGCGAAGAAAGGGATGCACATTTTCGATGCTGTTCGACCCAAAAGTACCATAACGCACATGACCTAAAAACAATTCTCCCAGATAAGGGATGTGTTTCTTTTGTGCGTCGATATCATCGCAATATTCAGGATGCTTACTCATTTCTTCATTGATGCGCTCATTTATCTGTGAAAAAATATCCTGAATGGGTTGCGCATCATTCGAGCGTAATCTGCTGATATAGCGCTGACCGGGAGGCATGTCTAATTTGATGCTGGCAAAACCCGCGCCATCTTGGCCACGATTGTGCTGTTTTTCCATCATCAAATACATTTTATTTACCCCATAAAAAGCCGTGCCGTATTTTTCCTTGTAATATTCAAGGGGTTTTAGAAGACGGATGAGCGCAATACCGCACTCGTGTTTTATGCTGTCGCTCATTGCAAAGAATTGGTTTTTGCCACTAAGTCACAAAACCTGAATTTATTTTTTCATGCCTTTGGTGGTGATATTCAAACTAAATCAATATCAAATTGTGTCAATTGCCTAAATTGGTTAAGCCTTTCCTGAACATCTTCTTCCGTTAGCTCCAACATACGTGTTGTACCAAACTTTTCGACACAAAAAGATGCAAGATTCGAACCGTGAATAATTGCATTTTTCATATTTTCGAAGGAAGTATTTTCTGTTTGAGCCAAATAGCCCGCAAATCCTCCTGCAAAAGTGTCGCCTGCCCCGGTGGGGTCAAACACTTCTTCTAGTGGTAATGCAGGAGCAAAAAATACATCTTTGCCTGAAAACAATAAGGCTCCGTGTTCTCCTTTTTTGATGACCACATATTTTGGTCCCATTTTACAAATTTTTCCCGCCGCACGAACCAAAGAATATTCTCCGGAAAGTTGGCGCGCTTCCTCATCGTTTATGGTGATAACATCTACCTTTTCAATAACTTGCAAAAGTTCGTCCAGGCTGTTGTCCATCCAAAAATTCATAGTATCGAGAATGATAAGTTTTGGATTTTTAACTTGTTCAATCACACTCATTTGGACGTTGGGATGCAGATTTCCTAACATCACGATTTCGGCATCACGGTGTTTTTCAGGAACCACCGGTTGAAAATCGGCCAGAACGTTTAATTGTGTGTCTAAGGTATCACGGGTATTCATGTCATTGTGATACCGACCGCTCCAGAAAAAACTTTTTCCATCTTTAACGATTTCCAATCCATCGAGATTGATGTTTCTTTCCTTGAAAATGTCGATATAAGCTTGAGGAAAATCGCCTCCAACAGTAGAGACAATGGCACAATCGATATCGAAGCGAGAGGCTGCAAGGGAAATATAAGTTGCGGCTCCGCCCAAAATTTTATCGGTTTTTCCGAAAGGTGTTTCAATGGCGTCGAAGGCAACAGTGCCGACGATAGTCAGTTTAGACATCTTGGATTTTTTGCAAAATTACGGTTTTTGGAAGTTAAAGCATGGTATTTCCACAAATTTTGAGTCGAAGGGATGTCAAGCCGCTGACGGACTAGGTTTAGATTCCCGTAGGAACAGCATGAATTAATTTTTGGGTATAGGCTTTTTGTGGATTTAAATAAACCTCATCGGCATCGCCGCTTTCCACAATTTTCCCTTCATGCATCACCAACAGTTGATCGGCCATGTATTTAACCACAGCCAAATCATGTGAAATAAAAATATAGGTAAAACCAAATTTTTCCTTTAATTCATTCAATAAATTCAACACTTGAGCCTGAACCGAGATGTCCAAAGCCGAAACCGATTCATCACAAATAATCAATTTAGGTTGCAAGGCAATGGTTCTTGCAATTCCGATACGCTGACGTTGACCTCCACTGAATTCATGCGGATACCGATAAAAATGTTCCTCCGAAAGACCGACCCGTTTCAACAATTCGAGGGTTTTTTCTTTTCGTTGGGCTTGATTTTCATACAATCCGTGAACTAACATGGGTTCCATAATGGCTTTTCCTACGGGAATTCTTGGGTTGAGAGAGGAAAACGGATCTTGAAAAATGATCTGGATCTCTTTTCTGAGGTTTCTTAATTTCCTTCCGGAAAGATGGGTTATATCTTCACCTTTATAATATATTTTTCCTGCAGAGGCCGGCAATAATCGCAAAAGTACATTTCCCAAAGTGGATTTTCCACATCCTGATTCGCCAACTAAACCCAGCGTTTCGCCTTCATAAATTTTTAAACTCACATGGTCTATAGCTTGGATTTTTATTTTTTTTCCAAACACTCCTGTTTCCTCAGAGGAAGTTAAGAAAAACTCTTTTTCCAGATTTTCTACTTCTAAAAGAGGCGGTTTGGCGTATATTTTTTCATGTCTTTTTTGTCTTTCTTCCTTATTTTCCAAAACTATTTCAGGAGATTTTCCCAAAAAATCCTTCACCGTAGCGAGTTTTTTGGGCCGCCCGTCTACCGGTGGTTTGGAAGCCAATAAGGCTTTCGTGTAATTTTCTTTGGGATGCATAAAAATTTCCTGAACCGTATTTTGTTCCACAATTTTTCCACGGTACATCACAATTACCCGATCGGAAATTTCTGAAACAACGGCCAGATCATGCGAAATAAAAAGAATACTCATTTCGGTTTCTTGCTGAAGCTGTTTCAACAAGGAGAGGATTTCTTTTTGAACAGTAACATCCAGTGCGGTGGTGGGTTCGTCTGCGATAAGGATTTTTGGTTTGCAGGCAATTGCCATCGCAATCATTACTCGTTGTTTTTGTCCTCCACTAATTTGATGGGGATAAGCATTATAAATACTCTTGGGACGAGGAAGTTTTACCTTCTCAAAAAGGGAAAGCGTTTCTTTTTTTGCAGCTTCGGAATTAATTTTTTTATGTCTCAACAGGATTTCCGAAACTTGCTTTCCGCATTTCATAGAAGGATTAAGCGAGCTCATCGGCTCCTGAAAAATCATCGAAATTTCTTTCCCGCGAATTTGTTGCAGGTTTTTTTCTGACAGCGAAAAGAGATTTTGCCCTTGAAAATTAATTTCTCCTGATTCCAATTTTCCTGTTTTTCCCAACAAACCTAAAATAGATAACGCTGTTACCGATTTTCCCGAGCCGGATTCTCCCACAATTCCCAACACTTCATTTTTTTCCAGAGAAAAACTGATTTCATCCAATACACGATTTTTTTGGTTTTCGGTGTGGAAAGAGAGAGAAAGATTTTTTATTTGAAGTAGGGACATGGACTGGCTTATGGTTATAGGGACATGATTTTCAGGAACATACATTCACGAATATTTTAGCAGAGTGACTAAACCGAAACGATTTCAGTTTCATTCAACAATTTTTCTTGTCTGAGCTTGAGGATTATTTGGGCAACGGCCACTACGTCTTTTTCGCAGTAAGCACAAATTCGTGAGATATCTTTATCATTATAAAAAACATTCCGTACCTGACTGCCATCGATATCGTCCTTAGGGGAAGGAATTCCCAGAACATTGGTGAGGAGTTTTAGCGAGGTGTAATGTTTATAATCACCGAATTTCCAAAGTTCAAGCGTGTCTAAATGAGGAACTTCCCAGGGTTTTTTTCCAAATAAATCGAGTTTGCCGGGCAAGGAAATCCCATGAATCAACATACGTCGGGCGATGTAGGGAAAATCAAATTCTTTGCCGTTATGAGCACATAAAAGATGTTCAGGTCTGTTGAAATGCGTATCTAAGAGATTTTTAAAATCCTTCAAAATCTTCACCTCTTCTCCAAAAAAAGTTGTGATTCTGAATTCTCGGGTGGCTTCCCGAAAACTGAAAAATCCCACCGAAATACAAACGATTTTACCGAATTCTGCCCAAATTCCGGCGTGGTCATAAAATTCTTCGGCAGTAAACTCATCTTGACGTTTATATTGAGTTTTGTGTTCCCAGAGTGCTTTTCTCTCCTCGTTCAGCTCCTCAAATGATTCAAATTCCGGCACCGTCTCGATATCGAGAAAAAGAATGTTTTCGAGTTTTATGCGCTTAAACATGTTTATTGAGGATCAAGAATATCGGCTCAAGATAGCAATTTTTTAAAAAAGTGAGATTTGTTTGTGATCTTGTTCATGTTCCAGCAACCATTTTTTACGCCATAAACCTCCTGCATATCCAACCAAAGAGCCATCACTGCCAATCACACGGTGACACGGAACAACAATCCACAACGGATTTTTTCCATTGGCCGAGGCAGCAGCACGAATTTTTTTTTCATCTCCGAGAGCACGTGCTAAATCCAGATAAGAAATGGTTTTCCCAAAAGGAATTTTTAACAGCTCTTTCCATACTCTTTTCTGAAAATCAGTTCCTTGCGGGTTTATTTTAAAATCAAAGATGCGGCGATTTCCTTCGAAATATTCTGTGAGTTGCTGAACGGCTTCTGCTAATTCTGTCGTGGGTTTTGTGTTTTCTAGAGCTGCTTCGATTACTGAAATTTTTGAAATTCCATTTTCATTTCCTTCGATACATACTGTGCCCAGAGGAGTTTTTAAGGTGGTTTTCATTTTTAAATAAACCTATAAAATTATATTTCATGAAATTCTAAAAAAAAATAAATGAGATCAAAAATAAATCAGAAGCCAAAAATCAGTAGAAAACATGAATTTTGAAGGGATAAACCTAAAAATATATTTTAAACCAAATTATAATTTGTCCGATATTTGTCATTAGTATCTTTTAAAACACTTGATCATGGAATTCAAAAATTTGAGTAAATATTTTGTGAGAGGCTTGATTTATCTTGTTCCTACTGCGCTGACCTTTTACCTGCTTTATGAAGTTTTTGTGTTTATTGATGAGATTTTACCTTTCAACCTCCCTCCGGGTTTTGGGGTGCTCATTATGTTGATATTGATTACGTTGGTTGGGTATTTAGGGAGTACGCTCATTACCGATAGGATTAAAAATTATCTTGAAAAAATCATCAAGCGCACGCCTTTGATTAGTGTGATTTATGGTAGCATCAAAGATTTGATAACGGCTTTTGTGGGGCAGAAAAAAAGCTTTAGCAAACCGGTAATGGTCAAGCTCTATGAAAACAGCAAAATTGCTCGAGTGGGTTTCGTAACGGACGAAGATCTTTCGGAATTGCAAATTAAAGATGACCTTATTGCAGTGTATATTCCGCATTCATATAACATTTCCGGGAATCTGTTTTTGGTTCCGAAAAGTTATATCACTCCTTTGGATGTGAAAAGTGCCGAATTGATGAAATATGCCGTCAGTGGTGGTGTAGTGAGGATTGAGGAAAACGAAGAATAAAAAGCTAATTATTCCTGTTTAAAAGTCTTGAGAATAGCATCCTTAATCCTTTTTCTGTCTTCATCGCTGAGGTTTGAACCGGAAGGCAGGCACAATCCGTTTTGGAATAGGTTTTCGGCTACTTTTTTTCCGTAATAGGGTGCATCTGCAAAAAAGGGCTGCAAGTGCATGGGTTTCCACAGCGGTCTGCATTCAATATTTTCTTTTTCAAAAGCTTTACGCAGATCTTCACGGTTTATGCCGTGGGTTTGTTTTGGATCAATAATAATGGAGGTTAACCAAAAATTGGAAAAATAATCGGAATTTGGTTCTTCTAACAAACGCACTCCGGGGATTGCTGCAAATAAATCTTTATAGAACATATGCATTTTTCGGCGTAAATCCACATGCGAATCGAGGATTTCCATTTGTCCACGACCAATTCCGGCGGTGATATTACTCATTCGATAATTAAAACCGATTTCACTGTGTTGATAATGAGGGGCATCGTCCCGGGCTTGAGTAGCATAAAAAACAGTTTTATTTTTCACTTTTTCTGAAGGACAGACCAAAGCTCCTCCACCGCTGGTGGTAATAATTTTATTGCCGTTGAAAGAAAGGATTCCAAAATCTCCGAAAGTTCCACACTTTCTATTTTTGTAGGTAGAGCCTAACGCTTCAGCACTATCTTCGACTACGGGAATTTCATATTTTTTTGAAATGGCTTCAATCTCATCGATTTTGTAAGGCATTCCATACAGATGTACGGCGACGATTGCTTTGGGTTTTTTGCCTTTAGCCATTCTGTCTTTTATTGCATCCTCCAAACTTGTAGGACAAATATTCCAAGTTTCGGGTTCACTATCGATAAAAACCGGAGTGGCTCCTTGGTATTTAATTGGATTTGCCGAAGCTGAAAACGTAAAACTCTGACACAAGACTTCATCTCCGTGGGAAACCCCAAGTTGAAGTAAAGCTAAGTGAATAGCAGCAGTACCACTGCTCAAAGCGGCGACGTGCTTATCGTGGTTTAAATAGGATTTCAAATCAGCTTCAAAACCATTCACGTTTGGTCCTAAGGGAGCAACCCAATTTTCCCGAAAGGCGGAATCGATATATTTTTTTTCGCCTCCGCCCATATGTGGGGAAGAAAGCCAGATTTTAGGATTTGCCATGAGCAAAAATGCTTTTGCCTTATTTTTTGACGAATCTCAATACTTGGGACTTGTTTCCGGCGGATACTTTTACAAAATACAATCCACTGGAAAATCCGTTCAATGATATCGTTGTCTTTTGATTATTGACATTGCTAATCCGGGTGATTGACCTTCCTGTCATATCATAAATTTGAACACTTTGAATGGTTTCTGTGGATTCAATATTTATAATCGAATTTGCAGGATTCGGATAGAGTGCAATATCTGTATTAGTTGAAAATTCATCTGTTCCCAACAGGCAAGTTATTTCAGCTTCCCAGCCGGCTTCTCTTACTCCGGGATCAGAAACAAATCGAACGGTAATTGCGCCTGATGCACTGGTTGCTTGAAAAGGTCCCGGAATATTAGCGCCGGTTAAGTTTTCTCCATTAGGAAAAACAGGAGCATTCAGATTTTCTCCATCATAAAGCGTCATATAGTCATACCCGTTTTCCAAATTAAATTCGGTGAAAGTCATTGTAATTTTATCGTTAGGAACTTGCGGATAAAAAGTTTTAATAATTTCTTCACCGTTGCCGTAGTTTCCGTTTGGTCCCCCGGTGTCATAAAATTTATCTCCGGCACAATAGTTTCCGTTGGTTAGGAATAGTCGTTTGATACTGGAAGCAATATCTCCTGAAGAACAAACATTCCCCATTTCAAATACATAATAAGTATTGGGCGTTAATCCCGATATATTAAACGAGGAAGAGGTAGTATTATTCCAAGAAGTAGGAGGATTATTGTATTTATAAACTCTAAAATTCCAGGAAGAAGAAGTATTATCAATAACATTTACGTCAAGTGACGAACCCGTAATATTTTCCAACTTGGCAGAAGTAATGGTTGCATAACAGCTGCAATCTACCCCCAAACAATTTTTTCCATTTATAGTTGAACGAATAAGTTGCCCGGGTTGCGGCCCAAAACCTTTAGTGAAATTAATGCCGGTGGGCAATAAGTGGCAATAACTCATAATTGTTCCTCCGTTGCTAGGGATAGTTCCTACACAACCTTCACCATGACCGGCTTGTTCCCCACATCCGTCAATAGCGGTATTATTTCCATTCCACGCACATGCATGAGTGTGTGGGGAACCTAGAGAATGTCCCATTTCGTGAGTCATTGCCATGATAGTCCATGAATAAGTGGGTACAGCTGCATAAAACTGGTCAATAGCCGAATATGCATAATTTTTTGCTGAACATATAGAGTTGAGATAGGCGACACTCGTGGTAGAAGGAGAATTTACCAAATGGCCTAAATCACCATAAAAGTATGAACGATAATTTCTAAAGACGGAAAGGTTTGTGCTATAATTATAAACATACGGATCCGGAGCTGTCCACACCATGGTGCTGTTTAAGGATACAGTGATATTATCATTTGCATACAAGGTGGAAATATTATTGTGAATTCCGGTAAGCCAATTCAAGGTGGAGGTCACATTTGAACCATGATCCAAATACGGCTGGTAAGCAACTTCATAATAAAGTCTTATACATCTGCTGATCATAGGTTTTGAACCGGTATTGTTTTCAGGCTGAAAATTAATTTGTTCTATTTGCTTGTCCGTCATTTCGAAGCCGCAAACAAAAGGATTTTTCCCCACAAGAGTATGATCGGAATAAGCAAGATAATCAGAAGAATCCTTGGTTTTTCCAACCACGATGTTTCCTTTTGTTAAAGAAGATGCCACCCCGATAATTTCGTTGTCAAAAAAGCTAAAAGCTACCATAGAAGCAGCCGGGTCGTCTGCAATCACCCCACGATAATATATTCCGGGAGTATAGCTGAGTACTCGATTTTCTTGATCGATGGCTTGAAAGTCCTGGGTAAAAATATTTTCTTTATATAATTGAACGACAATTTTTGAAGATTTATACGGGATTGCAAACTCAAATGTCTCCGGTTGCTCTTTCATTAATCGAGAAAGCGCTGGGAGATTTAAATTTAAAACTGTGGCATCAGTAGCCATTTGACGGTATTCTTTGATTTTTTCAACCGAAGTGTTTTCTTCAAACAAATTATAATTATGGAAAATCGTACCTTCCTTATGAAGATTTTCGATGTTTTGAGCAATGGGTTTTAATTCTTGAGAAAAAACTACTGTTCCAAATAGCAAACAAACAAATAGGGATAGATATTTCATGACTTGTTAAATTTTGCCAAATATACTATATTCATTTTAAAAAAAACATTCTTGCCTGAGGTTCGTGTTTTTTAAAAACAAAGTTGTTTTTAGGAACAGCATTATTAGATTCTCCTGGAAATTTTTCACGCCACAAATTTTCGTTTTTGCTGAAAAAGCCTGTATATTTAAACCATTCAAAATACATCTAAAAAACCCGATTCTTTCATGTTTTTAATCTTCGATACCGAGACCACCGGACTTCCAAAACGCGACAATGCACCTATTTCTGATACCGATAATTGGCCCCGGTGTGTCCAAATTGCATGGCAACTTCACGATGAGATGGGAAGACTTTTGGAGCATGAAGATTATCTTATTTGCCCGGAAGGCTTCAATATTCCTTATGATGCCGAACGCATACACGGAATTTCAACCGAATTGGCACAAGAAAAAGGGGTGCCTTTAAAAGAGATGTTGGAAAAATTCAACCAGGCTCTCTCGAAAGCTAAATTTATTGTCGGGCAAAACCTCGGTTTCGATGTAAAGATAATGGGTGCGGAATTCTACCGTATGCAAATAGACAATACACTGGCAGAGCTTCCCCTATTGGATACTTGTACTGAGATAACGGCAAACCTTTGTCGTTTGTCCGGCGGACGAGGGGGAAAATTCAAATTACCCACTTTGAGTGAGTTGCACCACCATCTTTTTCGGGAACGCTTTTCAGAAGCCCATAATGCCAGCGCCGATGTAGAGGCCACGGCAAGATGTTTTTTTGAATTAGTACGCCTTCGGATTTTCACCGAAAAAGATTTACAAACCGATGCCGATTATTTCGAGCGTTTTTCCGAAACCAATATCGAGCCGATTCCTTCTATTGGATTGAAACATCGAAACCTTAAAAAAGATTCTCAAGCCCTACGGGATAAGAAAAAAGCTCCGGAAGAAACTATTTCGGATTCGGAAATTCGAGAAAATATTGAAATTCTCGAGGAATCCCCTTTTGCACATTTGCACAACCATAGTCAGTTTTCGATACTTCAGTCCACCATGAGCGTAAACGATTTGGTTTCTGCAGCAGCTGAGGGGAAAATGCCTGCTGTTGCTTTGACCGATCACGCCAATCTGATGGGGGCATTTCATTTTACAAATGCTGTGGCTACACACAATAGAAATGTGGAAAATCGACGTAAAGAAGCAGAAGAAAAAGGGGAAGAATTCCATGAAAAAGAGTTGAAAGGAATAGTTGGGTGTGAGTTTTTTGTGTGCGAAGACCGGCTAAACAAATCTCAAAAAGACAACGGATATCAAATTGTTTTCTTGGCAAAAAATAAAAAAGGCTATCACAATTTAGTGAAATTATCTTCTTTGGCGTACACCGAAGGTTTTTATTATGTGCCGAGAATCGACAAAGAAATTCTGTTGAAATACAGTTCTGACTTGATTGTGCTTTCCGGAAACCTTTTTGGTGAAATTCCCGGAAAACTATTGAACATGGGCGAAAAACAAGCCGAAGAAGCTTTGTTGTGGTGGAAAGAAAATTTCAAAGAGGATTTTTATATCGAAATCATGCGTCATGGTCAGGAAGATGAGGATCGAGTGAACTTTTCTTTGGTAGAACTTGCAAAAAAACACCACGTAAAAATAATCGCCACCAACAATACCTATTATCAAAAAAAGGAAGATGCCAATGCTCATGATATTTTGTTGTGCGTAAAAGACGGAGAAAAACAAGCTACGCCCATTGGTCGCGGTCGCGGATATCGCTATGGGTTGCCCAATCAGGAATATTATTTCAAATCTTCCGACGAAATGAAATCGCTTTTTAAGGATTTGCCCGAAGCGATTTCAAATATCCAGGAAATTGTGGACAAAGTAGAATCGTTTGAATTGGCGCGGGAGGTTTTACTTCCAAAATTCAATATTCCGAAAGAATTTCAAAATTCCGAGGACGAAAAAGACGGGGGGAACCGTGGTGAAAACGCTTATTTGAGACATCTGACTTATGAAGGAGCAAAAAAACGCTATGGAGAAATCACTCCTGAAATCAAGGAACGATTGGATTTTGAGCTTACGGTAATCGAAAATACCGGATATCCCGGATATTTTTTGATTGTCGAAGATTTTATAAGAGAAGCACGAAAAATGGGTGTTTCTGTGGGGCCGGGACGCGGATCTGCTGCCGGAAGTGCAGTTGCTTATTGTTTATGGATTACTAATATCGACCCCATTCAATATGACTTACTTTTTGAGCGCTTCCTTAATCCCGACCGGATAAGCATGCCGGATATCGATATTGATTTTGATGATGAAGGTAGAGGAAAAGTGATTGATTATGTTATCCAAAAATACGGTGCCGATCAAGTGGCGCAAATCATCACTTACGGAACTATGGCTGCCAAATCTGCCATTCGGGATACTGCGCGGGTTTTGGATTTGCCCTTGCATGAAGCAGACAGGCTCGCCAAACTCATTCCTGATTTTGCCAAACTCAACAAGTTGTTGGGCATGGACGACAAAACCATACGTGCCGGTTTTCGTAGTGAAGATGTGGATCGGATAAACCAATTGCTCAACATTTCCGAGAGTGGTGATCTGGAAGCACAGACCATAAATCAAGCAAAAATTTTGGAAGGTTCTGTTCGAAACACGGGAGTTCATGCTTGTGGTGTGATTATCACTCCCGGAAACCTAACCGAATATGTGCCGATTGCCTTGGCTAAAGATTCCAACTTGAGTGTTACTCAATTTGACAACTCCGTGGTAGAGTCTGCCGGACTGTTGAAGATGGATTTTTTGGGATTAAAAACGTTGAGCATAATTAAGGACACCGTCGAAATCGTAAAAGGTCGGCGAAACCTTGTGCTTGACCCTGAAAATTTTCCCATCGATGATCCCGAAACCTATCAGCTTTTTCAACGCGGCGAAACGGTGGGTATTTTTCAATATGAATCTCCGGGAATGCAAAAACATTTAAAGGAATTGAAACCCACTGTTTTTGAGGATTTGATTGCGATGAATGCGCTCTATAGACCGGGTCCCATGGAATATATTCCAAGTTTTATTGCCAGAAAACACGGAAAAGAAAAAATTACTTATGACCTTCCTGAGATGGAAGAATACCTTCAGGAAACCTATGGAATCACCGTTTATCAGGAGCAGGTGATGTTGCTTTCACAAAAATTGGCAGGATTTTCAAAAGGTGAAGCCGACGTATTGCGGAAAGCAATGGGAAAGAAACAACGCGCGGTTTTGGACAAGATGAAACCCAAATTCATCGAGCAAGCTTCCGAAAAAGGCTTGAATCCTCAAATTCTCGAAAAAATATGGAAAGATTGGGAGGCCTTTGCGAGTTATGCTTTCAATAAATCGCATTCCACTTGTTATGCTTGGATTGCTTTTCAAACGGCTTATCTGAAAACCCATTATCCGGCGGAATTCATGGCAGCGGTGCTTTCCAATAACATGAACGATATCAAGAAAGTTTCTTTTTTTATGGAAGAATGTAAGCGAATGGGGTTGCAGGTTTTAGGACCTGATGTGAACGAATCCTATTCCAATTTTTCCGTAAATAAAAACAATGCAGTACGTTTTGGAATGGCAGCTATCAAGGGAGTAGGCAGTAACGCAGTAAAAGCAATTGTCGATGAACGAAAAGCAAATGGACCCTTTCGTTCGATTTTTGATATGGCTACCCGTATCGACTTGCGGGCTACCAATAAAAAGGTTTTCGAAAGCTTGGCGTATGCCGTAGGCTTTGATAGTTTCAGGGAAACCCATCGCGCTCAATATTTCCATATTGAAGTGGAAGGCACAAGCTTTATCGAAAAGGTGGTTCGCTATGCATCGAAATATCAGGAAAACAAAAACTCTGCTCAGGTGAGTTTGTTTGGAGAAGCCAGTGACGTTAAAATTCCTGAACCCGAAGTGCCGCCTTGCGAAGAATGGGGAACCATGAAAAAATTAAAATATGAAAAAGAGGTGGTGGGTATTTATATTTCCGGACACCCTCTGGATGATTTTAAAAGTGAAATGGCTTATTTCTGCAATTGCAACTTAAAATATTTTCACAACCTCGAGGCTCAAATTAATCGGGAATTGAGTTTTGGAGGAGTGATCACCGAAGTGTCGCATCACGTGAGCAAAACCGGAAAAGGATATGCCCGATTTGTACTCGAAGATTATGAAGAAAGCCATAAGTTTTCGATTTTTGGAGAAGAATATCTAAAGTTCAGGCATTTTCTTCTGCCTAATAACTTTGTGCATATTAAAGCTTTTGTCAAGGAAGGTTGGATGAATCGCGAAACGGGGCAAAAAGGTGACCCTCGTATTCAATTTACCTCCTTCAAACAACTGCAGGATGTAATGGAAACCTATGCTAAAAAACTAACAATCCAACTAAATATCAACGACTTGGAGGAAGAGAAAATTGATAATCTGCATGATACCCTTAGATCCCATAAAGGAAATCATATGTTGAATTTTGTAGTGTATGAAATGAAAGAAAAGGTGAAATTGCACATGCCCAGTAGAAAACAAAAAGTTAGGATTTCGCAGGAATTGCTGGATTCCTTAGCAGAAATGAATGTGTATTATAAAGTGAATTAAAAAAGTTCAAGAATAAAAAATTTGCAGAAAAAATAATCAGAGATAGAAAGAAAACCCGGCCATATAAGCCGGGTTTCCTGTATTTGGATAAATATTGATGACCTTTCAAACAAACTCAAAAAAGCAATGATGAACAAAATTTATCTCAAAAGGCCGTTCCAAATA
>Ga0079224_100007938_pt1 | contig 14307 bp, 10 predicted proteins | sample Stecom2015_FD_80414 | JGI IMG/M metagenome (GOLD analysis project Ga0079224, IMG submission 80414) | Agricultural soil microbial communities from Utah to study Nitrogen management - Steer compost 2015 | ecosystem: Environmental > Terrestrial > Soil > Agricultural land | place: USA: Utah...
ATAGAATAAAAAAGTGAAAGCCCTCAAATTTTGAGGGCTTTCACTTTTTGTGGTGCCAGCTGGATTCGAACCAGCGACACAAGGATTTTCAGTCCTTTGCTCTACCAACTGAGCTATGGCACCGTTAAGTTTTTGTTTGGAATCTGTTACTTTCAGATTTGGAGGTGGTGCCAGCTGGATTCGAACCAGCGACACAAGGATTTTCAGTCCTTTGCTCTACCAACTGAGCTATGGCACCTTTTGCAGCAACTATTTCCCTTTTGCTGCGATGCAAATGTAGGTTCTTTTTTCGAATTCTAAAACTTTTACCTTAAATATTTTTGTAGGATTTTTCAACCTATTGATTCCTATGCAGATAATTATTCGTCTATTGTCTGCTATTTTATGGTCACTTCGTGAATGCTTCACCTTTTGTCTGTTAAAGGCAAAAGAGAATATGCTGATTATTTGATTTTGGGTTCTCCTCTAAGGCTACATTCTTTCCGCTTTTTAATCATTTTTCTGGAGCGTTCAGCATATTGATTGAGATAAAATTACATGAAATAAACATGCCTATTGCGTAAATAAGGCTATCTTTGCACTTCATAAAAAAGGTATGAGTAAAAAAGGAAGAGTTTTAGTCGCAATGAGCGGTGGGGTTGATAGCTCGGTGGCGGCTGTAATGTTGCATGAGCAGGGGTATGAAGTGATTGGGATTACAATGAAAACTTGGGACTATGCGTCTGCAGGAGGGTCGTCTAAAGAAACCGGATGCTGTAGTCTGGATAGTATCAATGATGCTCGCTCCTTAGCTGTAGGCTATGGTTTTCCTCATTATATTTTGGATATCCGTGACGAATTTGGGGATTATGTGATTGATAATTTTGTGGATGAGTATATTGCAGGTAGAACACCAAATCCTTGTGTTCTATGTAATACACATATCAAATGGTCGGCATTGATGAAGCGAGCGGATAAGTTGGACTGTGAGTTTATTGCTACAGGGCATTATGCAAATATCCGTATGCACGATAATGGGCGTTACGTCATCTCAAAAGGTCGCGATGAAAATAAAGATCAATCGTATGTGCTGTGGGGAGTTTCACAGGAAAATTTAGCAAGAACGAGATTCCCGTTAGGAAATTTTACTAAACAAGAAATCCGTCAAATGGCCTTGGAAATGGGGCAGGAGGAACTAGCGAAGAAATCCGAGAGCTATGAAATCTGTTTTGTGCCAGATAATGATTACCGAGCTTTCTTACGGCATAAACGGCCTACATTGGATGAAGAAATCGGTCCAGGTAACTTTATTTTGTCTGACGGTACAGTTGTTGGGCAACATATTGGTTATCCATATTTCACTATAGGGCAACGTAAAGGTCTAGGAATTGCTTTGGGAAAACCTATGTTTGTTATTGAGATTTTGCCAGAAAGTAATTCGGTCGTATTAGGAGAGGAGCATGAGTTGGAAAAAACTCAGGCATTTGTTCGCGATATTAATCTGGTAAAATATGCTTCACTGGAAGAACCGATGGAAGCAGTGACCAAAATTCGTTATAAAGATGCCGGAGCACAGTCTATCCTTACGCAGAAAGGGGATATTATGCAGGTTGATTTTACACATAATGTAAAAGGAATAGCCCCCGGACAATCCGCTGTTTTCTATGAAGGCAGTGATTTGATCGGAGGTGGTTTCCTAATGAAGTAATAGAATAGAAAAAAATAAAGGCTCACCAAAAGGCGAGCCTTTATTTTTGTGCTTATAGAGTGTATAGCTTACAGCTTAGCAATCTCTTGAGCCAAGTCGATAATTTTGTTTGAATAACCCCATTCGTTGTCGTACCAAGATACCACTTTCACGAAGTTATCATTCAAGGAGATACCAGCTTTTGCATCGAAAATTGATGTGCGAGCATCGCTGATGAAGTCCGAAGAAACAACTTCATCTTCTGTATACCCTAAGATACCGGCTAATTCGCCTTCAGAAGCTTCTTTCATTGCTTGTTTGATGTCTTCGTAAGAAGCACCTTTTTCCAAACGAACAGTTAAGTCAACAACAGAAACGTCAGCGGTAGGTACACGCATCGACATACCTGTTAATTTACCTTTCAATTCAGGTAATACTAATCCAACTGCTTTAGCAGCACCGGTAGAAGAAGGAATGATATTTTGGTAAGCACCGCGTCCACCTCTCCAATCTTTAACAGATGGTCCGTCTACTGTTTTTTGTGTAGCTGTTACGGCGTGAATAGTTGTCATCAATCCTTCCAAGATGCCGAATTTGTCATTCAACACTTTAGCGATAGGCGCTAAACAGTTGGTCGTACATGAAGCATTTGATACGATGGTGTACTCAGGTTTTAATTCCTTGTGGTTTACACCCATTACGAAAGTAGGGGTGTCATCCTTTGCAGGAGCAGACATGACAACTTTTTTCGCACCGGCATCAATGTGTTTCTGAGCCGTTTCCTGTGTCAAGAAGAAACCTGTTGATTCGATAATGATTTCTGCACCAACTTCGTCCCATTTCAAGTTTGCAGGATCTTTTTCTGCAGTAACACGGATTGTTTTTCCGTTTACGATTAAGTTTCCGTCTTTTACTTCAACTGTACCGTCGAATTTTCCGTGCGTAGAGTCATATTTCAACATATAAGCCAAATAATCTGGCTCTACTAAGTCATTGATTCCAACTACTTCAACATCCGGACGGCTTACTGCAGCTCTGAATGCTAAACGGCCGATACGGCCAAATCCGTTAATTCCAATTTTCATTTTATCAATTTTTATTAATGTAATACTTAACTAAATTCTGTACAGGCTCTCTGATGATCGTATTGATATGCAAGCCATATTCTGCGCCCAGTTCCCGTAACCACTCTGCATAATTGTTGGCTACTGAGCCCGTAAAGTTGAACGCAGAGTCGGGATAAATTTCAGATAGCGGAACGAGGTAGGTTCTGATGTAGGTCTCCAATCCTTTCTTAATATGATGTGTGATATAGGGTTCATCCTTATTTTCATAAATGAAATCTGCAAAACTTGTCAAAAATAAGTTTGGATTGGGATTATAATATACCTTGTCTAAAATAGTTCTTCTATCCAAGCTGTGTTTATGGATTAGCTTTTCACGAACACCGTTGGGCATAGATTCGGTAAGAAAGTCTTTGAGTAACTTACGTCCTAGCCAATTGGTCGAACCTTCATCGGCTAATATATAGCCTAATCCATAATTGTTGGCGATGATTTTCTTTCCGTTATAATAAGCTGCGTTGGATCCGCTCCCGATTATTCCGATAATACCTTTTTCATCGCCAAAAGTGGAGATTGCAGAAGCCAGCACATCGTGGCTTACTTTTATCACACGTGCATTCTTGAAAAATTGAGCAAACACATGCTCAATCTTTTGTTGTCTTTCTGGAGAAGATGCTCCTGCACCGAAAAAATAGATTTTTTTGATTTTCTCAGCATGATTGATAAGGTGCGTGTTTTTATTCAGTAACTGTAGAATAAATCGCTCATCTTGTATATAGGAGTTGATGCCGGGCGTACGGAATCCGTGCATAACACGCTGTTTGTCTGCTATCCGCCAATCGGCATATCTCGAACCACTAAAAACAACAACAATCATCCTTGAATGTAAAAAGTCAAAATTATTTTATCAAATGAGCTTATAAGGCCATTATTTTAGCGATCTCTACCAAGTCTTCGTTAAGCTTCAGCTCTTTTTTACTGAGTGCTTCTTCTAAGGGGGTTGTCACTATCTCAGAACCACGGATGCCTATTGTGGCGCGTGTATTGCCTTTTAATAACTCATTTACCGCTGCATATCCCATGCGCGTAGCCAATACGCGGTCGGCGCTACTTGGAGCTCCACCGCGTTGTAGATGTCCTAATATACTAACTTTTGTGTCATAATAATCAAATTTTTCATTGACACGACGGGCTACATCTTTAGCTCCACCATTTTTGTCCCCTTCCGCTACGATGACAATCATGGATGATTTGTTGCGGTCAGCAGCATGTTCCAACATGTCGATAAGCTCATCTATAGCTGTTTCTTTCTCTGGAAGCAGGATTGCTTCAGCACCGCCTGCTACTCCTGCATTCAGTGCAATACAGCCGGAGTCACGTCCCATCACTTCTATAAAGAACAATCGGTTATGTGAAGCTGCTGTGTCACGGATTTTGTCGATAGCATCAATGACAGTATTATTCGCTGTGTCGTAGCCAATTGTTAAATCTGTACCGTTTAGATCGTTGTCTATAGTTCCGGGAATACACATAACAGGAATGTCATATTCTTTGGAGAATACTTCTGCACCGGTAAATGTGCCATCGCCACCAATCGCCACCAAAGCATCAACTCCCGCGTTGACCAAGTTCTCGTATGCTGTTTTACGTCCTTCCGGTGTCCGAAATTCCATACAACGTGCCGTTTTGAGTATAGTGCCTCCTTTTTGGATGATAGAACTTACCGAACGGCTATTCATCTCAAACATTGTATTCTCGATCATGCCTTGGTAACCGTGATAAATTCCAGTTACTTTTTTGCCGTTATATAAGGCTGTTCGCACGGCTGCACGTATAGCGGCATTCATTCCCGGAGCATCGCCTCCAGAAGTGAAAATACCAATTCTATTTATTTTTTTCACTTGATTTGTCATATTAAGGTATTACGAATATAGTGTGTATTTTTTACACTAATAAATTTTTTTTCTTTTTTTTGTAATTTAATAATATAATTGGCGACTTTCGAAGGTGAATGAATTTTTAACGATTTATTAAAATAACAGTTGTTTTGCAGACAAATTTTACGATTGATTGTGTGATATATAGCTTCCATTTAGGAAAGTTGCAAGTTCTTTTGACCGAGAGGAACGAATATCCTTATAAAGACTGGTGGGCACTACCGGGTTTCTTTGTTGATAAAGAAGAGGAAATGGAAGAAGCTGTTGAACGTATACTCTATGAACTGACAGGATTGAAGGGGATATATATGGAACAGTTGGGAGCGTTTGCCGGAGTAAAACGACATCCACAAGGACGGATTCTTACAGTTGCTTATTCTACCATTGTGAAATATGATGAAGTAGAATCCAAGATTAAACCTATGACCAGCTATATGCGCCAGGCGAAGTGGTTTGCTGTTGATTCGTTGCCTGATTTGGCTTTCGACCATCGTGAGATTATTCAGAAGAGTCTGCAAAAGCTAAAATCTACCTTATATTATTCGACAATACCTTATGAGCTATTGCCTGAAAAATTTACATTGAGCCAATTACAACAAGTATATGAGGCAATCTTGGGCAAAACATTGGACAAGCGGAATTTTCGTAAGAAAATCGTCAATGCAGGCTATCTCAGGGAATTGTCTGAAGTCCAGAAAGGTGTCTCTTACAGAGCGGCGAGATTGTATAAGTTTGATAAACGGAAGTTTTTTAAAACTACCGGGGTGGAATAGTCTACAGTCTTTTTATCATGTAGACCTTGGGAGACATCTATTAGAAACATAGTTTATAGATCCCTGCCTGCCGGCAGGCAGACTCCCTTCGTCAGGAAGACAAAGCGGATAGTTAATCCTTTTGTTTTCTTTTAAATTACAGTAAAATTACAATTTATTAATCCCTGTGATATTGTGAATCCGTTTTCTTTTTATACTTTTGAACGTTTTTAGAAAAAAGTCAAAAAGTATTAAGGTAAAAATGGATAGTAAAAAGGAACAAATTATTCAAGCAGCACTGAAACGCTTTGCTCATTATGGTTTCCATAAGACCACAATGAGTGAGGTTGCAGGGGACTTGAGTATAACCAAGGCTAACCTCTATTATTATTATCCGGACAAAGATGCACTCATCCGTGATGTGCTTGTTCATCTGCTTGATGAGATAAGTGGAAAGGAGATGGCTGTAATAGCACAGTATGACAACGATTTGTTGACTACTATTTTTCAGTTATTGGAACTTCGGGCAGAGTATATGCGTACTTATTATGTTCTGCATATATCGGAGAATTTAGAATGGATCAAAGGTAAAGGAATCGGTACCGTATTGGAAGGAATACACCAGAAAGATATCCAGATCATCAATGAACTATTTAGTAAAGCTGTTGATAGCGGTGAGATTGTTTTGGATGACAAGGATATCGCAGTGGTTTGTTTTACGCAGATCATTAAGGGGATAGGTCTTTCTTGTAGCGTGGCGGATGTCATCAGTGGTATTCCTACCCCCAGCCGGGTGGATGAAATCTTAGAGAATCAAAAACAAGCTGTACGCTTCATTTTTGCCAATAAAATTAGATAAACGCATATAATTTTTTCAATCAATGAAATTCAAATATCTCAGTGTTTTAGCAGCGGGGCTTCTGTTCCAAATGAGTCCTGTTAAAGCTCAAGACTTTCTTACGCTTAAGGAAGCGATCAGTTATGCTTTAGAACATAAAGCTGAAGCCAAAAAATCAAAATTGGATGTCGTCAATGCACAGAACAAAATAGACGAAGTGCGATCTGGCGCTCTGCCACAGGTGAATGTGAGTGCAGGACTTACTTACAATCCTATTATCCAACAGGTCGCATTGGATGGTGCCATGATGGGGCAACCAGGTGAGACTATTTTGGTAACGATGGGGCAAAAGTGGCAATCTACACCAGTAATTTCGTTGAACCAGCAATTGTTCAATCAGTCGGTGTTCACAGGGTTGAAGGCGGCAAATACGACAAGGGAGTTTTACCTTATCAACGACCAGTTGACAGAAGAACAACTTATCGAACGTGTGGCGAATGCTTATTATAATGTCTACCAAACACAGTTGCAACTGGAGACTATTCAGAATAACTTAGATAACACGACCAGAACGCATAAAGTAATTGGCGGACTGTTTGATGCAGGGTTGGCGAAAAAGATTGACTTAGATCGTATTGCAGTGACAGTGAACAACTTGAAAGCCCAAAAACAACAATTGCAAAATGCGTTGGATCTCCAAGAGAATGCATTGAAATTTGCCATTGGAATGGATATCCAGCAGGATATTCAGCTGCCGGAAGAAACTTTCGAAATTGATGCGGCTATATTGAATGAAGTAGGAGATATAAATAACAGGACGGAAGTACAAGTGATGAACAAGCAATTACAATTGTTAGATTTGAACAAGAAAGCTATCAAGGCTGAATATTATCCTACATTATCTTTATCTGCAAATTATGGATATGCAGGTTTTGGTCAGCAATTTCCGCTCTTTAATAATCACTCATCTGTTAAATGGTCCAACTTCTCGGGGATAAGTCTGAACTTGGCATTTCCGATATTCAATGGTTTCTCTACACGTTCTAAAGTGAGACAAGCCGATATCGACATCCGTAAAGCACAGGTGGATCTAGAGGATACCAAATTGGCTTTAAGTTTAGGGAATGAAAATGCAAAAGCACAAGTGAAAAACAGTTTACTGACTGTGAATACCAATCAGGAAAACGTGCAGTTAGCAAAAGAAGTGTTGGATAACACCCAAAACAATTACAGAACTGGCTTGGCAACCTTAACAGACTTGTTAGATGCAGAGCGGGCATATGTAGATGCTCAAAATAATTATACAACATCATTGTTGAATTATAAGGTGGCTGAGGTTCAGCTCATCAAAGCGAACGGAAATTTAAAATCATTAGTAAACGAATAATTAAATGCATGTCGGAAATAGTGGTAAAAAAGCTATTTTCTTAACGCTACTCTAAAAAGCAAATTATATACATATATGAAACGCGGAATAATAACGGTCATTATCATTGCTGCTGCATTTGCAGGAATCATGTTTGTCTTAAACAAAAACAAAGCTAAAAACGAAGCGGATACAGCTACTGTAGCCATTCAGAACGCAGCGGTCGCTGTACGTGCGGATACGGTTCAGCATAGAGATGTGAATGCACAATATATTACAAATGGTGTGTTTGCTCCGAAACAAGAGGTTGTGCTTTCGGCGGAAACTTCAGGTAAAGTGATTCGTGTACTTGTACAAGAAGGGGCTTTCGTAAAAACAGGTCAGACTTTGGCTATTATCGATGGTGATAAACAAAATGTCAATGTATCCAATGCGCAGGCTGTTTATAACAACGCCGAAGCAGAAGTTGCACGCTTTGAGAGTGCTTTCTCGACAGGAGGAGTGACCAAACAGCAATTGGATCAAGTAAAATTGCAACTGGAAAATGCAAAAAACAACTTGAAATCTGCTAAACTTGCCGCTTCAGATGTGAATATTACGGCATCTTTTCCAGGTGTTGTCAACTCCCGCAGTATTGAACCAGGTTCTTATGTCTCTCCGGGTCAACAGATGTTTGAAATTGTTAACGTTTCTACATTGAAGTTGAAAATCAATGTGGATGAGAAAAATATAGGCCAAGTTAAATTGGGCCAGAATATCAAAGTACAATCGACGGTGCTGTCCGATAAGACATTTAATGGGGTAGTAACGTTTATTGCACCTAAGGCCGACGGAAGCTTAAACTTCCCAGTTGAATTGGAGATTAAAAATAATGCATCAAATGATTTAAAAGCAGGTATGTACGGAACGGCTTATTTCGGTGGAGATCAGGCTGTACAGGCATTAGTAGTGCCGCGGAATGCTTTTGTTGGTAGTATCAGTTCCAATCAGATTTTTGTGGCAGATAATGGTAAGGCTGTGCTCAAACATGTGGTTTCAGGCAGAAGCTTTGGGGATTATATCGAAATTATCTCGGGTTTGGAAGAAGGGACAGTTGTAATTACTTCCGGTCAAATTAACTTGTTAGATGGAACTCCAGTAGAAATCATTAAATAAAACAACGCAGAAACGCAAAAATGAAAATTTCTGAAATCTCTATAAAAAGACCGAGTATCATTATCGTATTATTTATAATACTGACACTCGGTGGTATATTTTCGTATTCCCAGATGGGATACGAACTTGTCCCGAAGTTTGAGGTCAATGTGATTACTGTGCAGACCATTTATCCAGGTGCTGCTCCCTCAGAGGTCGAAACTTCGGTAACTAAAGTAATTGAAGATGCTGTTGCATCATTGGAAAGTGTCAAAAAAATTGAGTCTAAATCTATGGAATCCGTTTCTGTAGTTATGATTCAGCTTAATACAGGGGCAGATGTCAACTTCCTGCTCACTGATGCTCAGCGTAAGATTAACGCAGTAGTTAATGAGCTTCCCGATGATGTGGAAACACCGGCGCTATCCAAATTCTCTTTGGATGATGTGCCGATTATGAATCTTTCGGTAACATCGAATTTGTCAGAGAAAGATTTGTATGACTTGCTGGACCAAAAAATTCAACCTGTTTTTGCTCGTATTAACGGTGTGGCAAAGGTTGATATGATTGGTGGTGAAGAACGTGAAATTCAAGTGAGCGTTGATCCTGATAAAGCAGAAGGATACGGACTTTCTATCACGCAGATCCAACAAACTATCGCATCCTCTAATTTGGATTTCCCTACAGGAAATGTGCGGACACGTGACAACCAAACGACTTTGCGTCTGTCTGGTAAATTCACCACGCTAGATGAATTGCGTAACTTACCGATTACTACGCCTAAAGGTGTAATGGTCCGTCTGAGCGATGTTGCCGATGTGCAGGATGGTATTAAGGATGTGGAGAAGATTGCACGTATTGATAGACAAAATACAGTTTTGATGCAAGTCTTTAAACAATCCGATGCGAATGCGGTTGCGGTATCAGAATTGGTGCGTGGCATGATTGAAGACGTTAAAAGAGATTATCAAGGCGATGGTGTTGATATTACTGTAGCGAATGATACGACGGAGTATACACTTAGAGCTGCGGACAATGTTATCCATGACTTAATGATTGCGATTGCTTTGGTGGCATTTATCATGCTGTTTTTCTTGCATAGTTTGCGTGATGCTTTTATTGCGGTGGTAGCTATTCCACTTTCTTTGATCGCAACATTTATCTTCTTGAATATGTTGGGATATACGCTAAACTTAATGTCTTTGTTGGGGCTATCTCTGGTTGTGGGTATTTTGGTGGATGATGCTATCGTGGTTATCGAAAATATTCACCGCCACATGGAGATGGGTAAGAACAAAGTAAGAGCGGCATATGATGGAGCAAAAGAGATTGGTTTTACGGTATCGGCAATTACCTTGGTTATCGTGGTGGTATTCTTACCTATAGCGATGTCATCGGGTTTGGTTTCTGATATTCTTCGCCAGTTCTGTGTGACGGTGATGGTATCGACTCTATTGTCTTTCTTAGTTTCTTTCACTGTTGTTCCATGGTTATATTCACGGATGGGTAAACTATCCCATATCAATAAACACACTTTCTTCGGAAGGATATTGTACGGTTTTGAGGCAGGATTGACAGGACTGACCAATTGGATATCAGGCATACTCAAATGGTCGTTGCGCAGCCGGGTAAATAAGGTGATTACCTTAGCGGTGTCGCTGGTGCTGTTGTTTGCTTCTTTCATGCTGGTAGGAAAAGGATATATCGGTTCTGATTTCTTCCCGGGCAATGATAAAGGGGAGTTCTACCTGCAAATTGAGATGAATAAGGATGCCTCTTTGGAGCAAACGAACTTTATGGTTCAGAAAGCTGAAAATCATCTGTCCCAAAAACCGGATATCGAACGTATGATTACCACTGTAGGGCAAGCCTCTGATGGTATGATCAATACAGCAGGAACGAAGTATAAGGCTGAGATTCATATTATTAGAAAAGCGGGCGAGAATCAAAAGGAATCCACGGAGGTTTATTCGGCTAAGCTGAAACGAGAAATGGAAAATGTCTTGGTGGGTGCGAAGTTGAAAACGGTAAACATGGGTATCATGGGGGCTGAACAGGCGCCACTGATGATGACTGTTATCGGTGCATCACAGGAAGATGCATTGGAAACGGCCCAGCATTTTTCCGAAATATTGAGAGGAATCTCTGGTGCTTCAGAAATTCGTTTGACATCGGAAGATGGTAATCCTGAAATCAGTGTGAAGGTTGACCGTGATAAAATGAACTCTTTAGGATTGAACGTGGCTACGGTCGGTATGACGATGCAGACTGCTTTCTCGGGGAATACCGACACAAAATTCCGTGCTGGTGATACAGAGTATGATATTAATATTCGTTACGATGAGGGCGGCCGTGGTAATATCACCGATGTCCAAACCTTGAAATTTATCAATCAACAGGGGCAGGCTATCAAATTGGAGCAATTTGCAGATGTATCATATACTTCTGGCCCGACTTTGTTGGAGCGTCGTGATAAATCTCCTTCGGTATCTGTACAAGCACAAGTAGTGGGGCGTCCTGTGGGTACTGTTGCAACAGAATGGGAAACAGCAATTAAAGACAAGATCGCAGACAATAGCTTGGTATTAAAACCTGGGGTTTCTTACAAATGGGGTGGTAATATGGAGAATCAAGAAGAAGGTTTTGGTACCTTGGGTGTTGCGTTGTTAGCATCTATCATCTTGGTATACTTGGTAATGGTAGCGTTGTATGATAACTTTGTAACGCCGTTTGTGGTATTGTTCTCTATTCCGCTGTCGTTTATCGGAGCCTTGTTGTTCTTAGCATTAGGCAACCAAACGTTGAATATCTTCACTATATTGGGGATTATCATGTTGATTGGTCTTGTAGCGAAGAATGCGATTATGTTGGTGGATTTTGCCAACCATAAAAAAGATGCCGGTGCAAATACATATGATGCATTGGTGGCAGCAAACCACGCACGTTTCCGTCCGATTTTGATGACTACCATTGCGATGGTATTCGGGATGGTGCCTATCGCGTTGGCGACAGGTGATGGTGCTGATATGAACCGAGGTCTGGCGATTGTCATCATTGGAGGTTTGTTGTCCTCTTTGTTCCTAACCTTGATTGTTGTACCGGTTGTGTATTCAATTTTTGATGGTTTAGGCAGACGATTCGGTAGAAAAGAAAAAGTAAACTATGCGGAACTGATAACAGCTGATTATGTAGAAAATGAAGACTACGTTGATGAGCTGGATATGAAGCATTAGAATAGCTTAAAAAACGGGGAAGACAAAAATCTTCCCCGTTTTTTTTAACCGTTTTTCAATACCTTGCTAACTAATTGGTGCTCATTAATAGGTTTGCTGAGCACAGCGTCAAAACTATAAGGCTGTTGCTTTGCCTCTTGTGTGTCCAAAAGAAGTGCATCGGATGTGAACACATATACCTGTATATCTTGTGTAGCTGGATTTCCTTTTATATGTGTGAGTACGTCCCAGCCGTTGACCTCAGGCATTAAAAGGTCAGTGATAACAATATTTACCGGATTTATTGCAATGAAATCTAATGCATCGGCAGCATTGTCAAAAGATCTTACCTGCGAGATGTCTTTGAATAGGTGGTTGAGATAAAGGATATTGATGCGGTTGTCATCGATCAGCACAATGTTTAATTCTTCTGGCAGGTCCGCCAAGGTATAAGTTGTGCTTTCCATCGGAGTGGAGGAGCTTTCTTGTATCGGGAGCGTTAAGATAAATGTAGAACCTTCGTTCGGTTTACTTTTTAGGATGATATCTCCGTTCAATTGCTCAGCCAATAGTTTGGAAATATAAAGCCCTAATCCGAAACCACCTGTTTTGGTTTTGGAATCAGCCATGTAATACTGTCTAAAAATATTCTTCTGGTGCTCTTCGGCAATACCTATTCCAGAATCGGTAACGCTTATGCGAAGTTGGTTACTTCCGTTCTGAGAGACAATATCAGCCTGTAGTTTGACAGTACCTTCGTTCGTATATTTGATAGCATTACTTACCAGATTGGTCACTATCTGGCGGATACGAAATATGCTGCTACCCATTTGGAAATCAGAAGGAATGTTGATTTCATGTGTTAATATTAGGTTTTTCTTCTTGGCTTGGTAGGCGTGCAAGTCGATGATATCTTTTAGAAGAATATAAGGCGAGAAAAACTCATTTTTGATTTCCAGGGAACCGACTTCTAACTTTCCAAGGTTAAGGATATCGTTTACCGTGCTGTTGATGACGGCTATCTCATGTGCAGTAGAATCTAATATTTCCGGGTCGATGATATGCTTGTCGCCTTTGTCTTTCAATATTTCGATAATTCCTAAAAGTGAATTGATAGGGGACCGCACTTCATGGCTTACATTTGCCAATACACTGGTTTTTTCCTCAGCAACGAGCGAGGCATAAGCTTTTTCCTCTTGCAATTTCTTTTCGTAGGAAATCGCGTTCCTCTGGTAATATAGGATAAATAGAATCATGAAAAGCATAATGGAAAGAGCAATTATCAGCTGTTGTCCAAATTTGTGGGCATTTTCCTGATGCATGATGATTGCAGCCTGTTCGGCTTTACTGATATTATCCCGATCTATGGATTTGAGGTTGTCGATTCCTATTTTTAAGTTGTCTAAAAGTCTGTAATTGCTCTGGATGAGCTGTCGTTCTTTCTGTTGTAAGTTCCTGTAGCGGGATTGCAACAGATTCAGGTCTCTGTTGTGGGCTTGCTCCTGTCTGGAAATCAGCATTTCAATGTTTTTATGGATAAGATCGATTTGGCTGGTGTTATAGTTCTGAATGGTTGACGCAGCGACCAAAGTGTCGTTTTTAGCATTGAAGATGCGTTTGAACAGACTTTGCTTCTTGCGCACAATAGTATCTTGATCTACATGACTGAACAGTGTATCGCGTAAGATATTGTTGATAACAGAATCTGCCGATTGTTTGGTAATCGGTTTAGGACTATAGTGTTGCGTTCTTTCCAGCATTGTTAAGGAGTCGTTGGCTAGAAAGACGAGATCGCTCACGCTCTTTTTTAGTAAAGCAAATTCATTTGCGACAGAATCTTTTTCCTGCATGGCGGAGAGACTGTTGATAAGCGGGTTTTCGTCAATCGGTAAAGCCGAGAGTGAATCAATATAGATACGGATAGTATCCAGCTTTTCTTTGTAAGAGGTAAAGGTTTTTTTATCAAAATCTACAGTGTATAAGCGGAAAAGATTATCAGCTTCGCTGAATGTTGAGAATAAGGAATATAATGTCGTTGACTGGTTTTGTGTCAAAGCATAAGCAGCGGATATTCGTTCCTTTACTTTGTTATATTCGGCATATTGGTATATGAAAATGCTACTGATATAGGCAAAAGATAAAATAATAGCACCGATAACCAATCTCCGAAGCAAGAATGTTTTCTTTGTGTTGTGTTCCACGATTAATATTTGATTTTAATTTTATAAGCTAAAATAGGGATTTTATCGAGGAGAGTAGAAAAATTATTAAAATAAATAACTATAAGTGTGAAAATTTCCTTCTTGTTAAAGGAAAAGAGTGCCTTTGTGTATTAAAC
>Ga0079224_100007939_pt1 | contig 14307 bp, 8 predicted proteins | sample Stecom2015_FD_80414 | JGI IMG/M metagenome (GOLD analysis project Ga0079224, IMG submission 80414) | Agricultural soil microbial communities from Utah to study Nitrogen management - Steer compost 2015 | ecosystem: Environmental > Terrestrial > Soil > Agricultural land | place: USA: Utah...
CCAATCCGAAAAACAGCAGCATTTGGAATGCCGTCGGCGAAACGCCATGCATTGTCCATGGCAAGAAGATGCCAAAGCCTATCGCACCGACCAGTGCAGAATAGAACAACATGGCCGTCGTTCGTTCGGTGCGCGCCAATACGCGCGAAAGCAAATTGTAAGACACCGAAACAATGACGTTGCCCAGAACAAATAGCACGCCCCACGGATCCAGCCCGCCGCCTGGTCGGCCAGGTCTGCAGTGAGGTGGTAGTCCGGGTCTCCGACCCCCTTGTCGGTTACCGGGGTGTGGTCCCGCCACAGGTGGGGACGGAAGTGGTTGGCGTCGTAGTGGAGGAAGCCGTAGAAATGCTCAAACCCCTGGCCACTCGGCCAATAGTCGAAAGGACCCAAGGCAGAGACATGCTCGGAGGGCAGCTGGTCCCATTTGCCGAGGGCGTAGGTGGCATAGCCCTGATCTTTGAGAATGCGACCGATGCCGGCGGCAGATTTCGGGATCCTTGCGGTGTAACCGGGGAAGCCCGCGGCGGTGTTGGCATGGGCGCCTATGCCTACCGCGTGGGGGTTGCGACCGGAAAGCAGCGCCGCCCTGGTGGGTGAACACAGGGGTGTGGCGTGGAAGTTGCTGAAGCGCAGGCCAGATTGAGCCAGCCCGTCAAGGGTGTCGGTTTCCACCAGGCCGCCGAAGCTGTTGACCTGGCCATAGCCGACATCGTCCATCAACCAGATCAGCACATTGGGGGCGTCTTGCGGCGGTTGTGGTGACTCCGGCCAGGCCGGCGTCGACTCACCCAGGGTCTTGCCGACGGTGCCGGCGAACGGCGCTGCGGCGGCTGCCGCCGACACCATCAGAGCCAGGACCTGCAGGATGAGTCCCAGGGGGCGGGCGGTGGCGGAAAATCTGTGGTGATCGGTGGTCATGGTCGGTTGACTCCCCGGCGGCTGCGCGACCGCTCGTCATTCGTCGCCTATAATTATTTACATAACGGTAAAAGAATATAATAATCCCCCGGCAACCGCAAGCTGTACAACTATAACTCTGCCGTTAACCCCGAGCCCGCCGTGGGCTTGCCACGCATTATAAGAGAGACGCAAATGAACCATCTCATTGTCAGGCGCTCAGTGTTGGGCGCCGCTATTGCCTCAGTTATGGGAATCCCGCACCTTGCCGCTCACGCCCAGGGCTTTGCCCTTGAAGAAGTGGTGGTGACGGCGCGCAAGCGGGAGGAGAGCCTGCAGGACGTCCCGGTGGCAGTGTCCAGCTTTAGCGCCAGTGACCTTGCCGCCTACAATATGTCCGACACCAAGGAGCTCGCCGCCTTCACGCCGAGCCTGTTTATCGAAACCAACTCGGCCAATAACCTGTCCTCGGCGAAAACCACCATCCGGGGCCAGGTACAGACCGATTCCATCGGCACCGTGGACCCCTCTGTGGGCTGGTATATCGACGATGTCTACCTGGCCCGCACCACGGGCACCGTGGCCAGCATGTTCGACCTGGAGCGGGTGGAAGTGCTGAAGGGTCCCCAGGGCACCCTTTACGGTCGCAACACCACCGGCGGCGCCATCAAGCTGATTACCACCAAGGCCGACCCCAGTGGTGAACTTGGCGGCTATGTCACGGCAGGAATTGGCAACCTGGGGGCCAATAAGGTGGGTGGGGCAGTCAATATCCCCCTTGTCGAGGATGTGCTGGCGGTGCGCCTGGTGGCACTTTCCGATCAAATCGACGACGGCTACGGCTCCCAGGAGGTGCGACGTCCAGCCGTTGCCGGCTTGCCCGTGTACGCCGGCACCCTGGTGGATTTTCAGACCACCCGCAAGGACGCCGGGCAGAAGGATCTGGAGATGTATCGCATCGGCGCCACCCTCAATGCCAGCGAGGACCTCACCTTTACCCTCAACTACGAGCAGAATGATTTCTACGCCAACGCCCTGTTGCTGAACTATGTCAGCGGTCCCCTCCACACGGCCCCTGCGGACTTCTACGACGGCGGCGTTTCCAATGCCCTGCAGGAAGCCTGGAACGAGGTGGAAACCCTGTCCTTCACTGCCGAGTACGACATCACCGACAACCTGGCGACCAAGTTCGTCTATGGCTGGCGGGATATGAAATCCAGGTTCGTATCCGATGTGGACGGCACCCCGCTGACATTGAACTACTTCATTCTGCCCTTCCGCCAGGAGTCGGAGCAGGAGTCCCTCGAATGGCAGCTCACCGGCGACGCCATGGACGGCAAGCTGGAGTGGATGACCGGCCTCTACTACTTCGAGGAACAGGGGCTCGACGGTGCCACGTCCAATGGCGGGGCCTCGGTGCCCCTGGGGATTTTCGCGTTCACCACCAATGCCACCATTGACCGCAATATCAGCCGCTCCGCCTTTGTGTCCGGTACCCTCCATCTCACCGACACCGTCAATTTCAACGGCGGCGTGCGCTACACCAAGGACAGCAAGCCGGTGTCTGTGTACTCGACCCTGTGGAGTCCGGCGGGTATCCAGTGCCGGTTCTCCCCCTCGGCCCCCAACGCCAACCTGGATACCTGCACCTGGAGCACCGGCGACAACTACGAGTATGTATCCTGGACCGCCGGCTTCGATTGGGCCGTGGCCGAGGACGTGCTCACCTACATCAAGTCCTCCAATTCTCAGCGTGCCGGCGGTCAGAACATGCGCGGCCTGGGTGTCCTCGAGGTGGCCAACGATGCCGGCGGTACCAGCAGCTTCGACACCACGGTACCCTTCGGCCCGGAGGAGGCCACCGACCTGGAACTGGGGGTCAAGGGACAGTTCCTCGACAACACCCTGCAGGTCAACGCCGCCTATTACCACATCTGGTACAACGATGTGCAAAAGTCGGAATTGCTCAACACCGACCGCGGCCTGATCACCTTTATCCGCAACGCCAGTGAGGCCACCTACGACGGTATCGAGGCAGAGGTGCGCTGGATCGCCTCTGACAACCTGATGTTTGTGACCACCCTCAGCAAGATCGACTGGGCCTATGACAATACCAATGATTTCAGCGCAGCGGTGCCCGATGAAGAGTTCACCCTCAGGGTCAACTACAATATCCCCACGGCAATCGGTGACGCCATGGTGGATGTCAATTACTCCTATCGCGGCGAGATGTACCCCAGCTCTTCCGCAAGTCGCGCAGTGATTGAGGGGGCCCCTGAGTCCAAGGTGGACAGCGTTGACCTGGTGGGCGCCAGGGTCTCCCTCGATTTGGCCGACTACCCGATCAATCTGGCGCTGTGGGGGAAGAACCTCAGCGACGAGGAGTACACCCTTTCGCCCCTGGTTCTCAATGTGCCCGCCAAGCTCTACGCCATGGGGGTTGGGATGCCGAGAACCTATGGCATTGACCTCACCTACAACTTCTGACCCCGGGGCGCCGGCGTTTCCGCGCCCGGCACTGGGGCGCGGTTCTTCTGGGGCAGGGGATGACATAGAATCGGGGTTTCTGTTGCAAGGAGAAAGATGTGGCAAAGAAAGCAGGTCCCGGCCGGCCCCCCAAGAATATCGACAAGATCCTGCTGGAGTGTGCCTACAAGGAGTTTGCCGACAAGGGCTTCAACGATGCCAGCCTCGACGCCATCGTCGCCGCCGCCGGTATCACCAAGCCCACCCTGTACCGCCGCTATAAGAGCAAGGTGGAACTTTTCGAAGCCACCGCCACTCGGCTGATGGACGAGATCAATGGCCCCTCCCCGGAGCCCGACCGCACCGCCCCTGTCGCCGAGGTGCTCTACCAGCAGGCCCTCCTGTTCGACAGGCGCCAGCGGACCCCCAGGTCCATCGCCATGATGCGCCTCCTGGTCACCGAGAGCCGCCGCTTTCCCGCTCTGGCCCGGCGCGTGCGCACCCACTCATTCACTTCCTATATGGCGCCCTTTGTCGCCTACCTGGAGTGGCTGAATACCACCGGTCAGCTGGAAATTCCCGATACCCTGGAGGCCGCAATCACCTTCACCACCCTGGCGGGCGGCGGCTTCCGCCGCCTGTTGGGGGTGAAGATCGCGGAGGCGGAGCAGCAGGTCAGGCTCAGGGAGCTGGTGCGTTTCTTTATGGCGGGCTACGCCCCCCGGACGCCGCCGGCACCGCCGCCATGATCTCCCGTGGCAAAGCCCGGCGGCACCACCGGTTAGGCCTTGTTGTCCCCCTGGCTCTCCTGCTTCTGGGGGCGTTGCCCGGCCCGGGGCGGGCGGAGTCCGCCTACCTGGGTGCGGAAACCTGTGGCCGCTGCCATCGGCAGGCCTATCAGGCGTGGCGCGGTTCCCATCATGATCTGGCCATGCAGCCGGCCAGCGCCGCCACTGTGCTGGGTAATTTCAAGGCTGCCGAGCTTGTCCACCCCGCCGGCAGCGCCCGCTTCTCCACCCGCGGGGCGGGGGAGGTGACCCGGTATAGGGTCACCACCGAGAATGCCTCGGGCGAGCAGCAGACCTTTACCGTGGCCTACACCTTCGGCGTGTATCCCCTCCAACAATATCTGTTGGATGTGGGCAAGGGCCGTTATCAGGCGTTCACCATCGCCTGGGACAGCCGGCCGCTTGCCGAGGGTGGCCAGCGATGGTTCCATCTCTACCCCGATGAAACCATCCCGGCTGGCGACCCTCTGCACTGGACAGCACCAACCCACAACTGGAATTCGGGTTGTGCGGATTGCCACTCCACCGACCTGGCCAAGAACTACCAGCCCGACACCGACAGCTATGCCACCACCTGGGCCGAGATCGACGTCGGCTGCGAGGCCTGCCACGGCCCCGGGCGCGGGCACCTGGAATGGGTGGCCCAGGGCAGCTCGACCGCTGTTCCCAACAAGGGCCTGATGCGGGAGCTAAGTACTTCCCTGGCCACGGCCATCGTCACTGGCACTGCGGACAAGGCCTCCGGCGCCGGGCAGCTGGCTGCCTGCGGTGGCTGCCACAGTCGCCGTGCGGTGATCGGCGCTGACGGGGGTGGGAGTTATCACGACAATTATCACCTGGCCCTCCTCGACGCTGTGCTCTACCACAGGGACGGCCAGATTCGGGATGAAGTCTTCGAGGTGGGCTCTTTCCTGCAAAGCAAGATGGCCGAGCACGGGGTGACCTGCGGTAACTGCCATGAACCCCACAGCTTGAGCCTGCGCGCCGAAGGCAATGGGCTTTGCGCCCAGTGCCACCTGCCCGCCACCTTCGACACCCCGGCCCATCACCACCACAGTCCCGAATCCGCGGGGGCCCAGTGCGTGAGCTGCCATATGCCCGCAACCACCTATATGGTGGTGGATCCCCGTCGCGATCACAGCCTGCGTGTGCCCCGCCCGGACTTGACTGTCAGCCAGGGGGTGCCCAATGCCTGTGCCAGCTGCCACGGCGAGCGCGCCCCCAGCTGGGCCGCCAGCGCCGTAGCGGGCTGGCTGAAATCCGCGGGCAAGACCCTGGTGGATGGACCTGCTGCCCAGTATGCGCAGCTGCAGATGTCGCCGGGCAGGGCTTTGGAAACCTTTGTCAGCGGCACCGCACCGGCCATTTACCGGGCCTCCGCCCTGGCCAATCTGACCCCCGCCGACAACGGCGGCTTCACCCTGGCCCGGTCCAGGCTGACGGATGTCGACCCCCTGGTGCGCGCCGCCGCGGTGCGCTGGTACGGGGCGCTGCCCCATCCGCGGCGGATGGGTGCCCTCTTGCCCCTGCTTGGCGACCCCGTGCGGGTGGTGCGCTTCGCTGCCCTCGAGACCCTGCTCGGCCCGGAATTGCCGGCGGCCCGCTACTACCTGACAGCGGGGGAGCGCAAGGCCCTCGACGCGGTAATGACCGATTACCACCGCCACCTACTCGACCACAGGGATCGCGCCGGGGGGCTGGTAAACCTGGCCCTGTTCCAGATCGCCAGCGGTGACCGGGCCGCCGCCGAGGTGAGTTACAGCCGTGCCCTGGCTCTTGAGCCCTGGAACCTGCCGGCGGCCATCAATCTGGCAGACCTTCATCGCCTGCAAGGCCGCGATGCCGAGGCCGTCGCCTTGCTGCGGTCCACGTTGATCCGTCACCCCGAGGCCGCGGTGGTGCACTATGCATTGGGTCTGGCCCTGGTGCGCGCCGGCCACCGGGCCAGCGCCGTGCCCCATCTGGCCCGGGCTGCGGCCCTCACTCCCGATAATGCCCGCTACGGCTATGGTCACGCCCTTGCCCTGCTCGGCAGCGGCGACCCGCGGGGCGCCCTGGCCGCTGCCGAGCGGGCTCTCGACCACCAGCCGGACAGTCAGGAGTTGCTCGCCCTGGCGCTGGATGCCGCCACCCGCAGCCGCCAGTGGTATCGAGCACTGGCCCATGGCGAGCGCCTGCTGGGATTGCAGCCCGACAACGCCGCCCTGGCGGCCCAGGTGGGCCAGCTGCGGGGGCTGGCCGCTCCCCTACAGCCCAGCCCCTGAGCAGGTCGCTGTGAGCCGCCTCCCGGTGCCGGTCCAGGGGATCATTGCCGTGGCTTTGATTGAGTCCCTCGAGATGGCCCGGCCCTAGTCCGCCACAATATCCACCACCACTTCCCCCTCCGGTTGGTGCACCGTCTGGCGCACTGGCGCGCCGTCGGCCAGGGTGCAGGTGCCGCTGCCGGGGTCGCAGTGCACACTGTACCTGGGTGCCGCCGCCGGGGCTTCGGGGCGCAGGATAAACAGCGCCTGACAGCCGGACAGGGCCTTGCCGGTGGCCCGGGATTGCAGGCACAGGGAAATCACCTGGGGCTGCCAGGCACACTCGGCTTTGGCGCCCTCACGGCTCAGGGGCAGGGCCAGGCTGTGGTTGCCCCGGCCGTGGGTGGGGGTGAACTCCCGGTGGTCCTTCTCGGCTATCCACATGCCGGTGATGTAGTCCTCGTACTGACAGCCGCGGCTGTTGAGGGTGGTGGCGTAGTCCACCCGCACCTTGTAGGTGAACTCGGGGCTGATGTCGCCGCTGATCAGCAGGGTGTCGGGGTCTGGCCCCTCCGCCTCCCTGGGGGCCGTGGTGCAGGCAGTGAGCAGGAGCAGGGTGGCTGCGGTCAGGGTGTGCTGAAGTTTCATGGCGGTATCTGTCCCGAAGTTGTGGTGGCTGATATCAAAATCAGTCCCGGCACGCCCAGTTGTCGGCATCCTTGACGTCCAGCCCCTCGGGGTTGTCCACCCCGCCCTTGAACACCGACTTTTGCGGCCAGGGACAGAGCAGGTAGCTGCGCTCGGTGGTGGCGACGTCGCGAAGGGGCTCCCCCTTGCCGCCGATGCGCTGCATCTGGTTCACCGCGTCGGCGATGGCGTCGTCGTAGCTGACGTAGATCGCCGGGTTGCTGGCGACCACCTGGTCCGGTGCTACACCATCTTCCACCCAGCGGGCGGCGGCTTCAAGCATGACATCGTACATATCGTCGGGGGCATTGACGCCGCCGCGGCAGTGGAACATGCCGGGGGCGAGGAAGGTGCGGATAAACCCGGTCCGTTCCTCCTCGCCAAACACCCGGTTGGCCCCGTCAGTATAGTCGAGGATGTTCTGTGGCGGCACCGCCTCGTCCGCCGCGCCACTCCACAGAATCAGCTTGCCGCCGGATTCCTTCAGTCCCTTGAGATGGGCCGGATCGAAGCTGTGGCGGCCCTTGGCCTGGTTGAAGCGGCGGTCCTCCCGCAGCTGTTCGGCATCGCCGAAATCGAAGTCGGTGATCAGGCTGAAGTCCGGGGTGCGCACCCCCTTGGACCCGGTGTTGGCCACCATCCAGCCGGCGGGTATCTGGGGGGCCATGTCGGTGGTGTCCCAGGGCGGTTGCTTGAGGCCGAACAGGAAGCGGGAGAAGGCGATGGGGTTGCTCATCCAGAACCCGGGGTAGTAGGCGCCTTCGCCCTCGTCGATGCCGGCCTGAATCATCTGCAGGGTGCCGAACTGGTGGTCGCTGAGGAAGGCCAGCTGTTCCCTGTCGAGTTCGATCACCGTCGGGTCCCAGATCAGCTGGTCCACGGCACCGTCAGCGGCGTCGTACTGGGCCAGCAGGGCCCGCTCCACCTTTTCCAGCTCGGCGAGGGAGATCCAGGCCTTGGGGTTGGTGACGATGCGCTGGGCGATCTTGCCCCACATCATGCTGATTTCCAGGGGGGCGGTGGTCATGGCGGCGGCGATATAGCCGTCGAAGTCGGTGGGGTGGACCTCGGCGGCGCTGAGGGTGCCGTCGCCGCCGCCGGAGCAGCCGTAGGCGTAGCGGTGCAGGGTGTCGATGCCGTAGTGCTGGCGGGTCAGGTCCTGGGTGGCCACGGCGGAGACGTGAACCCCCCGGTGGGCCCAGTCGACGGACTGGGCCGGGTCGTTGCGGAAGCTGAAGTCGAGGCCGTGGGCCGCCTTCACCCCCTTGTCGGTGGAAGCGATGGCGTAGCCAGCCCGCAGGTGGGGTTCGGTGGGGTCGGGCACAAAGGCCGCCGCGCCCCCCTGGATGGAGAACAGATAGCGGCCGTTGTGCGCCTCGGGCAGGGCCAGCATAAAGTTGACCTGGTTGGGGCCGGGGTTGGTGGTGGTCACATAGCCGTCGATGCGGCAGTAGTTGACGGGCTCGCTGAAGGCCTTGGCTGACACCAGGGTGGTGTTGGCGGGGGCCTTGAAGGATGCCAGGTCGCAGTTGTCGGCGGCGCTGGCTGGCAGCGCTGCGGCCAGGGCGGCAGTCACCGCCAGGGCCAGAGTGGTGCGGCCTAGGGGGGCAATGAAAGTACAGCCTGTCATGGTTGTTTCCTCGTTTCTATGGGCTTGTGGAGAAGGTACCGGCAGCTGCGGCTGCCGGCCCTGTGGCAAAGGATCCGGTCACTGGCCAAAGCGGTAGGCCAGCTCCAGGCCGTACTGCCGCGGCGGCATGCACAACTCGGTGGGGGTGCCGAAGCCCAGGTTGGTGTAATCGCACATTTCCCGGTCATCGATGTTCTTGCCGTACAGGGAGAGGTCGAGGGCGGTGGTCATGATGTTGCGCCAGTCGAGGCGCAGGTCGACCTGATCGCGGCGCACCCTCCAGCCTGTGGAGCCGGTGTTCACCTCGGTCTTGTCGGCGCCGTAGTAGTTGGCGGTAAAGCTCATCTCGCCCCAGTCCTCCGGCGCCGGCAGGCTGATATTCGCGGTCAGGCCCATGGTTTTGGGCGTGGTGCCCCCCACGGGCTCCCCCGCCAGATCCCGTCCCTGGGTGTTGACGAACTGCTGGTATTCGGTATCCACCACCGCCAGGAAGCCGGACAGCCGCAGCCACTCCGCCGGCATGATCATAAATTCGATCTCATAACCGGTGAACTCGGCCTCGTTGGGGTCGCCGTTCGGGCTCTGGTTGAAGATCAGCTGGGCGGGGGCGCCGGTAACCGGGTTGATCACCAGCCCGGGGGCCTGGATGTTTTCGTAGTCGGCGCGGAAGGCGGCGATATTGGTGCGCACCGGCATCGTCCCCAGACTCCATTCCAGCTTCAGGCCGAGTTCGTAGTCCTCGACGATTTCCGGCTGGTAGAGGGTGAGCTCGGGGAAGGGGGACGAGGTGTTGAAACCGCCGGACTTGTAGCCCCTGCGGTGGGCCACATAGACCATGGCGTCCTCGTTGAGCTGCCAGTCGAGGGACAGGTTGTAGTTGTAGTCGTCGAACTTTTGATCGAGGGTGCTGGCGCAGGTCACCGGGTCCGGGTTGGGGGCCGAGGTGACGCACACGTCGGCCACGGGGGTCAGCAGGAACTGGCGGATATTGGCGTCCCGCTCGTCCCAGGTGTGGCGGTAGCCGGCGGTGGCGGTCAGGCCCTCCAGCAGGGTCGACAGGTCGTAGGACACCTGGCCAAACAGGGCGCGGGTTTCCATGTCCATCAGGGTGGTGTTGGTTTGCGGGAAGCCCCCGAGAAGGATGAAGGGCCTGCTGTCGAAAAATTCGCTCTGGTCGGTTTTCGAGTAGCTGCCGCCAACCCGCCACTCGAGCTTGTCATTCAGCGCGGTGCCGTAGACCTGGAGCTCGTCGTAGACGTTGTCGATGTCCGCCGACACGATCACGGAGTAGATATCCAGGGGGGTGCCGTCGTAGTCCCGGCCGAAGGTCTGCGCGGTCTCGCTGTAGTGGAAGATGTTCTTGACGCTGACAGTGCCGAGTTCGACGGTGGTGGTGTTGGTGATGGCATCAAAGTCGTAGATGTCGGGGTAGGCAAAGTTGTTGATGGTCTTGTCGCGCCCCAGGGCCTGTTGCTGGGCCACCAGGGCCTGGGCGAAGGGGAAGCTGGTGCTGACCACCAGGTTGGGATTGACCAGCTGGTCCACCCGGTAGTGGGTAACCTGGGTGAAGTTCTCCACAGTGTCGCTGGGGGTCCACAACAGAGAGGGGCGTAGGGCGTAGTTGTCCCTGTTGTCGTAGTCCTTGCTGCTGTCGTTGACGCTGTCGATAAAGCCGTCCCGCTCCTCCCACTGGCCGGCGAGGCGAAACGCCAGGGTGTCGGTGAGGGGCAGATTGATGGCGCCTTCGACGCGGCGCTCATTGAAGTTGCCGAGACGCAGTCGGCCATAGCCCCCCACTTCGTCCTCCGGTCGCTGGGAGAAGAACAGTACGGCGCCGCCGGTGCTGTTCTTGCCGAACAGGGTGCCCTGGGGGCCTTTCAGCTGCTGGATGGAGCCGAGGTCGTAGAGGCTGTAGGCCAGCACCCGGGAGTCGATGGGCACCTCGTCCACATAGGTGATAACCCCGGGGTCGGTGAACTGCTGGGAAAAGGAGCCGCGGATCACAAAGCTCTGGGTGCCGGTGTTGCTGGGTGATATCTGCAGCGAAGGCACCAGGCGCTGGATGTCGGAAATGGACGATACGGTGAGGTTGCGCAGAGTTTCCGCCGTCACCGTGGACACGGCGATGGGCACCTGCTGCTGGGTTTCCTCGGTACGGCGTGCCTGGACCAGGATCTCTTCGAGAACCGGGCCGTCGGACTGGGCCAGTGCGGGCACTGCAGGCGCGGCGACACAGGCGGCGATCAGGGTGGCGATGGCGTTCTTGGTATGCATAGTACTATCCTCGGAATGTCGGTAATTATTTAAATTATTGTTGGCCCTAGGGGTGGCAGTCCGATTTGCCGACAGGTTTTGGGTGGTGGGTGTCTCCTCTGGCTGTGGTTGGTGGTGGAAACTGTCGCACCGATAAGTGGCGGTGCCTTTCGCGAACTCTGAACCATTGTTGTTGCGCCGAGCCTTCAGCTGCGAGTGCACCCTGGCAATCTGCGGCGCAGCAGTCCAGGCACTCCACCAATACCCGGAGGCTGGATTGCGTCACCGCACTTACAACGACAACAGCTGAAACAACGAGAATTTTCTCACGTCAGCGGCATTCATCCCGGTGCTGGAATGCCTCAGTCTTTACACTGCCAGTTTGCCGCGTCCTTCACATCCAGCCCGTCCGGGTTGTCCAGGCCACCCTTGAAGACGGATTGTTGCGGCCAGGGACAGAGCAGGAAGGTGCGCTCCGGGGTGGCTTGGAGCTCTCCGGCGGCGCGGTCGATCAGGTCCTGGGAGCCCACGCCGGCGCGGTGGATCACGGCAAACACGTCGGGGTGACCCACCCTGCGGTTGGCGACAACACCCGCGGGGGCCTCGCCCTTTTCCACCCAGCGGGCGGCGGCTTCCAGCATCACGTCGGGCACGTCGGTGGGCTGATCCACGCCGCCGACGCAGTGGAACATACCCGGCACCAGGAAGGTGCGGATGAACCCGGGCCGCTGTTCCTCGCCAAACACGGTGTTGGCGCCCTCGGTGTAGTTGAGGATATTGCGCGGTGGTACCGCCTCCTCGGCCATGCCACTCCACAGGAGCAGCTTGCCGCCAGAGGCCTGCAGCCCTTTCAAGTTGGCGGGGTCGAAGGTCTTGCGCCCCTTGGCCATAGCGAGACGGCGGTCGTTGACCAGTTGCTCGCGGTCGTTGAAGTCGAAGTCGGTGATGTAGCTGAAGTCGGGGCCGCGCACCGCCTTGGACCCGGTGTCGGACACCATGAAGCCGGAGGGGGATTGGGGCGGCAGGGTGCCTGGGGGCCAGGGTGGCCGCTCGGTGCCGAACAGGAAGCGGGCGAAGGCAGAGGGGTGGCTCAGCCAGAAGCCCGGGTAGTAGGCATCCGGCCCCTCGTCGATGCCTTCCTGAATGATCTGCAGACTGCGGAACTGCTGGTCGTTGAGAAAGGCGAGTTCCTCCCGGTCCAGTTCGATCACCGTCGGGTCCCAGATATGGCCGTCGCGGGCGCCGTCGGCGGCGTCGTACTTGGCCATGAACAGCTCCTGCAGGCGCTGCAACTCGTCGGGGGAGATCCAGCCGTCCGGGTTGGTGACGATGTGCTGGGCAATCTTTGCCCAGATCAGGCTGATTTCCAGGGGTGCGGTGGTCATGGCGGCAGCCACGTAGGCGTCGAAATCCTCCGGGTGGGTTTCGGCCGCACTGAGGGTGCCGTCGCCGCCCCCGGAGCAGCCCATGGCGTAGCGGTGCAGTTTGTCGACGCCGTAGTACTGGCGGGTCAGATCCTGGGAGGCCACCGCCGACACATGGACGCCGCGGTGGGCCCAGTCCAGGGATTGCGCCGGGTCGTCGCGAAAGGAAAAGTCCAGCAGGTGGGCGGCCTTCACCCCCTTGTCGGTGGAGGCCACGGCGTAGCCCTGGGCCAGATAGGGCTCATTGGGGTCGGGGACGAAGGCGGCGGCGCCACCCTGGATGGTGAACACATAGCGGCCGTTGTGGTTTTCGGGCATCGCCACCATAAAGTTGACCTTGTTGGGGCCGGGGTCTGTGGTGGTCACATAGCCGTCGATGCGGCAATAATTGACCGCCCCCTGATGGGCCTCAACGGACACCAGGGTGGTGTTGGCCGGTGGCGTGAAACTGTCCACCGCGCAGGGTTTGGCCGCCAGGGCCGCCCCCGACAGGGTGGTGGCCAGGCCCAGGGCCAGCGCCGTGGCGAGCCGCTTCGGGGCGGCTGCCGGCCGGCCATGATCAACAGCCGTATGCAAACCTGTTGCGGGTATCTTTATCATGATGGTTTACCTCGTGGTGGTGGTTTGGCTTGGGGTGATTCGCTCTCTCATGGCAATGACTGGATGCTTGGCTGCGGCCTCGAGGGTCAGCCCTCGCACCACCAGTTGCCGGCGTCGTTGACATCGAGACCCTCAGGGTTGTCCAGCCCGCCCTTGAAGACCGATTTTTTGGGCCAGGGGCACAACAGGTAGCTGCGCACCGGGCCGTCGCTCTGGGCCTTGAGCATTGCCATGCGTCGGGCCATTTGCTGGTTGGTCTGGCCGCCACCGATCATCGCGGGGAATACATCGTCGCCTTTGCCGGTGCTGGCGATAACCGCCTCCGGGGCCTGACCGCTTGCCACCCACTGGGCGGCGGCATTGAGGAGGACCTCGGGTACATCCGTGGGGTGATTGGTGCCGCCAACGCAGTGGAACATGCCGGGGACAAAGTAGCTCTGGATGAACCCCTGGCGGCCCTCGGGGCTGAAGACCTGGTCGGCGTCCCTGGTGTAGTTGAGAATGTTCTCTGGGGGTACCGCCTGATCGGCGGAGCCGGTCCACAGGATGAGTTTGCCGCCGCTGTCCCGCAGGCCCTTGAGGTCGGTGGGGTGGAATGACTCACGGCCCCGCGCCACGTTGAGGCGGCGGTCCTCCAGCAGGTCCTCGGCGCTGGTGAAATCAAAGTCGGTGAGCAAGCTGAAGCTTGGGTCCTTGCGGATGGCCTTGGAGCCTGTGTCCGCCACCACCCAGCCGGAGGGCACCTCCGGTGGCCGATCCTCTGGGCCCCAGGGCGGCGGTTTCATGCCGAACAGAAAGTTGGTGAAGGCGCTGGGGTTGCTCATCCAGAAGCCGGGGTAATAGGCCTCGCCGCCCTCGTCGATGCCCTCCTGGATCATCGTCAGGACGTCGAACTGAGGGTCGCTGAGGAAGTCCAGGCGGCTGCGGTCGAGAGTAATGACGGTGGGATCCCAAATCAGGCCATCGCGGGCGCCGTCGGCGGCGTCGTAGTGGTCGAGAATCACCTTTTCCACCTTGACCAGGTCCTCGGGGGTGATCCAGGCCTCGGGATGGTTGACGATGTGCTGGGTGATCTTGCCCCAGATCATGCTGATCTCCAGGGGCGAGGTGGTCATGGCCGCGGCGATATAGCCGTCGAAATCCCCGGGATGGTTTTCCGCTGCGCTGAGGGTGCCGTCGCCGCCGCCGGAACAACCCATGGCAAAGCGGTGGAGGGTGTCGGTGCCGTAGTGGGCGCGGGTGATCTCCTGGGTGGCCTGGGCCACCACATGGACACCGCGGTGGGCCCAGTCGAGGGATTGCGCGGGGTCGTCGCG
>Ga0079224_100007940_pt1 | contig 14307 bp, 6 predicted proteins | sample Stecom2015_FD_80414 | JGI IMG/M metagenome (GOLD analysis project Ga0079224, IMG submission 80414) | Agricultural soil microbial communities from Utah to study Nitrogen management - Steer compost 2015 | ecosystem: Environmental > Terrestrial > Soil > Agricultural land | place: USA: Utah...
CATAAAGCAACGGTAGAAACGGTAAGTGACGAACAGGACATTTACCAAAGCCTGCAAATACTGCTTACCACCCAGTTAAAGGAAAGGGTTATGCGATCGAATTACGGATGCGACCTTTCGGCTATGCTCTACGAAAACATAACGGTAACCCTGCTTACCAAAATAAAGGGGATTATTGAAAATGCCATTGTGCTGTATGAACCCCGAATTGAACTTCTTGATACCGACTTCAAAACCGAAGGAAACAATAATGGTGTGGTATACATTGAGATTACCTATCGCATAAGGGCTACAAACTCCAGAAAGAACTATGTATTCCCTTACTATCTGGAAGAAGGAACTTTTGTAAAACAATAACAACAAAATGGGAAACTGTAACTCCATATTATCAATACACAGCGGAATGGGAACCACTCAGTCTAACAGGGTAAATCCCGCGTTAGACCCCGCTTACTTCCGTTTGGATGAAAGGAACGAACAGGACTTTATCCTTTTTGTTCAGAAGCTTTCGCAGTATGTAACGTTTTACAACGAGTTTAATATTCCAGAAGGTACATGGGCCGAGTTTTTCGGCAGGGAATCTACTTCCATACTTATACTGATTGCCAATTGGAATATAGAGTTGCTGCAAGACTCTTTTGAAAATAAGAAGAATGAAATACTTATTAATACCGATAATGCTTCACAAAAGGCAATATTACTGGAGTATTTCACACAAATAGAAACTCAGTTTAATGAACTTAAGGAAAAGGCAGCATTACTGGATGACAAGATCCTTGAAAAGGAAGCCCTGATTTCCTCTACCTATACCATTACCGAAAGATTTATCTATATAATCAGTCTGATAAACACTTCGTCTGATATAGCCTCACTATTAAAAAACTATGTATTCAATAAAGCTATACAACAGCTTTTCGGGTTATTACTGTCCTGGAAAAACTTTACCCAAAAAGCAGTAGACAATCAGTTAAGTAATTACCCTGACCACTCTCCTCATTATACCCTGTTCCTTTCTTTTGTAAAACTGCTACAGGTAGCAAAAAATAAGTTTAATGAGTTTACCAAAAAACACCTTGATTTTTACTATAAAAACGTACTGAAGATTGAAAACCAAAAGGCTAAACCCGATTATGTACACTTGGTAGTACAGCCTCATAATATCAAACCGTTCCTTATACCTAAGGGTACTGTTTTCCCGGCGGGGAAAAACGGCATTGGCCAGAAAAAGTATTATACCGCCACTCAAGATCAAACCGTAAATGGTATAAAACTCACTTCGTTTTTAAGTAAACATTACAGTAACAACAGGTTTTATAAAACTACACTTACCGATTTAAATGCTACAGGAAAAGGATTTGATGCCTTTACCACAAATGCTGAAGAAACAAGGGAAGGAATTTTGATTGCGAGTCCGTTATTATTTCTTCAAAGCGGTGAGCGTTTCATCTATATTACGCTCAATAATAAGCAATACAATGCTACCGACTTCGATTTTTACATTACAGGTGAAAAAGAACTTATAGAACTGACCGTAAAAGAGAATGAAAAAGTAAACAGTGCCGACGCTGTAGAAGCTATTAAACTAAGTATTCCTGCTAACGAAAAGGCAATTATACCTTATGATGCCAAACTGCATAAGGATTTAGAGGTAAACACTTCTTTCCCTGTATTAAAAATAGTACCTAAAAGTACAGAGGTCATAAGCACTGTAAGCCAAATAGATATTACAATAAGGGTAGCCGGTTTCAAATCGTTTAAAATTGAATCGGACTTTGGTACAATTGATCCCGAAAAATCCTTTTATCCGTTTGGTGAAATCCCAAAAAGCGGTAACAGCTTTTACATAAGTTCTAACGAATTGTTTATGAAAAAGAATGCCGAAGCTATATTCGGGTCTTTCTATTTCAACTGGAGCTTTTATAGCAGAGTTATTACTTACCAGTTGCAGAACGGTACATGGGTAAAGTTTTCCAACAACTACAATGCAATCAAAAACAACTATCCGTTAACAGATTACCGGTTTAATGAAATAGCGAGTAGTGATATAAAATCCAACGGTAAGTTTAAAATCCAGTTTAATGATAGCAACTATGCTAATGAAAAATATATGGAAGCTTACATTGATGCCACTAAAAATGACAGCACACTTCCCTATAAACCACAATACAACGACTTTGGTTTTTGGTATAATGTAAGTGAATCCATAAATCTTAGTACCAGAGCAAACGAAGCAAACCCGGTAGAGGTCTTTAAATCAACTCCGTTTGGGTATGAAAAGTTCAGTAAGGGGCTTTTTAAATTCTCTACTGCCAGTGATCAGGAAGGGTTTGTGTACCTGGGGTTTGAAAATACCTCTTATGAAGACGGACTAAACTTCCTTATACAATTGGAGGAAGGTACGGCTAATCCAAAGCTGGAACCTGCAAAAATAACCTGGTCCTACCTTAGCAACAACCAATGGCAGGATGTAGAACCTCAAAATATAGGAGACGAAACCCTTTCCCTTACCCAATCGGGATTTGTAAATATTACTATTCCAAGCTATAACAGTGACAATACACTATTGTTGGCTAAACTGTTTTGGTTGCGTATATCGGTTTCAAATATACAGGCAGTTTGCCGCATTTTAGGCATCCATGTACAGGCACTAAAAGCAGTCCTAACCGATTATGAAAATACAGGCGCCGAATTTTTGGAACAAACTCCTAAAGGAACGATCAGTAAAACTTACACAGCCATTAATCAGGTTAAGAAAATAATACAGCCATACCCCTCTTTTGATGGCAGAAAAGCCGAAGCAGACGAATCCCTTTACACAAGGATAAGTGAAAGGCTAAGACATAAAAACAGGGCTATAACCGTATGGGATTATGAGCACATAGTATTACAGGAATTCCCTGAAGTATACAGGGTAAAAACACTAAACCATTACAGGTATGATACTCAAACATCTAATGTAGCTGCCGGTTATACTACAATAATACCTGTGGCAAAATCACAAAATACCGAAAATATAAGCTGGAAACCACTGCTTAGCCTCAATAAAATGCTTTTAATAAAAGAGCATTTAAGTAAAAAAGCATCACCACATGTCCGTATTAACGTTAAGGCTCCAAAAGCGGAAATGATTAAGGTTGAGTTTAATGTTAAGTTTTGGGAAGTACCCGGTATGGACAGCAGGCTCTATATCACTCAGCTAAAGGAAACCATAAATAGGTACCTGAGTCCGTGGGCTTATGATGACCCCGAACTGAACTTTGCCAATGAGATTGAGTTCTCATCCATTATTCAGCTGGTAGACAATCAGGAATTTGTAGACTACATAACTGATTTTAAGATTACACAATACCTGCTGGATGAAAATAACCAGATAACAGACTCCTATATCCAAAACCTAAACAAGATTACACCCCAAACCGATTTTACATTATTTATCCCTAATGAATCACACCTCATAGAGGAAATAAAATAAAAAGCCATGCTGCAGGACTATTACATAGAGAAAGACAGAAAACTGAACCCGTCACAGGATTTTCAGTTCCTGCTACAGGAAGGGTTAAGGCATATAGAAACGCTTGGTCATAAATTTTGGACCGACTATAATGTCCACGATCCCGGTATAACCATACTGGACGTGCTTTGCTATGCCATTACCGAACTGGGTTACAGGGCCGATTTTGATATAAAAGACCTAGTTACCAATAAAGACGGTGTTATACAAAATAATACGTTTTTCAAAGCATCGGATATTTTTACCAATGCTCCCCTAACCCAAATTGATTACAGGAAACTGATAATCGATTTAGAAGGTGTTGCCAATGCCTGGGTTATTGCTACACAAAAAGCAACCGGTGAATACGGGTACAGGCTGCCTAATGATACCGAGGCCAAGCTGTATATCAATAAAAGGGAAGATAAACTAAGTCTTAAAAATACTGACAATAAAAACAATACAATCCCCGAACTGAAACTAAGAGGACTTAATAAGGTGCGTATTGAACTGGAAGATGACCCGGTTTTAGGCGACCTTAACAGCCTTGTACTGGAACATGCTTTTTGGAGTGAAGACCACTGGGTGAAACTTAAAATCGTTCCGCAATTTACTAACTGGAATCATCCTAATACGGCACTATTTAAAAAAATGGATAAGCCGTCTAAAATTACTATAGATAGCATTAAAATAACAAATGGTATAGTGTATTTGGTAGTGAATAGGTACAGTAATCCTACCGATTCGCTTCATTTCAGGATTTTCCCGGACGATTCCCGTGAATTGGATATTGCCCTGAATTACTTTGGTAAAGAGAAAAATGTATGCGAGATAATAGCTCTGCTGGCTTCCAAAAAGGAAAAGATTGAAACTGTTACCGCCAGTGTAGCAAACAGTCTGCAACAAAACAGGAACCTGTGTGAAGATTACCTGTGTGTTGAGGTTATCCAAAAAACAGATATTGGGATTTGTGCCGATATTGATATTGTACCGGGCAGCGATGCTATAGAGGTAATGAGCAAAATACAAATTGTCATTGATAATGTTATCAGTCCGAAAATAAACTTCTATACCCTGTCACAACTGGTAAATGAGGGGTATCATTCAGAAGACATTTTCCTTGGGCCTAAACTTATTCACGGTTTTCTTAAAGATGAGGAAATTGAAAAAGCGACCCTTCCTGAAGAGATACATGCGTCAGACATTATCGCTGCCCTAATGGAAATTGACGGTGTTAAATCGGTTAAAAACCTCATGATGACAGCCTACAATGCATTAGGAAAACCTATAACCGGAACCAGCAATCAAAAATGGGTATTGCCATTACTCGGAGATATAAAACCTGTATTTAATGCCTCAAAATCAAAGCTGTTACTGTTTCAGCAGGGCATACCATTCCTGCTTACCGAAACACAACAAATGCTTACTGAACAAAAGGTTATAATGTATAAATCGCAGTTTAGTCAGAGGAAACTGCAAAATATTAAAAACGATTTTGAGGCAGAAACAGGTAATTACTATCCGTTAAACGAGTATTACAGCATTCAAAATGACTTCCCTGCCAATTACGGGCTGGGTAAAAATCCTGTGTCGGACAAGGCACCCGAATTGCGTAAGGCTCAGGTAAAGCAACTAAAGGCCTACCTGTATTTCTATGAGCAATTACTGGCCGATTTTTTCAGTCAGCTATACAATGCTAAAGATCTTTTTGATACTAATGGTGCTGCCAGAACCTACTTCCCTGCATTTCTCGATAAGAATGATGCCGAAGGTGACGATTTCTATTCTAAGGAAGTATATGGTGCAGATTTAGAATCTAAACTAATGAACGGACTTACTGCCGACGATGTATCACTATACGAAAGTGAAAGTCTGTATTATACAAGAAGGAATAAAGTGTTGGATCACCTTATAGCCCGTTTTGCCGAAAGTTTTAACGATTATGTGTTTATGATGTATCGGATAGCAAATGATACCCAAGGCATGGGCGGACTGGCTTTTGACTACGCCAACCTGATTACCGATAAGGAAAACTTTATAAATGCCTATCCTGAAATAAGCAGTAAAAGAGGACTTGGTATAGACTACCTTAATGCAAAAAGCAATACCATCCCTCCTCAACTGAATGATTTTTGGAATACCGAACATCGTGGCGGTTATGAAAAACGAGTTGCAAGGCTATTGGGTATAAATGAAATTGGGCTCCGTAATATCGTGACCGAAGATGCTCCGCAAACACAATGGACCGTTGAGACCGAAACAGAGGACTTTCTTTTTAAAATTGTCTCTCCAGCTACTAACCTACAGGAAAAATGGGACTGGTCACAATTGCATTTCCTTGACCAAAACCTATATAAAATAGACAGTTACGGTAGTAAGTTTATACTATACCTGGTAGATAACACTACAAAAATAGCCCGACTGGACAAAAAGTTTGATACCGAACAGCAGGCCTACGATTACTTGGAAAGTATGATTGCTAAACTCAACATCTATTATGAGAACTTTTATTGTTTGGAACATATTTTACTAAGGCCTTTTGACAATAAACTGTTTACTGATAATGATTTGCTTTCGGTTTGCCTTAACGACGATTGCGACGCCCCTGTCAATAATGATCCTTATTCCTTTAAGGCTACCATAGTGCTGCCGGGTTACCTGTCACGCTTTAAAAACCTTGTTTTTAGGGAATATGCCGAAAAAGTGTTCAGGCAGGAAGCTCCTGCACATGTACTGCTTAAAATATGCTGGGTAGACATAGAAGATATGCTCCTGTTCCAGCAAAAATACAGGGAATGGCTTGATGCCTTCCGTAAATACCGACTCCTGTTTTGCAGTAACCTGCTAACAGATACAGAAACCAAGAAATACCAAAAAGTATTAAACCAACTCATTTTGGCCTTAAAAGAGCTTAATACCATTTATCCTGAAGGCAACCTTTACGATTGTGAGTTAAGCGAATCTAACAGGCCTATTACTCTGGGAAAAACATCATTAGGACCCTTATAATAAAACATCATGGAAGCTTATAATACAACTATTTATCCGGTTTTTGAAGCCGATCAGGTTTTAAGCCAAAAAGACCTCAACCTGCTGATGAGCCATCTTGAAGAGCAGGACCGCATAACCCGTAAAAACCTTATTGGGCTGGGTATAGTGTGTGGGCTTGAAATTTCTTCACCTAGTGAAAATTCAGTGAAAATATCCTGCGGTACGGCAGTAACATCACTCGGGTTTCAAATCAACTGGAAGGAAAATATATTTAAACATTACCATGATTATGAAATCTCCGAACAGTTTTTAAAACCTGATTCCTTACAGGAATCCCATCTGGATAGTATCTTTAAATATGCTACACAGTATGAACCTGTTAAAAACTGTATGGAACTGGTAACAAAGGCATCAGACGACAATACTAAAAAGCCCCTTACAAAAGACTTTCTAAGTGATAAAATAGTTGTACTACTGCTCGAAGTTTCTCTGATAGACCAAAAAAATTGTGTAAATACCAATTGTGATGATAAGGGCAAACGCATGGAGTTTAACCTGCGTCCGCTTATATTTCCTATTGAGGGCCTTAACACCGATGTTTTCCATGAGCATACTGTTATGGCAAAAGCCCCTAAGCTTAACTTTCCGCGATATAATGTTGACCCATACATTAATATCATTACAGGAAATGATGTTTTAAAACAGTTTGATAAAGTATACAACGACAGTTTTATCATCTCGATTTCAGATGCTGTAAGTGTACTTTATAGTGATTTTAAAAATAACTACGGCAGCGATACTAATTTCCCTGTACTTCAAAACTGTAAAAACAAGATAAACGAGATTGTAAACAATTACAAAACAACCATAAACATACAGTACCTGTGGGACTGGATTTATGATATAACCGAGGCTTATAACGAAATCGCAGCCTTCAGGAAAATAAATCCGGCTATATGCTGCGTAAACGAAGGGCTGTTTCCTTTTCATGTTACACTAGGCAACGGTACCGAAACCGGTATACAATACAGGACTCCCTTTATTGCAACACTAAACAAATCACAGGAAGAGCAATCCAAGTTAAAACAACTGGAACTGTTGTTTGACCGCCTTAATCATATTATCAACTCGTTTAGCGTTCCTTCAAACGGAAAGATAAAAGTAACCCCATCGGTTTACGGGAAGGCAATGTTGAGCGAAAAGGCTATTCCGTATTATTACGGTAATATTCTTCAGCTTAATAAAAAATGGAATCCGGAGCTTACGGAAAATCATGAAAACGATTCTATACTTTCCTACCATTCGGATATTGCCGGATACAGTAATACTAAAGCAGTAAAACAACCTTTGCTTTTTGATATAGAACCTTATAATTTCTTTAGGATTGAAGGGCATTTAGGCATGAACTACAAAAGTGTATTAAAAGACCTTACGCTTATTAAAAACAGTAACAGTCTGCCTTTTAAAATAACAGCTGTTAATGCTGTTGATTTTACAGACAAGGAAGTAGACATTATGAAGTTTGAAGGACGTTGGGATGATCTTGAAACCGATTACGACCTGGCCCGTAAAAGGCTTTATAATATAACCGAGTTTGTGTTTAACTGGATGAATACCCGCAGGAACAAACTAATTAGTGAGAACATCCTTTCTGGGCAAACCATAGATAACTTTAAGAATATATTACAGGAAATCAAAAACCTGCTAACAAACGATCTAAAAGAATTCCTGCCTAATTTCACCAGCTTCTACGAAATTTTCAAAGAGCTTAATAATGTATTCCTGCTACACCGTTGGTGTATACAGCTTAACAGGGAAACCCTTTCGGTACTGGCAGAGGATTTAATAGACAGGCTGGACGACATTAATGAACTGTTCCTGGAAGATCCATTTGCGGTAATATATGAAGAAGCTTATGTAAGATGGCAAAATGTGTATAAAGATCTATTCTTTTCAAATTTCATAAAAAAACATTCAGGACTTGAACATAAGGCGGGGGTAACTAAAGGCGGTACGTTTATTTTGGTTTATGTAGACTCCTCCATCTTTAAGGCGGCTGCCCCTCCCCCTTCTTATGCTAACCTGCTGGCTTCGGTAAAGGCTTATAAACATAATATTCCAATAGCCGATGATGTTAAGGCAGAGCTTGAAAAAAGTATAAAATTCAAGGATTACAAATCGCAAATCAAAACAAAGCCTACTACAACAACTAATCCATGTAAGGACGAAACCGATAATATTAAGGCTAACCTTATGGAAATAGCCAAATATAAACTGGATGCTACTTACACTGCCGAAATGAGCGGGTTTATACTGGAAAATTTTAAAGACCTGTTACAATTTGCACCAACTGTTACCAGAGACAATCAAAACAACTCACTGGAGCAGCTTGTTATTGCCGATTTCTTCCTGCCATATACCTGCTGTAGTGAAGGCAATACTATTGAGATAAAACTGGAAACAGCAGCCCCTCCAAAAATCGAAATGGAAACACTGGAATACTGTAATAATGATATGGAAGGTGAGTATGAAGTATTTATTACAGGGAAGTCAGGAGGCAGTTTTTCAGGCACTGCAAAAGATGCCATTGTACAACACAGTGACAGGTATTTCTTTACACCGGGTCATAACAGTATACAAACTCCGCAAACTTATACCCTTCAATATGAAGTGGGCGGAGAAGTGAGCAACACGCTTGAAATTACGATTCAGAGTCCGCAGGAACTGGCGTGGAGCTTTAAACGTGACGCCAACAAGCCAAATGTATTCCTTTTTAAAAACACAAATGCCGATGATACCCACAGTTATGAGTTTGATTTTGGCGATGGCAGTGATACGGTAATTGCAGACAATGGGACAACTGACCACAACTTTGATTTCAGTAACAGTCAGGAATTTAACGTGACCATTACTCAATTAGGTGAAATATGCCGAAGCACACAAACTATTGTAGTAACAGCTGTTGGGGATTTTAATGCTAACGATTTCAACTCAAATGATTTTTATACTGATTAACAACAAGCAAAAAACGACATAATTATGGAAACTGAATTAAAAGAAATACTGGAATTAATAGCCGGGCTTAAGGACAACGGCAGCAATACTGCTGCACAGGTAAGAGAAGTACTTACTAAAATGACAAATTACAAAGCCGGCGGTGCTAATGGTTTTGAAGTAGCTACAGAAAATGTAGTGACAAACGATATACAAAGTTATCACTACTGTTTTAAGGGAGTTGAAAATCAATGCTGTAATGCATATTTAATGCTCAAAAACAATAGTGGTTCTGAAACAGCTGCTGGTGGTCGTTTCCAATTGGAAATCAGTGAGGAGCAATACAGCTTATTAAGGAGTTTTATGCCCGACTGGGATGAAGATAAAATAGCCCTTTTTTACAGTGTGCCGCTATATGCAAACATAAACCAGAGTTCTTACAGGACAATTACATTATACATACAAAAAGAAGGACCATATTTCTTACTGGTTATACACACAAATCTTGCCCCCGGCGAAATGATAAGCACTTCAATAGCAGTAAACTTTAAAAAATTAACTGTTGAAAATATAACAGGGATTAATAAAGATAAAGTGTACATAAAAGCTATGGATACCATTAAAACCCATCTTACCCGATAATGCATTTAATTAAACAAAATACTGTTGATGTTCAATGTGCATCACGTTCGTTCAGTAACGTGATGCATAACGAGCTTAGTGTGGTACTGGAAAGGCAGTTATACCCTAAACTGGCTGTACTTCTGGATAAATATGCCGTTAAAAATCACATTTGGAACATCGATTTACTGGAAATCAATATTCAGAACCTTTCCGAAAAAAACTGGAAAAACGAACTGGTGCAATATACCCTTTTCCAGATAGAGCAGTATTTAAAAGCCAATAAACCATTAATACACGAACAGGACAACAACAGTAACAGGTTTAATAATCTTTTATCAGACAGTCAACATGCCGAAATGCTATTATACCAATTCCTCAAAACAGGTATTCTACCCGAAAACGGCGTAGCTACCAACCCTGAAAAACTTATAAGAAAAGTAACGGTTAATGATAGTTTTGCCCAACAGCTCTTACAGTATTTTCAAAATGACCTTAATACCTTAATCCGATGGATTTTTACCATGCCCGATGCCTTTAAGGAAAAAGTACTGACTACATCACTACTATCAGGGTATTATCCTGAAGCAATTGTAGATATAGTTACAGCTTACCCGGCAAACGTATTTACAGGAAAAAACAAAGCCTCTATACAGCAATGGATGCGTTTTTTACAATGGATTTATGTTTTGCAGCAACAATCGCTAAATAAAAAACAGTTCTACTTTGAAGAGTTAGTACAGGCATCAAAAATCCATTGGGATATTAGTTTTAATGAGATTAAAGAATTTCTTTCTCAAACCACTACTCTGTTAAAGGCAGAAAAAAAAGGTTGTCCTTCCCAGGTAAAAGCTTTTTTTAAAGGTCTTGAAAAAAAAATGTACAAAAGCCAGTCGGTTCCTTTATATAAAAACCAAACTGAGGCACAAGCAATAACCGACACTACTGAGAACCAATCCATGTTTACAGATGGTGGTATCAATTCTGTTTTCATAAAAAATGCCGGAGCTGTAATATTACACCCCTTCCTTATTTCCCTTTTTGAACAGCTTAATCTTTGCAACGATGGAAAATGGCTTAAAAAACAAGATCAGCACAAAGCTATATTGCTTATTCAATATCTGGTAACAGGAAAAGAACAGTTTTTTGAGAATGAAATCACACTTAATAAAATACTATGCGGACTTCCTGCAAACAGTACTGTAAACACTAAACTAAAGCTTACTAAAAAAGATAAAGATAAATGCCACAGCCTGCTGGAAGCGGTAATTGAATACTGGAAACCACTAAACGGATCATCTGTAAAGGCATTACAGCAAACCTTTTTACAACGTGACGGAAAAATAGACCTCAAAAACCCCGATATTGAATTATGGGTTGAAGAGAAAGGATATGATATACTACTGGAAAAACTTCCGTGGGCTATTAATATGGTAAAAACCCCATTTATGGAAGACTTCCTTATTTGTAACTGGTATTAAAATGAGAGATTATGGAAATGATGTACCTGCAAAACCAAAAGAATGCTATAACAACAAAACACAGTAGCTTTTTTAAACCTGCCATACAACGAAAACTCAGTATTGGCAGTAGTAACGATGTATATGAAAAGGAAGCCGACAGTATGGCTGCAAAAGTAATGGGGCAAAAGGATACAGGACAAAACATTATGCAGTCGGGACAATCGGTACAAAGATGTGCCTGTGAAGAGGAAAAGCTACAGAAAAAATCATTAAACGAAACCATCACACCTCTTGCACAGCGATCCTCGGACGAAACCGGAGGCTCTGCCCCAAACCATATAGAATCGGGTGTAAATAGTTCTAAAGGTGGTGGCAGTGTTATGGATAACAGCACTCTCAACTTTATGGAATCGCGATTTGGCAACGATTTCTCAAATGTGCGTATACACACCGGGGCAAATGCCGTACAAATGAGCCGTGAACTCAATGCACAGGCATTTACCGTAGGTAACGATATTTACTTTAATGAAGGTAAATACAACCCCGCTAGTGATAACGGTAAACACCTCCTGGCTCATGAGCTTACCCATACCATACAGCAAGGCGGTATTAAACGTAAAATGATACAGAAATCCTGTCATGACGGTAATTGTGATACCTGTGGTGGCGGAATAAAAGAGCTTTGGGTTAGTGTATTTTTTAGGGTAAGAGCCACCAAGACAGCTATGGCAAACCTTAGGCAGAAAATTAACAGTGCTAAAGCATTACTTAAAAAATGTTGTATTAACCTCAAGTTTGATTTCAACTGGAACAGGGTAAGAGGAGCATCCTCAATGGATGCTTTTACTCCTGCAACTGCAACCGACAGATGGAGATATACTGCCGATGAAACAGCCTTAGGAACAGGCACTACCTTTTCGGGAGCACGTGGTATCCCAATGCTTATAGTGGACGATGTGCCTTTAAGTGGCGGTGGTGTGACTGTTAGCTCCACCTTTGACCCTAACTACACCGGCAGTGATTATTTTATAATTGCCCTAAACCAAACTAATAACACTACCAGTAGCATTGCACACGAACTCTCTCATATAATAGGACGAAATCATAACCAGGCAGGAAATACAAGTTTGGATGACGGCAACGGAAGAGCTGTGGGAGCTGCTTACTGTAACTCGCTTAGGGCTATATCATCATAACAGATTATAATAATGCATCAACAGCTTCAAAATAACGAACCAAAAGCCAAGACAGCAAAATCTAATGCTCCGGTTTTTACACCTGTGGTACAGAAGAAGTTGACCGTAGGTGCAGAAAATGATGCTTTTGAAGCTGAAGCTGATACTATGGCCGACAGGGTGATGCAAATGCAGGACATCTCACTACATAGCTTTACCCCCACACCTCCGTCCATACAAAAAAAATGCACCAAATGTGAGGAAGAGGAAAACAGGATACGAAAAAAATCACTCTCTACAGCTTACACTTCCATACAACGCAAATGTTCTAAATGTGAAGAGGAAGAACAAAAAATACAGAAAAAATCACTTTCAGAAACCATAACGCCATTTGTGCAACGCTCAGGTACAGGTGAAACAACATCTGTCGCTCCATCTCATGTAGAAAGTAATATCCTTTCTTCAAAAGGTACAGGAAGTCCTATGGATATAAGTACTAAAAGTTTTATGGAGAATAGATTTGAAGCTGATTTCTCGCAAGTACGTATCCATACAGGCAGCCAGTCTGTACAAATGAGTCGCGAACTCAACGCACAGGCATTTACCGTGGGCAACGATATTTATTTTAATGAGGGTAAATACAACCCCAATACCCACTCTGGGAAACACCTGCTGGCGCACGAACTTACCCATACTATACAGCAAGGTGGCAGTATTTCAAAAAAAGTACAAAAAAAACCTGCTACAATCCAGAGGAATTTACTTGACGACATAGGTAGTGGGATAAGCAGCGCCGCATCTACAGCATGGGATTATACCGGTGGCGCAGCGATACGTTTTGGCGGACAGGTTATAGAATGGGTGGAAGACCAAGCGGTAGATATTATTAATAGAATTGCCCCCGGGTTACTTCCCTTTTTAAGAGGTAATATTTGGGAAAACATCAGGGACATGATAGGCCGGGGTATTGATGCCCTTACCGGAGGTTTATTTACCCGACTTCAGGAAGAAGGACTCGACGGGGTACTATCTTCCTTTATTGACGGAATTGTACTGAGCCTACAGGGACAGGTTGAAGAAGCCTGCCGTAGTTTTGCCATACTTGCCGATAAGGTTTTTAACTTCCTGAAAAGCATTGGCGGGGCAGCATTAGCAAGGCTAAGAGCTGTGTTTAATAAAGTAAGCGGTTTCTTTAGTTCATTATGGACAAATTACGGAAAGCCTGCCATAGATGCCATTAAGCACTATGCAAGAGTCGCTTGGGACTGGATTGTTGAAAAGGCCAAATGGGTATGGAGTCTTATAAAACCAATTATAAACGGACTTAAAAAAGCTTGGGACTGGATAAAAAAACAATTTAATATTGCCTGGAGCAGTGCAACATCAGCCTGGGACTGGCTTGCAGAAAAAGCAACACAGGCATGGAACTGGATTAAAGAAGCTATTGAGCCTATAAAGACCCCTTTAATGATTATTGGAGGTATTATACTCATGCTCTCCCCTGTTGGTCCGTTTTTACTAATAGGTGCAGCAGCCTATGGTATATACAGGGCTGTGGTATGGATTAAGGAAA
>Ga0079224_100007941_pt1 | contig 14306 bp, 15 predicted proteins | sample Stecom2015_FD_80414 | JGI IMG/M metagenome (GOLD analysis project Ga0079224, IMG submission 80414) | Agricultural soil microbial communities from Utah to study Nitrogen management - Steer compost 2015 | ecosystem: Environmental > Terrestrial > Soil > Agricultural land | place: USA: Utah...
AGGCCGGGACGCAGGCCGGCCCAGCGCGGGCCGCCGGGACCGGCCGCCCGCGCCGGGCATCCTTGTTAAGCCTGCCGGGGGGTCACTCGCTCAAAAGCCCCAGGGCCTGCTCCACGTGGTACAGGGCATCTTGGAGGTCAGCGGCCTCGGCGGCGGCTTCCAGCCGCTGCTGGGCGGCCAGCACATGGACCAGGGCCAGCACTTCCGCGGGCTCCTCCGCCGCCTCCAGGATCGCCGTCAGGTCGCTGCCGGCGAACTCATCGGCACTGCGGCCTGCGACATCCTCCAGGCGGGCCACCGCGCCGTTCTCGCCTTCGATCAGGGCCAGCACATCCACCGCATAGCCGGGCACCGCCCCGGGATCCAAGTCAGCCGCGGCCGGCGCCGCGAGGGCATCCCGGACGGACTCCAGGGACGCCACGGCCGCCTGCCTCGGATCGTCCTCTCCCCCGCCAAACCACTGGGCCAGAGCGGGCATCGAGGCGCCCATCAGCAGGGCCGCTATCATCGCCGTCACGGTGAGCATCCAGGTCAGCCGTCGCAATGCGGATCGCCTCCTGTTGCAGGATTGGCCAGCGCTGCCGCAGCGCCGGGAACGGCGCGTCGGCGGCGCGGACACGTCCGCGGGACAGGCGCCTGTCTCGCTGCCAGCGGTATCACCCTATCACGGGTCCCGGGCACGGATCTATGGAAACACGGTTGAGGATCCGTTGAAATTGGGGGGGCGCGCGGTCAGCGCGGCTGCCCTCAGGGGGGGCGAGCCCGCTTGGGGGCCGTGCTCCACCAGGCGCGGCAAAGGGCGGTAGGCGTCGACGCCCAGGTCGCGGCGCTGCGGCGGGGCGCCCGGATAGGTGACGGTGATGGCAGTGCGCACGGTGACGCCGTCGGCGCCAGCCACGACCACCCGCTCCTGGCCCGGCGGGAGTTGGGGGTTCAGCCGGCGGATGGTGGGGAAAGGCGCCCGGGCCAGCTCCTCCTGGTGCCATTCCACCCGGGGCGGGTCGTAGCCGCCGTAAAGGGCCACATAGAGGGTGTCCCCCTCGACGGCGGCCCAGACCACCACCGGCGCCGGCCCATCGCCCCGCAGGCGCAGGTCTTTGGCCCGCCAGGCGATGGCCGCATCCCGGCCCGGGGGCACATAGGGAACGGGCATGCTGTGGGGGTGGCGTTCGACCACGGCCAGGTCCGCCAGCACCGCGGCGTTGTACAGCGCCGAGGAGACTTTGCACACGCCGCCGCCTAGGCTGGGCACCAGGCGGCCGCCCGCGTAGGACGGTCCCTCCCGGTAGCCCCGGTCGGCCGTGTAGGGACCCAGGATGGCGTTGACGGACACCACGGCGCCCGGCCGCAGCACGGTGCCAGCCAGGTAGCGGGCTCCCGCGACGATATTGTGGGTTTCCTCGAACAACGGATCGGGAAAGCTGACCCGAAACGCGCTCAGGAGCCGGTGGGCGCCCGCGGCCGCCCGCAGCTCCTCCAGCCGGGCCGGGGGCTCGACAAACCACGGCAAATCCTGCTCGTGGACGCGGCCGTACCGCCGGCCGTCAGCGGCTCCAGGGCGGCCGCAGAGGGGGTCGCCCGCCGCGAGCAGGCCGCTGGCTCCCAAGGGGCCCTTGACGCCCAACAGGCCGCCGGCGGGCAGCCCCCACAGGCACCAAACCGCCAGCGCCAGAGCTGCGCCTGCGGCTCCCCACCAGCGAAAGCCCCGGCGCAGGGCCATAAGGAGCCCCGCGGGCAGGAAAAGCAGGACCACCTTTCGCGGCAGGCCGCAGCCGGGCACCGGGCTCTTCCTTTCCCTGCTTGCCTTGTCGCCCATCCCACCTGGCCGGGCGGCCGGCCGGGGCGCGGGCACGCAATGTCTATGCGGCCGGTCCCCGGCCCATGCGGATCAAGACGGGGTCGATCACGACGGGGTCGCTGCGCCCCGCCGGCAGGAACTCTGCCAACGACCAAGAATAGGGAATTTGTCTGTGGCGCCGCAGCAGGGATCCGGTGCGCCCTGGGCTGCGGGAACATGTTGAGGAGGTGCGACTTTGATGCGCCGGTCGGTCTTGTTGGTGGCAGTATTGACGATTTTGGCGGCCTCCTTGGCCGCGCTGCCGGCGGCGGCCCAAGCGTCTCAGCCGGCAGGGTGGGTGGCCCTCGGCGCGTGGGTCGAGGACGCCCCAAAGCAGCAGGTTTGGCTCACGGGCGAGCTGTACCTGACCAACGTCTGGTCCCTGGGGTATGAGTACCAGGCGGACGAGGTCTTCTTGGCAGGCCGGTACGGCGACCAGCGGGGCTTCTACGGCGGCTTCGGCTTCTCCGACTTCAGCCCCCGCTGGGAAGTCGGCGTTTGGGGCTCCGCGAAGCTCAGCCCCACCATCAGCGTGGCCGGTTGGCTGGGTGTGACGGGACAGACCGACGCCCCCTCCACCAAGGCCAAGTTCACCGCCCGGGCGGAGGCCTATATCCCCGTTGCCGATCGGTTCTTTGTCTTGGTGGGCGTGGACGACTACTTCAACGAGGCCGAGCACGAGTTCGCCGGCCGCATCGGCGTGGGCCTGCGCTTCTGAGGCTGCCGCCGGCGGCAAACTGCGCAAAGAACTTTTTATGGGCACGGCCGTCGCTGGCCGTGCCTTTTCTCATTGGCTGCAGCCGGCGCGGCGCACCACGGCGCCGGGGTCTCCTGGTGCTGCCGGTCCTGCCACAAACTTTCGCTGGTGCCCTCCCCCAACCGGCCGATATACTGCAAGCGGAAAGGAGTGGGATCATGGCCTCATTGCCTTCTTCGCTGAAGCGCTGGGGCGTGCTCGCGCTGGTGCTGGCCCTGCTGGGCGGAAGCCTGGCCGGCGCCGTGCGGGCCAGCCACGGGGCGGGCGAGGCGGCCCCTCCAGCGGTCGAACCGGTTCAGGAAGCGGGCCAGCAGGAAGAACCCGCCGGGGAAGCGGTCCACCAGGAAGGTGCCCTCGAAGACAAGGCCCACGACGGGGACCGGGACGCTGCCGGGAGCCGCAAGCCCGGCGAAAACTCCCTGGACGATGAGGAACGGGCGGCCCTCCTCGCGCGCTGGGACGCGCTGATTCAGGAGCGCCGGCGCCTGCGCGCGGAGCTGCGGCAGGTCGAGCGGGAGCTGGTGCAAGTAGCCCGCCAGCTCTGGCCCTACGAGTGGGAGCGGACCCGCGAGCGGCTCCGGGAACGTCTCGACCAGTACGAGGAGTGGGTGGGCGAGTACGGCCCCGACATCGCCGCGTGGCTGCCCCCGGCCGTGGTGGAGCATATCGCGCAGCGCACCGGGCGGACGCCCGAAGAAGTCCGGGAGCTCATCGAGGCAGGCCGGTGGCGGGAGCTGCTGGCACCTGGCGATCATGATGCGGCCCCGGACGACGGGGCCGGCGGCCAAGCCGACGCCGACTAGGGCTCCTTGCCCGCACGGCGGGCCCGCAGCGTCCGCGGGCCCGTCCCGCACCGGCGCAGCGGAACGGGTTCCGCGGCCGCGGGCGGCCCTCATGCCCGGGACAAGAGCACAATGCCGGCCAGGATGGCCAGGATGCCGGCGAGCTTGACCGGGCTCAAGGGCTCGCCAAAAAAGTACCACGATAGCACGGCTACCGCCGCGTAGCCCAAGCTCAGCATGGGATACGCGACGGACAGGGGCACCCGGGAGAGCACCATCAGCCAGGAGATGGACGCCACGCCGTAGCAGGCAAAGCCCACCAGCACCGCCGGCTGCAAGAGCGCCCGCAATAGGGCCGAAGCTTCCAGCTGCAGGTTGGGATGGGCCAGCATGCCCCGCTTCATGAACAGCTGCCCCGCCACGCCCATGGCCACCGAGAAAATCACCAGGGAGAAGGTTGCCAGCGTCATCCGCTTCACTGTCACCACCGCACGGTCGCGGACCCGGCCCGCGGGGCCCGGGCCAACTTCCGGTGGCGCCGACGAATCCGCGGCGAGTCGGAGACGCAGGCAGCAGGTTCTTCCATCACGTCGCACTCCTCTGCTTCTCGTCGCCGGCAGCCCGGTGCCGCTCCCTGGGGGCCATCCCGGCCCAGCCTGGTCCGCCGCCTAGGCCGCGCCTTTGGGCTTTTCCGCCGCGAAGCGCAGGCGCACGTAATCCAGCTGCCACCGGCCGTCCGCGCCCTGCAGCACAGGCCGGCACCGCTCCTCCACCGCCCGCAGGAAGGCGTCCCGCTCCTCCGGCGGCACCGCCTCCAAGAACCGCTGGGCGAAGGTGTGCAGCCAGCCCCGCAAATCGGTGGGCAGCGGTGTGGGCCGGGGGATGAGCTGGACGACGCGCACCTTGAATCCGGCCGCCTCCAGCCGCGCCCGGTACTCCTCGGCGGTGGGAAAATACCACGGGTTCAGCGCCTCAAAGGACAGCCCCCGCGCGGCCAGCTCGGGCTTCAGAGCGGCGATGACGCTTCCCACGTTGCCGTGGCCGCCCAGCTCGCCGACGAACCGCCCGCCCGGCTTGAGGGCCCGCCACACCCCGGCGATGACCGCATCGGGCCGGGTCATCCAATGCAGGGCGGCGTTGCTGAAGACCGCGTCAAACTCCTCCACAAAGGACAAGGAGTGGCCGTCCATTTCCATAGCCGGCACGCCTCGCTGCCGGGCCGCCGCCACCATGGCGGGACTTGCGTCCACGCCCACCACGTCGCAGCCCAGCGCCATGAGCCGGACCGTCAGCGCGCCGTCGCCGCAGCCCAGGTCCAAAATGCGCTCCCCGGGACGCGGCGCCAGCAGCTCCACCACCCCCGCCCCCAGCTGGGGCACGAAGGCCGCGTGACGGGCATAGCCCGCCGGATCCCACGCTTGTCCCACCGGGCATTCCCCCTCTTCGGCTGGGTAGGGTCCGGGCTACCCCCTCCTGTTTGGGCAGACTTGCCAGCGTCACCAGAATACCACTCCTGGCGGCCGGGCGCCATGGCCTCTGCCGGGACAACCCGGGGCCCCGGGGCCAGGATCCGCCGCGGCCGGCGCCGAATAGGGGCGGGACCGGGCGCGGCCCTGGCGCGAGGCCGGCCGATCCGGGAACCATGGATGAGGGAGGCGAAGCGCGCATGACACAAGCCCGCGAGCAGGTGGCCACCCTGGGCGGGGGCTGCTTTTGGTGCTTGGAGGCGGTGTTTGAGCAGCTGCGGGGGGTCAAACAGGTGCTGCCCGGGTACGCCGGGGGTCATGTGCCCAACCCCACGTACGAACAGGTATGCACCGGCACCACTGGCCATGCGGAGGTGGTGCAGATCACCTTTGACCCCGAAGTAATCTCCTATCCGGAACTCCTGGAGGTGTTCTTCGCGATCCACGATCCGACCACGCCCGACCGGCAGGGCAACGACATTGGGCCCCAGTACCGTTCCATCATCCTTTACCACGACGACCAGCAGCGGGCCGAAGCCCTGGAGGCCATCCGCGCCTTGGAGGCGTCAGGCCGGTGGCCGGACCCCATCGTCACCCAAGTGGTGCCCCTGGAAGCCTTTTATCCCGCGGAGGAATACCACCGGGAGTACTTCCGCCGCAACCCCCAGCAAGGGTACTGCCGCCTGGTGGTGGCCCCCAAGGTGGCCAAGTTCCAGCAGCAGTTCGCTCCCAAGCTGAAAAGCTGAGAGCCCAGCGCCGGGGAAAACCGCCCGCCGCCCCGTGCGGCTGGCCGGGGCGCCCAGGAAAATCTGTCGCCCTTGGCGTAGTGTGGGAGCGGAGGGGATAGCCCGTGCGCCGGGCCACGCGAACGTATGCCTTTGGGGCCTCCAAACGCGAGAGCCACGATGCATCGGCCTTCTACGAACGAAACCTGTACGGAGGCGGGGACCTGGTCGGCCTGTTTGACGCGGGCCGCTTCAACGGACGGGGACCGGCGGCGGGAAACGGGGCGGGGCCGGCGGGCCAGAAGGGTCCCAAGGTGCCGCCCAAGCCCTTGGAAGAGTGGGCCAACCGCATTTACTGCCACACCGCGGAGGACATGCACCACATCCCCGACGGGTCCGTGGCCCTGGCTTTTACGTCACCCCCCTACAACGCGGGGAAAGAGTACGACGAGGACCTGGATCTCGGCGCCTACCTGGACCTGATCACCCGGGTCGCCGCGGAAGTATACCGGGTGCTGCGGCCGGGCGGGCGCTATGTGGTCAACATCGCCAACCTGGGGCGCAAGCCCTACATCCCCTTGCACGCGTACTTCTACGCCCGCCACATGGCCGTGGGCTTTTTGCCGGCGGGCGAGATCATCTGGCAAAAGGGCAAGAGCATGAGCGGCAGCTGCGCCTGGGGCAGCTGGATGTCGGCCCGGGCGCCCCGGCTGCGGGACGTCCACGAGTACCTGCTGGTCTTCGTCAAGGAAGACTTCCGCCGGCCCGACCAGGGCGAGAGCGACATTTCCCGGGAAGAGTTCCTGGCCGGCACCTTGTCGGTCTGGGAGATCCCGCCGGAGTCGGCCCGCCGGGTGGGCCATCCTGCGCCCTTTCCCGTGGAGCTCGCGGCCCGGGTCATCCGCCTCTACAGCTACGTGGGCGACGTGGTGCTGGACCCTTTCAACGGCTCCGGCTCCACCTGCGTGGCCGCGGCCCAGACCGGGCGGCACTACGTGGGCTACGACATCTCCGAGGAGTACTGCCGGCTGGCCCAGCGGCGGCTCGCGCAGCTGCCGCTGCCGGCGCCGTGATGGCCCGGACGCTCCGGAGGCCAAAAAAACAAAAGGGCGCGGGAACTTGTCCCGCGCCCTTTTCACCCGTGCCTGACCGGCGCCCGGTCCAACATCCTTCAGCCTGCCCGGGCCGGCGCGGCCTGGGGCCGGAAGCGCTCGGCGGCCATCACGCCCGAAAACACCAGGGCGACCCCGATCAAGTTGGTGATGGGGATGATGCCCACCAAGCCCGCCCGGCTGGTCAGCATGCCGCCCAGGACAAAGACCAGCGCGCCCAAGAAGATCTGCCGGTTGTAGGTCAGGTTGAACCGCAGCCACGAGTACAGGGCCCCGCCCAGCATCACTAGGCCGCCTACCATGGAAAGCAACAGGCTGTAGGGACGCCGGGCCTCCACGGGCAGGATGTCCGCCGAGTTGGGCGCCACCCCGCTCGTGGCCAGCGCGGCCGTATTCAGCTCCGCCCCGGCCACGGCCACCAGAAACAGCACCGCCACCAGCACCGTGGCGGCAGCGTAAACGTGGCCCACGGCCGGCCGCTGCCGGGTCATGAGGTAGACGGTGCCGGCACCCAAAAGGCCCGGCAGGGCGACCCCGGCGAAGTAGTACAGCTTGTACACGAAGGGCGTCCAGCCAAAGGCGCCGCCGTAAAACTCCCCGAAGGTGGCCAGGACAAACATGGCCATTCCCACGGACCACATCAGCTGGTGCCAGCGGCGGCGCTGGCGGTACTGGTTCAGCAGCACACCCGTGAACACCGCGCCGATGACGCAGGACACCAGCGGAATCAGCCACGCCATTCCGGATCCTCTCCTGCTCCGCCGCGCGGCGAACCGGTGCCCGGGCCGGCCCTTCCGCGGGGACGCGGCCTCCCCCGGCCGGCTCCCCACGGGGGTCGTGGGCCGCAGCCGGGGCCTTGGACGCCGCGGCAACGGATAGTCCTTGGCTTGCTGCCTCCAGTTTACCCTGGCCCTGGGGCCTTGTCCACCGCGGGGGATGCCGCCTGGACTCAGGCTGTGCCTTCGTCGAGAAAGGCCAGGAGCTCCCGGGTTTTCTCCTCCAGCAGGGCCCGGTCGCCCCGGGTTTCCACGTTGAGGCGCACCAAGGGCTCGGTGTTGGACTTGCGCACGTTAAAGCGCCAGCGGTCAAATTCCACGCTCAGGCCGTCCACGTGATCGACCTTGAGGGCGCCAGGCCCGTAGCGGGCTTCCAGCCGGGCCAGGGCGGCGTCGGGATCGGCCAGGCGGCGGTTGATCTCGCCGCTCACCGGGAATTTTTCGATGCGCTCCGCCACCAGCGTGGACAGACGCGCATCGGTTTCCGACAACAGCTGCGCGATGAGCAGCCACGGGATCATGCCGCTGTCGCAGTAGCTGAAGGAGCGGAAGTAATGGTGCGCGGACATCTCCCCGCCGTAGGCCGCGTCCACTTCCCGCATCTTTTCCTTGATGAAGGCGTGCCCCGTCTTGTACATGACGGGCCGGCCGCCCATGGACTCCACGATGTCCACCGTGTTCCACACCAGGCGCGGGTCGTGCAGGATGGTCGCGCCCGGAAAGCGGCGCAGCACCGCCTGGGCCAGGAGGCCGACGATGTAGTAGCCTTCGATGAACTGGCCCCGCTCGTCAAAGAGAAAGCAGCGGTCGAAGTCGCCGTCCCACGCCACCCCGAAGTCCGCGCCGCTCTCCCGCACCAGCTCCGCGGTGGCGGCCCGGTTTTCCGGCAAGAGCGGGTTGGGCACGCCGTGGGGAAAGCTGCCGTCGGGCTCGGCATAACGCATGACCAGCTCAAAGGGCAGCCTGGCCCCGAGGCGCTCCAGCACCGGCCCGCGCAGCCGTTGCCCGGGTTGCACGCGATGCGGAAGGGCTTGAGCCGCGCCACGTCCACGTAGGCAAGCAGGTGCTCCACGTAGTCGTCCATGACGTCCATCTCGGTGCGCCGGCCCTTGGCCGCGGACGGCGGGAAGGCGCCGCGCCGGGTCAGCTCCTCCATCTCCCGCAGGCCGCTGTCGCCGCTGATAGGCCGCGCCTGCTGCCGCACGAACTTCATCCCGTTGTACTCGGGCGGGTTGTGGCTGGCCGTCACCATGATGCCCCCGTCCAACCCGTAGTGAAACGTGGCGAAATAGACCTGCTCGGTGCCCACAAGGCCGATGTCGACCACGTCCACACCCGCGTCGGTGAGGCCTTCCGTCAGGGCCCGCACCAGCCCTTCCCCCGACGGCCGCACGTCCCGCCCCACGCACACCCGCCGCGGGGAAATCACCGCCGCATAGGCGCGGCCGATGCGGTAGGCCAGTTCTTCGTTGAGCTCGTCGGGGACGATGCCCCGCACGTCGTACGCCTTGAAGCACGCAAGGGTATCCTGCATCCGTTGCCTCCCACCCCGTTCTCCAGCCCGGCGGCTAGCCGCTGCCCGGCTGCCCCATGGCCTCCACCAGCCGCTTGACGTCCTCGACCCGGTCCTTGCGGGCCACCAGCGTGCGGTTGCCGGCCCGCACCACGATCAGGTCCTCCACGCCCACCAGGGCCACCACCTCGGACGCGTCCTCGCAGAAGACGACGTTGCCCCGGGCATCCAGGCCGTGCACCACGCCCCGGACCGCGTTGCCCGCTGCGTCCTGGTCGAGAAAGTCCGCCAGCGCCGCCCAGCCGCCCACGTCGCTCCAGCGGAAGGGGGCGGCGATCATGTACACTTCAGCGGCCTTTTCCATAATGCCATAGTCCACTGAGATCTTGGGCACCCGTCCAAAGGCGGCCGCGAGCTGCTCCTCCCACTGGGGCGTGTCGATGTAGGCCTCCAGGGGGAACAGCCGCCGGGCGTGTTCGGGCAGGTACCGCTCCACGGCTGCCAGGAGCGTGTCAGTGGACCAGACGAACATGCCGCTGTTCCAGTAATAGTTGCCGGCCCGCACGTATTCCTCGGCCACGTCCCGGGTCGGCTTCTCCCGGAACTGCTGCACCCGGAAGTGCGGCAGCTCGCCGTCGTCCTCGCCCGCGGGCGGGGCTGCGGGCTCGCCGGCCTGCAGGTAGCCGTAGCCCGTGGCCGGGTACGTGGGCCGGATGCCAAAGGTGTACAGCCGCCCGGTGCCCCGGGCCGCGGCGGCCGCCGACCGCAGCGCGCGGTGAAAGGCGGCCGCAGGCTCGATGACGTGGTCGGCGGGCAGCACCGCCATGACCGGGTTGCCGAAGCGGCGGCGGCACACCAGGCCGGCCAGCGCGATGGCAGCGGCGGTGTCGCGCGCCTGCGGTTCCGCGATGATGTTGCCCAGCGGGATATGGGGCAGCTGCGCCCGGACCGTGCCGGCAAACCGGGCTGCGGTCACGATAAGGGTGCGCTCGGGCGGCACCAGCCCCTGCAGCCGGTCCACCGTGGCCTGCAGGAGCGTCCGCTGGCCAAACAAGGCCAGGAACTGCTTGGGCCGGTCCGCGGTGCTCAGCGGCCAAAAGCGGGTGCCGCTGCCGCCGGCGATGACCACCGCGACCAGTTGGGTTCCGTTCACCAACTGCATCACCTCGCCGGGACCGCCGGGCGCCCCGCGCCCCGGGCTGGCGACTCCTTGGTCCGCCGGGCGTGCCTACGGGCCGCGACGGGCCCAGGCCCGCCCGCCGCGGCCTCAGATTCGGAGCCGTCTACGGCCAGCCGCTCCAGCGCAAGCCGGGCCAGCAGGTAGCTGATGACCGCCTCAGCGCCCTGGTTGGCGCTGGCGCCGTGGGCATCCAGGCCGTCGCTCACCGCGCCGGTGGCCGGGTCCACCAGGGGCTGCCCCAGCCGGTTGCGGCCCAGGAACCACGCGAAGGCTTCCCGGGCCCACCGGGCGTATCGGGCGTCGCCGGTGAGGGCCCACGCGGTGGCGCATGCTGCCACCAAGTACCCGGCATCGATGGGCTGCTGGCCGTAGACGGCCCTGGGCCCGCCCCGGACCGCCCAGCCGTCGTTGCCGATCAGGTCCACGTACTGGCCGTTCCATAGACAGCGCCAGAGGAAGTCCAGGCTCTGCTGCCCGATGCGCACCCATCGCGCCCGGCCCGCAGCCCGGCCGGCCACCAGCAGCGCCTGGCTCAAGATGGCGTTGCCGTAGGTCAGCCTCTCCTCAAACCACTCCCAGCCCGGCTGCGCGTGGGCTTCAAAGCGGTCGGCCAATTCCCCCGCCAGCCGCTCCAGGAGGAGCCGCCACGGCGCCGTCTCCGCCGCAGACGGCCAGGCCGCCGCGTAGGCCTCCAGTCCCAGCACCGCGTAGGCTTTGGCCCGCAAGTGGTGTAGGTTCTCCAAGTGGGGCAGGGCGGCCTGCATCATTTCGCGGGCCAGGGCCCGCATGCCCGGGTCCGGGGCGCTCTTGGCCACATGCCCCAGCCCCCACACTACCCGGCCCTGGGTGTCCTCGCTGCCCCGGTCGTCGAGGTACCGCCGGTCGTAGGCGATGAAGTTGTGGAACGCGCCGTCGGGGCGCTGCGCGTGGCGCAGGAACTTTAGGTAGGTGTCGGCCAGGTCCATGCCGTCGGTGCGGCCCAGGCCTGCGTAAAGCTCCATGAGCACCACCAGCGCCCGCCCCGCGTCGTCTGCGCTGTAGCCGTAGCAGGGATCCGGCACACCGTAGGTCGCGTGCTGCAGCAGCCCCGTGTCGTCCGTCAGCCGCCGCAGGTGGTCCAGGCGGATGGGCCCGGCCTCCATGGGGCTGCCCTCCCCCGCCGGCCCGCCGCCCGCTTCCCGGGCCGCCGCGGCGGGCGCACCCGGGGAAGAGACCGCGGCCGGGGCGGCCGTTTGGCCGGCAAAGTCCCGCCGTCCCGCGGGCCGGCCCCGCTCCTGCACGGTGACGGCCAGGAGCCGGAGGTGCGCCGCTGCCACCACCGGCCAGCGCATAGTCTCGCCCCAAGCGCGGGCGGCTTGGCGAAGCCGCGCGTACGCGTCCCGGTCCTCGATGAGCCGCTCCACCGCCCTGGCCAGGGCCGCAGCGTCGCCAAAGGGCACGATAACGCCGCGCCCGTCCTGCAGGAGCTCCTGGGCGTACCAGTAAGGTGTGGACACGATGGGTTTCCCCATGGCCAGCGCGTAGGACAGGGTCCCGCTCACCACCTGCTCCTTAAAGGGATAGGGCGTCACGTACAGGTCGCTGGCGTGGATCCAGCGGAGCAGGGTGTCCTGGTCCACGTACTCGTTGACGAAGCGCACGTGGCCGTCCAGCCCCAGCGCCCGCACTTTTTCCTCCAGGAACTGCCGGTAGGCCTCCCCTTCCCGGCGCCGGACCTCGGGGTGGGTGGCCCCCAGGACCACGTAGAGCACCTGGGGATGCCGGGCCGCCACCCGGGGCAGCGCGTCCAGCATCAGCTCGATCCCCTTGTTGCGGCTCAGCAGGCCAAAGGTCAGCACCACGAACCGGTTGTCCAGCGCCAGGGCCCGCTTCAGCGCCGCGGGGTCCGCGGCCGGGATATCCGGGACGCCGTGGGGAATGAGGGCGATGCGCTCTGGGGGCGCGCCGTAGGTTTCCAGCAGGATGTCCCGGGCTACCTGGCTCATGACCACCAGCCGGTCCGAGTGGCGGATGAGGGCCAACGTGGCCTCCCGGTACTCGGGCGCGGGGTGTCGGATTACGGTATGCAGGGTGGTCACCACCGGTTTCTCCACCCGCCGGAGAAACTCGGCGATGTAAGCGCCGCCCGGGCCGCCGTACAGGCCAAATTCGTGCTGCAGCGACACCACTTCTACGCCCGCCTGGTTCACGTAGGCGGCCGCCCGGTGGTAGTCCTCCAGCCGGTCGCGCTGGATGTCCATGACCACTTCCGGCAGGCGGTCCGGCTGGGGACAGGCGTTGTGCATCGCGATGACCTGGAAGGGCCGGCCCCCCACGGCGTGCATGGCGTGGGCCAGGTCCCGCGTGAAGGTCGCGATGCCGCACTGGCGCGGTGGGTACGAGCCCACAAACAGAACGCTGGGGGCGGTCTGCATCCCCCATCACCTCCCGCGAGCAGGCGATCTCAACCGCCTGGGATGATGGCGAGGCCAACGGCGCGCGTGGGCCGCCCGGAGGGAGCCGGTGACGCGCACCAGCGCCCCGCGCGAGCCGGCCGCGGGCACCCGCGGAAAACCGCAAGAGACGTGGACGCGCAGGTATCAGGCTTGCACGGACGGCGCCCGCATGGCGCCAGGCATGAACGGGATGGCCGCAGCCGGCCGATCAGACACACTGAAGAGACTTGCGAACAGCCCGCAAGAGACGTCAACCGGTGCCGTGGGCATGCGTCGAAGGGCACGACGGCGGCGGGCTGGTGTTAGCACTCGATGATGGTGATTGCTAACAACAATTTCAGTATAACGTCCCGGGTTTTGCCGGTCAACCGGGGCCGGCACCCCGGAGGGGAGATGACAAGGAGAAAGAAAGCGGGAAAAGGCGGGGAACGGCCCCCCGTCCCCCGCCCGCCCGGGCCGCCGGCCGCAGCCCGGGATCAGTCCCCGTGCCGCTCCCGCAGCCGGGGCGAGAGGCGCAGCATAAGCTGCACCCGCTCCAGTTCGTTGAGCCACTCCTGGGTGGCCGCCTTAAGCAGCTCCTCGCCGGGGGGCACCACGCCCGCCGGGCACGCGGGCCCCAACAGATCCTGGGCCAGCTGCCGGTAGAAGGCCAGCACCCGGTCCCCGTAGCGGCTGCACTCGTAGAAGTCCTCGCTCAAGAACACGGCCACGGGCACCCGGCTGCCGCCGTTGATCCGCAGCTGTTCGGCGAGCTCCGGGGCGGCGTCCCGGTCCAGGAAGCGCAGGTCGATGCGGTCGGAATGCTCCGCGAACCGCCGCAGGATGGGGCACTGGTTGGCGCAGTCGCCGCACCAGGCGCCAGCCAGAACCAGGATGTTCATCTGGCGCTTGAAGCCGCCCAGCAGCTCCTTTTGGGCGTCGGTCAGGCTCACCCGTTCGTACACCCGCTGCCACCGCTCCCGGTGCGCGTCGGTGCCGTGCACCTGCAGAAACTCCTCATAGGGCAAGGCCCGGGTAAAGGCCGCCCGCCAGTCAATGCTCACCGCTGTCCACTCCCTCGCACAAAGGATATCGTCCAAAAAGGGGGGCTTGCCGTCACGGCTTGAAGTCTTCGGCCACGAGCTCCATAGTCAGCTCGTTGACGCCTTCAAAGACGTCCAGCTCGTACTCATCGACGACGCGGAAGCCCAGCTCCTTCAAGAGCCGCACTCCGTCCACGTCGTTGTCGGGCACTTCCATCGTGATGCGCCGCAAGCCCTTGTCCTCCAGCGCGTACCGCAGGGCTGTGACCAGGATGTCCCGGCGGGCTTCCGGCGTCCAGTAGGCCCGGTCGCCCAAGAGCACCGACAGGGCCGCTTCCTGCCGGACCCGGTCGATGCTGTGCAGGTCGATGTCGCCTACGTAGCGGCCGTCGGGGGCCTCGATGGCCCATTGCTCACTGTATGGATCTTGGCTGAGCATGTAGAACCACGTCTCGAGGGCTTCCAGATCATTCTTGTCCGCCGGCACCCCGATCCAGAGCCGCTGCACCTCGGGATCGTTGATCATTTCCAGGCGCTGGGGCAGATCTTCCCGCCGCAGCGGGCGCAGGCGGCATCGGCGCCCCACGATGAGCTCTCCGGCCATGGGTGGCGCTCCCCTCCCTCACGAAACCACCTAATCAAATCCGGACCCGAACGTCAACCGCCGCCGGCGGGGACGGCCGGGAAATTGACAGCGGCCC